>Ga0134126_10000126_pt1 | contig 99362 bp, 72 predicted proteins | sample KB31752_FD_96881 | JGI IMG/M metagenome (GOLD analysis project Ga0134126, IMG submission 96881) | Terrestrial soil microbial communities with excess Nitrogen fertilizer from Kellogg Biological Station, Michigan, USA - KB3-175-2 | ecosystem: Environmental > Terrestrial > Soil > Unclassified ...
AGGAAAACTGGGCGGCCAGGCGAACGTGCCGGGCGCGGCCGGCACGTGGAAGGATTTGACGGACAACGTCAATCAGTTGGCGGCGAATTTGACCACGCAGGTGCGCGCGATTGCGGACGTGGCGACGGCGGTGACGAAGGGCGATCTCACGCGGTTCATCCAGGTGGAAGCCAGAGGCGAAGTCGCGTCGCTGAAGGACAACATCAATGAGATGATCCGGAACCTGAAGGACACGACGATCAAGAACAACGAGCAGGACTGGCTGAAGACGAACCTGGCGAAGTTCACGCGCATGTTGCAAGGGCAGAAAGACATGCTCACGGTCGGCAAACTCATTCTCTCGGAACTCGCGCCGGTGGTGGGCGCGCAGCATGGCGTGTTCTATGTGATGGAGAAGGAGGACGAGAACCTCGATCCGGACAAGAACGAGCTGTATTTGAAGCTGCTGTCCAGCTATGCATTCCGGAACCGGAAGGTCATCGGCAATAAATTTGCGCTGGGCGAAGGCCTGGTGGGACAGGCGGCCCTGGAGAAGGAGCGCATTCTGCTCACGAACGTGCCGGCGGATTATGTGCAGATTGGTTCCGGACTCGGCCATGCGCCGCCCAAGAATATCATCGTGCTGCCCGTGCTCTTTGAAGGGCAGGTCAAGGCGGTCATGGAATTGTCGTCATTCGAGCAGTTCAGCCCGATTCACCAGGCGTTCCTGGACCAGCTTGTGGAATCGATCGGCATCGTGCTGAACACGATCGAGGCGAATTCGCGCACGGAGGATTTGCTGAAGCAATCGCAATCGCTGGCGAAGGAATTGCAGAGCCGGCAGGAGGAATTGCAGAACACGAACCGCGAATTGCAGGAGAAGGCGAAGTTGCTGGCCGAACAAAACGCGGAAGTGGAACGCAAGAATTCGGAAGTGGAACAGGCGCGCCAGGCGCTGGAAGAGAAAGCCGAGCAGTTGGCGCTTACGTCCAAATACAAGTCCGAATTCCTCGCGAACATGTCGCACGAATTGCGCACGCCGCTCAATTCGCTGCTCATCCTCGCGGACCAGCTCGCGCAAAACACCGAGGGCAACCTGCAACCGAAGCAGATCGAGTACGCCAAGACGATCCATGCCTCGGGCAACGACCTGCTCGCGCTCATCAACGACATTCTCGATCTGTCGAAGATCGAATCGGGCACGGTCACGGTGGATGTTGCCGAAGTGCGGTTCAAGGAATTGCGGGATTACATCGACCGGACGTTCCGGCACGTGGCGGAGAACAAGGGCGTCGAGTTCAACATTGAGTTGGACGACAACCTGCCGCGACACATGCTCACGGATTCGCAGCGGTTGGAGCAGGTCATTCGCAATCTGTTGTCGAATGCGTTCAAGTTCACGGAACGCGGCAGCGTGACGTTGAACATCGCGCAGGTGACGGACGGCTGGAGCCCGGACCGCGAGGCGCTGAACCATGCGCGGTCGGTGATCGCGATTTCGGTGGCGGACACGGGCATCGGCATTCCGCCGGACAAGCAGCAGATCATTTTCGAAGCGTTCCAGCAGGCGGATGGTTCGACGAGCCGCAAATACGGCGGCACGGGCCTGGGCCTGGCGATCAGCCGGGAAATTGCGCGGCTGCTCGGCGGGGAAATCCGCCTGGCGAGCGCGGTCGGGCAGGGGAGCGTGTTCACGCTGTATCTGCCGCAGACGCATGTGCCGCCGCGCGCCAATCGTCGCGAAACACTGGCGCTGCCGGTTCAGCCGGAGCCGGAAATCCCGGTGGCGGGCACGGAAGCCGTGTTGCCGGAACCGAAGCTGGAAGATCCGAGCAATGCGGAATTGCTGGTCGAGGACGATCGCGGAGAGATCAAGCAAGGAGACCGGTTGCTTTTGATCGTTGAAGATGATCCGAACTACGCGAAAGTCCTTTTGGGAATGGCGCGCGAGCGCGGGTTCAAGGCGGTGGTGGCGCAACGCGGTTCCGCGGCGCTCGCGCTGGCGCGCGAGCTCAAGCCGGATGCCATCACGCTCGATTTGCGGCTGCCGGACTTTGACGGCTGGCGCGTGTTGGACCGGCTGAAAGTGGATTTGGCCACGCGGCATATTCCGGTGCAAATCATCACGGTGGATGAAAACGCCGAACCCGCGTTGACGCAGGGCGCGCTCGGATATCTCGTGAAATCCGAAAACAAAGAGACGTTGCAGCATGCGCTCAATGAATTGAAGGGTTTTGTCGAACGGCCGATGAGGAACCTGTTGCTGATTGAAGATGACGAAATCCAGCAGATGAACATCCGCGAGTTGATTGGGAACGGCGACGTGAAAACGACGGTCGTGGGGACCGGCAAGGACGCATTGGAGGCCTTGCAATCGGGCAAATACGATTGCATGGTGCTGGACCTGGGGCTGCCGGACATGTCGGGCGTGGAATTGCTGGAAAAGATCAAGAACGAGCCGCAATCGCGCTCGATCCCGATCATCATCTACACCGCGCGTGATTTGTTGCAGGAGGAAGAGCAGCGGCTGCGTCGGCTGGCGGAGAACATCGTGCTGAAGGACGTGCGCTCGCCGGAACGGTTGCTGGACGAGACGGCGCTGTTGCTGCATCGCAATGCGGCCAAGCTGCCGGAACGGCAGCGGAAGATGCTGGAGACGCTGCACCAGGGCGTGCTCGAAGGCAAAAAAGTGCTGTTGGTGGACGATGACATCCGGAACATTTTCGCGATGACGAGTGTCCTGGAGCGCTTCAAGATGAACGTCATTTCAGCCGAGAACGGCCGGGACGCGATCCAGATGCTGATCGACAACAAGGACGTGGATGTCGTGTTAATGGACATCATGTTGCCGACGATGGATGGTTACGCGACGACGCGGGCGATCCGCGAGATCGAAGGGTTTGAGCATCTGCCGATCATTGCGGTCACGGCCAAGGCGATGAAGGGAGACCGGGAGAAATGCATCGCCGCCGGCGCTTCGGATTACCTGTCGAAGCCGGTGGACACGGAACAATTGCGTTCGGTGTTGCGGCTTTGGCTGCATCGATAAATGACGAGGAACATCATTACGCATTGGGTGTTCGAAGCCGGGAAGGTTGAGAGGGCGGTCCTTCGGACATCCGAGAACTGTTTCCATTGGTGACGCATGAAAACCGAGAAACTTTCCACGGCCACGTCCGCCCAGGAAATTGATGCCGCTGCGGCCGCGAAGCAAAACGGCGCAAATCATGGCGCAAGACTTGCATTGAAAAACGGCGCGGAAAACGGGAAGGTTATAGTGAAGTTGAACGGCAAGGTGAACATTCTTTTGGTGGATGACCGCAAGGACAAGCTGCTTGCCCTGGGCGCCATCCTCGCGCCGCTGAACCAGAACGTCGTGGAGGCGCATTCCGGCAAGGAAGCGCTGCGGCTGCTGCTGAAGAACGAATTCGCGGTGATCCTGATGGATGTTTCGATGCCCACGATGGACGGTTTCGAAACGGCGGCCTTGATCCGCCGGCGGCCGGCGACGGAGCACACGCCGATCATTTTCGTGACGTCCATCGGGAATTCGCCGACGCAAATGTACCAGGGTTACTCGCTGGGCGCGGTGGATTATATCCTGACGCCGATCATTCCCGAGGTGCTGCGGGCCAAGGTGAGCGTGTTTGTGGATCTTTGGCGGAAAACGGAGCACATCAAGCAGCAGTCGGAACGGCTGCGGCAGGTGGAGGAAGCGGAGCATCGCCGGCGATTGGCGGAAGCCGAGGACAAGCTGGAGGCGGAAACGAAACGCAACCGGTTTTTCACGCTGGCGCTGGACTTGTTGGGCATTGGGGATTTTGAGGGACGTTTGCTGCAGGTGAATCCGTCCTGGGAAAGCGTGCTCGGGTACAGCCAGGAGGAGCTTCGGGGCGCCACAGTGGATCAATTTGTTCATCCGGAAGACCTGCCGATGATTTTTGAACGAGTGCAACTCCTGAAAAAAGGCATGCCGGTCGAGTATTTTGAAGTGCGCTGCAAGCACAAGGACGGAACGTATCGGTGGATTGGCTGGACGGCGGCGGCGTTTCCGGCGGAGAAATTGATTTACATTTTCGGGCGGAATGTCACGGCGCGAAAGCTGGCGGAGGACCAGGTGCTGCAGTTGAACGGCGAGCTGGAGAAACGCATCACAGCGCTGACCGAGGTGAACCGGGAATTGGAGACGTTCAATTATTCGATTTCGCATGACTTGCGCGCGCCGTTGCGGTCGATGAGCGGATTTGCGCAGGCGTTGATCGATGGAGCGGCGACGCGGCTGGGCGAGCAGGAGGCCGATTACGTGCGGCGCATCGCGAAATCCGCCAAGCGCATGGACACGCTGCTGCAGGATCTTTTGGAATACAGCCGGGTGTCCCGCGCGGCCATGCCGCCGATGACGGTGAACCTGGATTCGGTGGTGAACGAAATCCTGAGCCTGCGGGAACGTGAGATCCAGGATAAGCAGGCCCGCATCGAAGTAAAATCGCCGCTGGGCGTGGTCAGCGCGCACACGCCTACGATCCAGCAGATCCTGTCCAACCTGATCGACAATGGCTTGAAATTTGTGGGCAAAGACCAGGCGCCGCACGTGTGGATTTGGACGGAGCCGGTGGCGGAAGGAAAAGATTCGCCGGCCGAAAATGGCGCGGGCAAATCCGCGCGGGTGAACGGCCATCTTGGGATCCGAATCTGGGTGGAGGACAACGGCATCGGCATCGAGAAGGAATTTCACGAGAAAATTTTCGGCCTGTTCGAGCGTCTGCACCCCTCGCATGCGTTTCCGGGCACGGGACTGGGTTTGGCCATTGTGCGCAAGGCGGTCGAGCGCATGGGTGGGCGCGTGGGATTGGAATCGCAGCCTGAAAAGGGAAGCAAGTTTTGGGTGGAATTGCCGGTCAGCCCGGCTGAAGGCAGGCCCGTTACATCCGGTTGACAATGGAAAATAAAATCCTACACGTAGAAGACAATCCCGACGATGTCATGCTGATGAACCTGGCGTTCAACCGCGCCGGCATCGCGGCGCGATTGCATGTGGTGAGTGACGGCGACGCAGCGATTGAGGCGCTGGAGCAGGTCGCGTTCAAAGGCGGCGCGCCGGTGTGCGTGCTGCTGGACGTGAAGCTGCCGCGCGTTTCGGGGCTGGAGGTGCTGGCGTGGATTCGCAGCCAGCCGCACCTGAGGCGATTGCCGGTGATTTTGCTGACGTCCTCGAGCCAAAGCGCGGACATCAACAAGGCGTATGACCTGGGCGCGAATTCGTTCCTGGTGAAGCCGCCCGACCTTGATTCGCTGACGCAACTGGTGAAAACGGTTGCTCATTACTGGGTCCAGACGAACGTCCGCCCGGTGGCGAACGCATAAACCAATTTGGCAGCGCGTCTGCCACAAAACCAGGCGGGCAGGCGGGGGCCTTTCCTGACCTTTAGAAACAGTTGAACACGTTGATATTTTGAATCAATCCCCCGAAGCACCCATTCCTGAAGACATCCGGCGTTTTATTGTCAAACACATCGATTCCGTGGAGGCGTTGGAAATCCTGTTGCTGCTGTTCGGAAATGCGGGCGAGGAATTGAGCCCGGAAGAAGCCAGCCGGAGGCTGTATACGAGCGTGGAGTCCGCGGCGAGGCGGCTGGATCAATTGCAGCGGGTGAAGTTGCTGGTGAGCATCAGCACGGAGCCGCCGAAATACCGGTTCAACAGCGCAAGCCCGGATGCGACACTGATGGGGGAACTGGAAAAGGTTTACAAGGAGCGCCGCGTCTCGATTATTTCATTCATTTACTCCAAACCTACCGATCCCTTGCGGGCGTTTTCGGACGCTTTCCGATTGCGAAAGGAAGAATCCTAATGGCAGACGTTGCATACATCCTTTGCACCCTGACGAGCATTCTTTGCGCGGCGCTGTTGTTGCGCGGCTACAAGCAAAGCGGCTTACGGCTTTTATTCTGGAGCGGGCTGTGTTTCGTGGGGCTGGCGCTGAACAATATTTTATTAATCGTCGACGTGCGCGTGCTGCCCAACGTGGACCTTTCCGGCGTGCGTTCGCTGCCGGCCCTCGCGGGGCTGCTGCTGCTGATTTTCGGTTTGATATGGGAGAAACGATGATATGAGCCATTTTGTTTCCGGCATGCTGACGATGGGATACATCGTGGCGGGTATTTTCTTCCTGCGATTCTGGCGGGACAGCCGCGACCGATTGTTCGCGATGTTCGGCGCGTCATTTTTTATTCTGGCGGTGCAACGGCTTGGTTTGGAATTTTCCCGCAATCTGCCCGAGGAGGAGCCGCTTTGGTATTTTGTGCGCCTGGCGGCGTTCGTGATCATCGTGGTGGCGATTGTGGATAAAAACCGGAAAAAATGAGTCTTTGAGCGGGAATTGCTTCCCTGGTTCATTTTCTCTGGTAAACTGGAGAGTTTATGAAACGGACGACATTTTCCCTGAGTTTAATTGCTTTGCTGCTGATTTCGTGTTCGCAGAAGCAAACGTCCACTCCCTCGGAGCGGCTGGCCTGGCACAAAAATGCGCTGGTGAAGGGGTACGAAAACTATGGCCGGCAGAATCCGAAATGGGACAAGCCGGCCAAGGAAGCCTTGGAGCAATTCGCCGAAATCCGCGCGGGTCAGGGCGATCTGACTGCTGGCGCCAGTCTGGTGGGCTATTCCGCGCAAGAGGCGCTCAAGGCCGGGTGTGATGATCCGCTCATCAAATATTTGTACGGCCGGTTTGCGTCGGACTATTCGACCCACCCATTGTCCTATTGGCAGGATTTATTCCGGCAGGCGGCGGACGGGCTGGAGAACAGCGGATATTCGCCGTTATTGAAATTTTACGCCAATGACCGGACGGCGAATGTGGTTTGGGAAGATCGCGACCAGTCGAAGTGGCAGGACGTGGTGAAATATCGCCGCGCGGCGATGAACGACCTGGCCGTTGCTTTGCAGGACAAGTCCTTGCCGGTCGATGAAGTGGAAGCCGCCGGCGAGGCGCTGCTGGACACGATCGGGCAAAATGACAAGGAAACCAAGGACGCGTACGACGGAATCCAGGGGCCGCTGTTCCAAAACTGGCCTCATACCGCAGCGGCTTATTACCTCAAGGCAAGATTTTATTACCGGTTTGCGTGGCAGGCGCGCGGCGGCGGCTATGCCAACAGCGTCACGGAGGAAGGCTGGAAAGGTTTCAAGGAAAACCTGGCCATCGCGGACGCCGCCTATCGAAAGGCGTGGTCTTTGAATCCGAAAGACGTGCGGATCCCGACCCAGATGATTGAAATGACGGTGAGCGAGCAGTTGGATCGAAAGGAAATGGAACAATGGTTCCAGCGGGCGATGCGGTTGAACACGAACAACTATGACGCTTGCTCGGAGAAACTGCGTTATCTGAGGCCGGAGTGGTATGGGTCGCGCGATGATATGCTGGCGTTTGGGCGGGAGTGCGCCGCCTCGACCACGTGGGGCGGACGTGTGCCGCTCATCCTGGTGGATGCGCATTATGATTGCGCGGTCTCATTGCCGCAGGAGGATCGCGCGGCGTATTGGAAACAACCGGACGTCTGGCCGGACATCCAGTCTTCGTATGAGAAATTCTTCCAGCTAAATCCGGACGTGAAAGATGATTACCGATATTATTATGCCCGCTATGCGTTCTACTGCGGCCAATGGCAGGATTTCAACAAACAGGTGAAGCTTATCCGGGACGCCGATGGCACGGTGAACACGGCATTTTTCGGCGGCGACGAGGAGTTCGATAAGATGATGGAACAGGCGAATGCGGGCGGGCCGAAGGATTAATCAGAAACCGCGAACGAACACGAATCATTCGTGTTCGTTGGTGTTCATTCGTGGTTGTAAATCATAAATCCGCAAGTGCCCACGGCGCACTAGAATGCCGGTTTCGTTAACGGCAGGCCGTGGGTTTCGGCGACGGCGCGGTGAGTGATGCGGCCATTCATTATATTGACGCCGCTTAGAAGCGCGGGCTGTTTTTCGCAGGCTTCGGCGAGGCCTTCATCGGCGAGCAATTCGATGTAGCGGAAAGTGACGTTCGTGAGGGCCTGCGTCGCGGTGCGGGCGTAAGCGCCGGGCATGTTGGCGACGCAATAGTGGGTGACGCCTTCCTCGACGAATACCGGATCGTGATGCGTGGTGGGACGGGAGGTTTCGGCGCAGCCGCCTTGGTCGATGGCGATGTCCACCAGCACGCTGCCGGGGCGCATTTGGCGAAGCATCGCGCGGGTGATCAATTTGGGCGCGCGGGCGCCGGGCACGAGCACGGCGCCGATGAGCAAATCCACGTCGGGCATCAGTTCCAAAAGGTGGGATTCGTTCGAGTACAGCGTGTGCGCGGTGTGGAGGGTGATATCGAGAAAGCGCATCCGTTCGAGATCGACTTCGAGGATGGTAACATCCGCGCCGAGGCCCTGCGCCATGCGCGCGGCGTTGATGCCGGCTGCGCCGCCGCCGAGCACGACGACTTTTCCCGGGAGCACGCCAGGCACGCCGCCGAGCAGCACGCCGCTGCCGCCGAAATGTTTTTGCAGGAAATAACCGCCGACGAGAATGGACATGCGGCCGGCGATTTCGCTCATGGGTTCGAGCAAGGGCAGGCGGCGATTGACTTCGACGGTCTCGTAGGCCAACGCGGTGACGCCCGACTTCATCAAGGCCTCGGTGAGCGGCCGGCTGGCGGCGAGGTGAAGATAGGTGAACAGAATCTGGCCGGGACGGAGCAGGGGAAATTCGTCGGGGAGCGGCTCCTTGACTTTCACGATGAGGGCGGCGCGTTCAAACACTTCGCGATGTGAGTCGATCAAGGTTGCGCCGGCGCGGTCGTATTCGGTATCGGCATACCCGGAGCCAAGGCCTGCGCCGCGTTCAACAAGCACTTCGTGGCCGCGTTTGATGAGTTGATACGCGCCGCTGGGCAGGAGCGCCACGCGATATTCCTGCTCTTTGATTTCTTTGGGAACGCCGATGATCATGGTTCACCTTTGATTTTGTGCGTCAAACCGAGTCATAACGGAAAATCTCTTTCTTCATCGCTGACAGGTTCGGCGATGGACTTGGTGGTTTGGGACACTTCGTGTGATACGGCAGTCGAGGGCGCTGGAACTTCGGAGACTGCGGCCGGTTCCGGCTTTGGTGGCTCGTTGGCGCCTTGAAATGTTTCGGGCTGGGGCGGCGCTGGTGTAGGCTCGGTGGTCGCCGGCTCGACTGGTATAAGCGCTGGCAGGATGACAGTGTCCTTTTGCGCGGGTTCGACTGGGGCGAGTTCGAGCCGGGCATCGGCGCGATGAACCAGCGTCAGCATGGTAAGGGAGGACGCGGCTTTTTTTTCGGCTTCCTCGATCCGGGCGAATTCACCGTAGACTTCCTCGCGGACGGGTTCATTGCGCGTGAGCAATTCCTGGCCGCGGGCGCGCATGGATTGGAGAATGTGGTGGGCGGTGATTTGTTCCAGCGGGCGGCCGGGCGTGTAGGCGGCTTCGGCGCCGGAGACTTCAATGACGAGATGGGCCGAGATGAGCGTTTGGAGGACTTGCTGGACGAGGCGGCTGGGGATGCAGAGTTCCCCGGACATTTCCTGGCTGGTTGGCGCGGGAAGGCCGCGCTGGAATCGCTGGCCGATGCAGGTCATCAGGCGCAAGGCGACGAATTCACGCCCGCGCTGGTTGACATTTTCAGCGATGCGCTCCTGCAGGTACAAGGCGCGATTCTGGAAGGCGTAGGCGATTTGGGCGCCGAACAGCAGGATGTACCAGGAAAAATAAATGCCCGCCATGAAGACGGGCACGAGGCCGAGGCTGCCGTAGATTTTGCTGTTGCTGACCACGCGCGAGACATAGAGGAAGCCGAAAAGGTTGTTCACGTGCCAGACGGTGCCGCCAATGACGCCGCCCACGAGCGCGGCATTGAAGCGAACTTTGGTGTTGGGCACGAACTGGTAAAACAGCGCGAACGCGAACCAAAGAACCACGAGGGTCAGGACGGGAAAAATCATCGGCCCGATGATGGGGATATGGGCCACGAGTCTTTGCGTGCTTTGGAAATGGACGCTGCTGGCGCCCACGATCAACATCGGGCCGACGACAATCCCGGTGCAGTAAATGCCAATGCGGCTGAACCAATTGCGCCCGCGAGTGACGCCCCAGATATCGTTGAACGTGGATTCGACGGTGCCGAACATGCGAATGCCAACGATGACGAGCAGAATCGCGCCGGTGAAGCCCAGTGTGCCGCTGCGGGTGTTTTTGACAAATTCATGAATGCGGTTGGCAGCCTCTTTTTGAAAATCGGTTACTTGATTGTTCCCGGATTCGACGATGGCGTTCGTGCCGCCGGATGCTGTAGCGGTCGTCGCAGCCTGGTTCGTTTGCAATTCAGCGGCGGAATTGTTCGTCGCGGCGAGTTCGGTGGTGGAATTCGTTTCGGTGGCCGCGATGGTAGGATTCGTTGCAATCGATTCGCTGTCCTGGGAGGGCTTGCTGGGCGGCGTGTTCGTCGCCGTTGAGGTATGCGTCACGGCGGAGACGAATTTATCGACGAAATGGTAGATGTGTTCTTCGCCCTGTTTCTTCAACAGCGCACTGGTGATGCTGATGGCGACGGCCAGGATCGGGATCAGTGCGAGCAGCGTGGTGAAGGAAAGCGCCGAGGCGCGGATGGGGCAGCGGTTGCGATTAAAACTTTTGACGACCAGCACCCAGAAATGCAGGAACCGATGGAGGCGCGTTAATTCCTGGTCCGCATCAAACTGCTCGTCCCATACGGCGCGAGCTTCCTGCTTGATTCTCTGGAACCGGGATTTCGTGTTCGCCATGCCGCGGCGACGGTAACAGAAGAGAGAAAGAGGGTCGACGTGAAAAAGCTCCGTGGAAAACTCCAAGCGTCCAAGCTCCAGAGAATCCCAAGCACCAAGTTTCAGTCCGCGGGCCAATTTTGGAATTTGGAGATTGGATCTTCTCTGGTGCTTGGACGCTTGGGATTTGGAGCTTATCCCAATAACTTTCAGGGATACACGACGGGGGCATTCAATCTCCGATGCGTCAGCGCGGGTCGCTTGCCGCTTGTCACGTACAACTTTTCGCTGCTAATCTGCGCGTATGTCACGAAAGGCAGATTCCGGCTCCGCGCGCGGGTTTGATGATATCATCGGCGCGATATTGCTTTTTGCCGCGCTGTTCCTATTGATGGCGCAGTTATCGTTTGATTCGCACGATATCACTTTCCTCTATAACCCTCCCATGCGGCCGGCGCACAATTGGATTGGGTTGATTGGGGCGTATGTCGCCTGGTGGGTTTTTGCTTTGCTGGGGGTGGTGGCTTATGTTTTGCCGCTGCTGCTGGCCATGTTCGGCGCGGCTTATCTGCTTGGGTTTCTGCACTATCTCCGGGAGAGATTGCGGTCGTCGCTATTGTGGTCGCTGGGGCTGTTGATTTCCTTGTCCGGATTACTGTTTCTCGCGGACCAGGGCGGGATTTTGGGAAACCTGCGTGTCGGCATTGGCGCGACCAGCGCGGGTGGTTTTCTGGGCTATCTGACGTACGGAAATTCGGCCCATTATCAATGGGGTTTTTCGTTGCTCGGACCGATTGGCGCGACGATTCTTTACGCGGCCATAGGACTGGTGAGCCTCGTTTTTCTGACGGCGTTCCCGCTGGGCGATTGGCTGCGCCATCGCGTGGGCAATGAGGAAAAATCCACGGCTGCCACACCAGAGGAAGCGGTGCTGGAGCGCAAAGCTCGGGATTTGCAGAAACAGGCGAAGAAGTTGCAGGAGGAAGTGGAGCGCAGCGGGCTGGGCCCTGATTTGAAGCCGGTGCCGGAGCCGACGGTGCGCGATTTGAGCGTGCCGCAAGCCAAGCCGCGCGTTAAGAAAACAAGCTCGGCCGAACCAGTGAAGGAAATTACGCCCGCCGAGGAGGGTGAAGTGATTTCGGCGCGTGAAGTGGCCGCGGCGACAACGGCTGACGTTTTAGGGAAAGGCGCGGAACCGAAAGCGGACGAAAAATCCGGCGCGGCGAAGACGGAAGACAAAGCCGTTGAAAAAACGGCTGAGAAATCCGCGGATTCTGTTCCCGAGCCAGTGGTGCACATCGCCGATAATTCCGTGCCAGCGGCAAAACCGCGGCCCGTGGCCAAAAAACCAAAGCCAATCACGGTCGCGTCCACGCCGATCATCGGGAATTACCAATTGCCGTCGCTGGATTTCCTTCAGCATCCGGATTTGACGGTGAAGCCAACCGAGTCGAAGGAGGAATTGATGGCGAACGCGCGCTTGATGCAGCAGACGCTGGGACAGTTCGACATCGACGTTTCGCTGGGTGACATTACCAAGGGGCCGACGATTACGCGATATGAGTTGCATCCCGCGCCGGGCGTGAAGCTGGAAAAAATCGCGGCCCTTTCCAACAACATCGCCGCCGCGCTGAAGGCCGAGCGCATTCATATTCTCGCGCCGGTGCCGGGCAAAAGCTCGGTGGGGGTGGAAGTGCCGAACGCAGTGAAGACGAAAGTCATCATGCGCGATTTGCTGGAGTCGGACGAGTGGCGCAATTCGAAGGCGAAAATTCCGCTGGCGCTGGGCAAGGATGTTTACGGGCATCCGATCGTGGCGGACCTCGCGGAAATGCCGCACTTGCTGATTGCCGGCAGCACGGGTTCGGGCAAATCGGTTTGCATCAATGCGATTATTGCCTCGCTGCTCTACCGATTTTCACCGGACCAACTGCGGTTCGTGATGATCGATCCGAAGGTGGTGGAATTGCAGCATTACAATGCGCTGCCGCATCTGGTCGTGCCGGTGGTGACGGATCCGAAGAAAGTCATTCTCGCGTTGCGCTGGGTGGTGAACGAGATGGAAAAGCGGTACCAGATTTTTGCGAAGGTGGGCGTCAGGAACATTGGCACGTTCAATTCGCGGCCGAATAAAAAATTGGTGCCGCAGGAGCCGGAATTGCCGCTCATGGCCAAGAAGGAAAAGGTTGAGCCCGGCGCGGAGGGTTTTGCGGTCGAAGTGGACGAGGAAATTGTGGTGCCGCGCGAGGATGACATCGTCATTCCGGAAAAGCTGTCGTACATCGTGGTGATTATTGACGAGTTGGCGGACCTGATGCTGGTGGCGCCGGCGGACGTGGAAATGGCGATTGCGCGCATCACGCAAATGGCGCGCGCGGCGGGGATTCATTGCATCGTGGCGACGCAGCGGCCGAGCGTGGACGTCATCACGGGTGTCATCAAAGCGAACATTCCGGCGCGTATTGCGTTCCAAGTGGCGGCGAAGGTGGATTCGCGCACGATTTTGGATGCGATGGGCGCGGACAAGCTGCTGGGCAAAGGCGACATGCTTTATTTGCCGCCCGGTTCGGCGAAATTGATTCGGGCGCAGGGCGCGCTGATCACCGACCAGGAGCTTCAGGGCGTGGTGGACTTCATTGCCGGGCAGGCGAAGCCGAGTTACGAAGTGGAAATTCATCAACAACTTTCCAAACCGGCGGCGAGTTTCGGTGACGAAAGCGGCATCGATGAGGACGAGGAAATTGTCCAGCAATGCATCGAGGTCATCCGCAGCGAACAGAAGGCGAGCGTGTCGTTGCTGCAACGGCGGCTGCGCCTGGGCTACACGCGAGCGGCGCGCATCATGGATGAATTGGAGAACCGTGGCATCGTCGGACCGAGCAAGGGAGCGGAGCCGCGGGATATTCTAATTGATCTGGACGGCGGCGGCGCGGACGGGGCAGGGCAGACCGCGGTTTGAACAGAAACTTCTAAGAGGGGAACGAAGAACGAAGATTGAACAGGAGAGAGCAGAGGGAGCAGAGATGTGGCGAAATGCCTTCGTTAAATTTCGTTTGCTTCTATTCACGTTTTCAGGTTTTGGGCATAAAACCCCAGCGAAATCGGGCTTTTCAGGGCGTACCTTTTCCCATGAAGACATTAACCCAAACCAAGGAGGCTATATGTTAAGATGGGCTGCAATATTCTTCGTGATTGCGATTATCGCGGCGCTGCTGGGGTTTACAGGGGTGGCAGGCGCGGCGGCAAATATAGCAGTATTCCTGTTTTATCTGTTTGTCGCCATCTTTGTCATTCTGCTGCTGCTGGGGCTATTTGCCGGCAGAAAGCTATAGAGTGACAATACATTGGCGCGGCACGCGGACTTTATTCCACGGCACGGATTGGGTCCGCGCGCCGGCCAAAAATTCGGGAAGCACTCGCTTTCAACAGTTGTGAGGCGCGAGTGCTTCCGTTGGTTCCTGCAAGTCTAAGCCTTCGCCTCGGCCTTTTCCATTGGACGCACGAGCGCCAGCACTTCTTCACGCGTCAAGGTTTCGCGTTCCAACAGGGCCTTCGCTAATTTCTCAGTGTTCTCACGCTCGGCCATGATGACGGCGTGGGCTTCGCGGTCGGCGGTTTCGAGGAGGCGGTTGATTTCGATTTCCGCGTCCTGTTTTTCCGGCTCGTAATAGAGGCGTTCGCCCATGCCCCATTGATGGATCATGTTGCGGGCGATTTTCCGCGCGACATCGAGATCGCCGGCGGCGCCGTTGGTAGTGGTGCCGTAGAATGTTTTCTCGGCAGCGCGGCCGCCCATGAGGACGAAGAGTTCTTCGAGCAAAAAGCGTTTGCTTTGGAGATTTTGATCTTCGTCCGGCAGCAGGGTGGTGACGCCGAGGGCCTGGCCGCGCGGGACGATGCTGACTTTGTAAAGCGGCGGCAACGTCGAGGTCTTCAAATGGATGATGGTGTGGCCGGCTTCGTGATAGGCAACCATCTCGCGTTCCTTTTGTTTCAGGACCATCGATTTGCGTTCCTTGCCGAAGCGGACTTTGTCGCGGGCGGATTCGAGGTCCGCGAGTTGGATGCTGTGCGAATCTTTTTGCGCGCACAGGATGGCGGCTTCGTTGATGACGTTCGCGAGGTCTGCGCCGGACATGCCGGGTGTGGTTTGGGCGATGACATCGAGCGTTTTTTCGCCTTCGATGGGTTTATCGTGGGCGTGCGCCTGCAAAATGGCGCGGCGGCCTTTCATGTCCGGATAAGGCACGAACACTTTGCGATCGAAGCGACCGGGACGCGTGAGGGCGTCGTCGAGATCCTCGGGGCGATTGGTCGCGGCGATGACCACGATGCCTTCGCTGCCTTGGAAACCGTCCATGGCGGCGAGCAATGCGTTGATGGTCTGCTGATGTTCGCCGTGGGAATCAAATTTGCGGTTCTTGCCGACGCAATCGATTTCATCGATGAAAATGATCGCGGGATTGTGCTTGCGGGCCTGGCGGAAAAGCTGGCGGACGCGCTTGGCGCCGACGCCGACGAAGACTTCGGTGAAATCACTGCCGTGGGCACTGAAGAACGCGGCGTTGGCTTCGCAGGCGATGGCCTTGGCGAGCATGGTTTTGCCGGTTCCGGGCGGGCCAATGAGCAGCACGCCTTTGGGCAAGGTGCCGCCGAGGCGCTGGTATTTTTTCGGGTGCTTGAGGAAATCGACGATTTCGGACACTTCGCCCTTGGCTTCTTCGATGCCGGCGACGTCGCTGAAACGGATGGTGGGTCGTTGGGTGACGCGGGTGTTTTTGGCGCGGCCGATGTTGGCCTGGAAAGCGACCAAGCCCACGACCAAGCCGCCGATGAACAGCGTCGAGAGAATGCTGACCCACTGGCCGCGTTCGCCTTCGCCGGGGACTTTGATCTTCACGTTCTTGTCGGCGAAGAGAGCCTTGGCTTCGGATCCATCAAGATGCGTGGTGACGTAGAATTTTTCGATTTTGCCGTTGACCTTGCGCGTGCCTTCGACGAGGTAGATGCCATTGTAAGGCGCTGGGACGGCGCTGCCTTTAATGATTTGGTTTTGCTCGATGAGCTGGGTCAGTTCGGCGCGGGAGATTTCGTGAGAGGGGGTTCTCAGGAAATAAGCCGCGATGAGGCCGCAACCCACGAGGATGAGGGTGAGGCCGAGGATGAGTTTGAAATTCTTCAGACGTTTCATTGGTTGTTTTCAGTGCGATGGACATTCAAGCGGGCGGTGGTGGTTCGGACCGGCAAAGCGCGGGCGTGTCTCAGATGCGCCGCGAGGCTGTTCGCGGCAACAAAGAGGACGATGGTGAATAAAACGCTTAACGTTTTCATGCGGTTACGGTCGCCGTTTCTTAATTTTGCGAAATCGGAACGAGGCCCTTTTTGGTGTCGGTGTTTGGACGACAAAGGGGGAAGGTAGAATGAAGAATGCAGAATGAAGAAGGCGGGACCGGGCGTGGTTCGGCTCCGAGTCCGCCTTGCACGACTGGGCGCGACTGACATTGGGGGACAATGACTTGCGGCGAGAGATATCGGCTACGATTTCGCGACGCGGGTGCAACGGGCGTAAAATCCACGCACTTGAGCGATAGAATTTCGAAAGGCGAATACGTGCGAACAGGTGCGAATTGAAGGTTTTGGGGATGAAATACGCGCAACGTGCGGAGCAATGCTTTGCGCTCCGATGTATTCCGCGACCCAGGAACGCCCGCGGCGAATTGGACGGTACGCGGCTTGGTTGATGAATTCAAAGCTTTGAGGAGCTGATTTTGCTTGTCTCATTTCCACTTGCGCCCTTTGCCTCCTTTGGCGGGACTGTTATAGACGACATGGGGGTCAATGAGCCGAGTCGGTTCGCACGGGCGAGACGCCCGTGCCACTATATAAATCAGGATTGCCAAAAGGCTTGGAAACCAGCACAAAGAGGCCATGCCTACGGTTGCCGAACAGCTTCGCCAGGCGCGCGAAGCCCAAAAACTGACCATTCAGGAACTGGCGGAGATTACGAAAATCCGCACGGACCACATCCGCGCGCTGGAGGAAGGCAATTTCAACGTGTTTTCCGCGCCGGTTTACATCCGCGGTTTTGTGCGGACGGTGTCGACGATTTTGAAGATGGATGTGCCGCAAGTGATGTCGAATTTGGAGTCGGAATTGGGGCAGACGGTGAAGTTCCGCGAGCCGCCGCCGTTGACCGATCAGCCGAAGACGCCGGTGGATTTCGTGATGTTGCAGCTTTCGAAGGTGAACTGGCGGCTGGGGGCGGCGGCTCTGGCGGGACTGGCGCTGGTGACGGTCGTGCTGGTGGTGGTGGCGCATCGGCATTCGAAACGGAGCGATCCGTTATCAGGATTGAAGCCGGGGATGTATCAGCCGAGCAATTCGGGTGAGACGTTGCCGTTGCCGAAGCATTAATAGGGGAGCGGGAGGCACCATTACTGCAGTTCGGTGCGCCTCCCCATAAACCCGAACCCTCACCCCGGCCCTCTCCCATCCGATGGAAGAGGGAGAAGTTGTTCCTGCGTCTCTCATCGAATACAGCCTCTGATATGCCGTAGTTCAAGGAGCAATGCGCGAATCATTCGGGGAATGCTCGCAGCGAATGATTGAGGCGCAAGCAGGTTTCGAATCGTGAGGCATTTTCACACGCAGCTGTGAGCCGCGATGCGCAGCTCACTGCGCCCGGGGCGGGCGCGCTCCCCAAGCAATTTGCGGCGGTCGCAGACCACCGCTACAGGACAAAGAGGAGAATCAGGACGACGATGTTGACGTAGACGGCGGCGAGGACGTCGTCGATGGTCACGCCCCAGCCGCCGGGGAGATTTTGGCTTTGGCGCACGGGCCAGGGTTTCCAGACGTCGAATAATCGGAAGGCGGCGAAGACGCCGACGGTGGGCAGCCAATTTTGTTTCGAGAAGAAGAATTCGGGCGCGGGGAAGGAGCCGGTTTTGCAGAGGTGAAATACGACCCATCCCAGGAAGCAAATGGGGATGGCGGCGATTTCATCGAAGACTACTGAGCCCGGGTCTTTGGCTTTGAGGATTTTTTCGCCGGCGCCGCAGAGCCAGGCGGAAAGGGCAAGGCTGATGACAATTCCGACGAGGAAGAGCCAGAGATTTCCGGTCAGGAGGAGAAGCGCGAACCAGCCGAGACCGACGACTGAGCCGAAGGTGCCTGGCGCGACGGGGATGCGGCCGATGCCGAAGCCTTGAGCGAGCCAGAGGAGGAGGGTGTTCACGGGGTTTTCAGGATTCGGAAATTGGCGGCTGGTTGACCGGGCTCATGTTTGTTCAGTAAATGTTCAGAGACTGCCAATGAGGCGATATTTTGTTTTACGCTCGCCCTCACCCCGGCCCTCTCCCCCGGGGAGAGGGTGAAACTTTGGACAGCTTTCAGAAGGTCCGCAACCTGGTGACTCAATCCAGCGAGATGAGTTCATTAGTCTGATGCCGCTTCTTCTTTTGGGCTCGGGTTCTGCTTGCATCCGCTTACATGTCATCAAGGTAGAGGGCGCGATTTTTCCAGAGGTAGAGGAAGCCGGAGATGAAGGTGAGCACGACGGCGACCCATTTGAAAATGGCGGCGACCCACCAGGTCCAGGAGTGCGGGCCGATGTGCCAGCCGAAAATGGCGTTGCCGACGGCGCCCCATTGGTCCTGGCGGATGATTTGATCGATGAATATGGCAATGATGGCGACGATTTGGGAAATGGTTTTGTGCTTGCCGTAACGTTCCGCGGCGAGCACGACGTTTTTGGAGGCGGCGAGCAGGCGCAGGCCAGTGATGGCGAGTTCGCGCGAGACGATGATGACGGTCATCCAGGCGGCGAACCATCCGAGTTCGACGAAGGCGATGAAGGCGGAGCAGACCATGATTTTGTCCGCAAGCGGGTCCATGAGGATGCCGAAGTTGGTGATGAGGTTGTGGCGGCGGGCGATCTGGCCGTCGAGGAAATCGCTGATGCCGGCGGCGACGAAAAACGCGAGCGCGACGGTTTCGCGGTAGGGCATGCCGGAAAACATGACGATGAGAAACGCCACGGTGAAGGCGAAGCGGGACAGCGTCAGTTTATTCGGCAAATTCACGGCGACGTTTTAGCTGAAACCGGACGAGAAACAAAGAGGCAAATCTAGCCGCGGGTTGCAAAAAACCAGGGCCTCGTGGTCATGGACCCGAACCCTCACCCCGGCCCTCTCCCATCCGATGGGACAGGGAGAAGTTGTTCGAGCTTCTCTCGTCGAATACAGCCGTTGATATGTTCTGATTTTTGGAGTTCAAGACGTGAACTCTTTTGGAGGAATTCTCAAGTCGGCTGATGCGATTTAGAAGATCAGGGCTCGACGGAGTCTCGCCCCGCCTGCTTAGACCGGTTCGGCTATCAGGTCGTAGTCGGTGTGGGCGATGATTTTGACTCGGGAGAATTCGCCGATGGGGAGTTTGCCGCGGATGTAGACGCGGCCGTCGATGTCGGGGGCGTCGGCTTCGCCGCGGGCGACCAAATAGTTTCGAGATTCGGGTTTCGGGTTTCGCGTTTTTTGCGCTTCGCGGAGGAGGCCGTGTTCCCACGAACTCACGTTGGCGGATTGGAGTTGTTTCTCGTTGGCTTTGCCTTCAACGAGGACTTTGAGTTCGCGGCCGACGAAGGATTCGGCGACTTCAACGGCAATCTTGTGTTGGGCGGCCATGGCGAGTTGGCGGCGCTTTTGTTTGATGCTGTCGGGGATTTGGCCGGCCATTTGCCCGGCGCGGGTGCCTTTTTCCTGCGAATAACTGAACACGCCGAGGCGTTCGAATTTGGTTTGGCGGATGAATTCGAGCAGGGATTGAAAATAGGCGTCGGTTTCGCCGGGGAAACCGACGATGAACGTGGTGCGCAGGGCGATGCCGGGGATGCCGGCGCGGATTTTTTTCAGGAGGTCGACGATATATTGCTGCGAAGTTTCGCGGCGCATGCGTTCGAGCATGTTTTCGTGGATGTGCTGCAAGGGGATGTCTACGTAGCGCGCGACTTTGGGGCATTCGGCAATGGTGCGGATGAGTTCATCGGTCCAGTGCGCGGGGTGGGTGTAGAGCAGGCGGATCCAGAAATCGCCTTTGAGCTCGTTCAATTCGCGCAGGAGCGTGCTGATGGTGGTGGCGTCGGCGGAAAGAGCTTTGGTCGCGGCGGAAAATTTTTCGGGCGAGGAAATGGCGCGGCTGTGGTTCGGGCGGAGGTCGAGGCCGTAATAGGTGGAGTCCTGGGAGATCAGGTTCAGCTCTTTTACGCCGTCGGCGATCAGGGCTTTGGCTTCGGCCACGACGTCGGCTTGCTGGCGGCTGCGGTGCGAGCCGCGCATGCGGGGGATGATGCAAAAGCTGCACGGATGATTGCAGCCTTCGGCAATTTTGACGTAGGCGAAATGGCGGGGGGTGAGGCGGAAGCGAGGGGTGGAAACGTCCGGGATGTAAATGGGGCGTTGGGTGACGTTTAAAAGTGTCGAGTGTCGAGAGTCGAGTGTTGAGAGGACGGTTTTGGTGTTGCCGAACTTCTCTGTGCCGCGGAAGGATTCGGATTTTTCGTGGCCGGTGGGGGAATGGTTTTTGTCCAAATCGTTCAGTTTGGCGACGACTTTCGTTCTTCGACTTAGGACTTTGGACTTTGGGCTTTGGACTTTTTCGGCCCTGCGCGCAAGGGCTTGTTTGACGATGTCGGAGACCTGGGCGACCTGGTCGATGCCCATGAAGGCGTCGACTTCGGGGAGGAGTTTGGGCAATTCCTCGCGGAAACGCTGGGGGAGGCAGCCGGAGACGATGAGGCCCTGGCCGCGATGGTTCGCCTCGCGGACCTCGGCGGATTCCAGAATGGTGTCGACGCTTTCCTCCTGCGCGGAATCGATGAACGAGCAGGTATTGACGATCATAACGTCGGCCTGGGAGGCATCGTTGGTGATTTCCACGCCGTTTTTGAGGAGGGAGCCGAGCATGATTTCGGCGTCGACAAGATTCTTGGCGCAGCCGAGGGAAATCAGGCCGACACGCACCGGGCGTTCTGGAGATTTTTCTTTCATCAAAGATGTTCAGTTTACGTCATGTGAAGGGACGAGGCAACTTCTGGTGGGGGAGTTTGGCACATTAAGGGCAGAGCGTTTTGCCGAACCTGGCGCGCTTCCGATTTGGCTTATGTTGCTGCGGGTCAAAGACCCGCGCACCGCAAATTAGGACACCGGGGGGGAGCCGGCAAATTGACAAGGCGGCGGCAAAATCGCAAAGTGCGGCCCAGCAATGAAACAATTCGATTACCTGGTTCTGGGCAGCGGCATTGCGGGACTTTCTTTTGCGCTCAAGGTGGCGCCGCGCGGGCGCGTGGCCATCATCACGAAAAAGAACAAGGCGGAGTCGAACACGAATTACGCGCAGGGAGGCATCGCGGCGGTGACGAGCCGGGAGGATTCGATCGAGATGCACGTGCGGGATACGCTGGAAGCGGGCGCGGGATTGTGCAAGGAGAAGGTGGTGCGGACGATTGTCGAGGAAGGGCCGGAGCGGGTGCAGGAATTGATCGAGCTGGGAATGAGGTTTTCCGAGCGCGAGGATGCGAATGGGCATCATCAATTGGACCTGGGCAAGGAAGGGGGGCATTCCCGGAGGCGCATTTTGCATGCGAAGGACGTCACGGGCCGCGAGATCGAGCGCGCGTTGCTGGATGCGGTGTCGCGCCAGCCGAACATTGAGGTGTTCGAAAATCATTTTGCGATTGATTTGATCACGAGCCAGAAATTGGGCTACGTGGGCGATAGCCGGTGCCTGGGGGTTTATGTGCTGGATAAAAACTCGGGAAACGTGTCGACGTTTGTGGCGCCGATGACATTGCTGGCGACGGGTGGCTGCGGGAAGGTTTATCTCTACACGACGAATCCGGACATTGCGACCGGCGATGGCGTGGCGATGGCGTATCGCGCTGGTGCGGCGATTGCGAACATGGAATTCATCCAGTTCCATCCGACCTGCCTGTATCATCCCACGGCGAAGTCGTTTCTGATCAGCGAGGCGGTGCGGGGCGAAGGCGGGGTGCTGAAGACGGTTGAGGGCGTCGAGTTCATGGATCGGTATCATCGCCTGAAATCGCTGGCGCCGCGGGACGTGGTGGCGCGCGCGATTGACGGTGAGATGAAAAAGAGCGGCGCGAAATTCGTGCTGCTGGACATCACGCACAAGCCGGCGAAATTCGTCGCTGAACGGTTTCCGAACATTTACCAGAACTGCCTGAAATACGGGATTGATATCACGAAGGAACCGATCCCGGTGGTGCCGGCGGCGCATTATCAATGCGGCGGCGTGGCCACGAACATCGATGGCGAGACGGAGATTGGCGGGCTTTACGCAGTGGGCGAAGTGTCGTGCACGGGATTGCACGGAGCGAATCGGTTGGCGAGTAATTCGCTGTTGGAGGCGCTGGTTTGCGCGACGCGCGCGGCAAATAAAGTTTTGGCCTGCGCGCGCCACGAAAATGATTTCAAGATTCCGCTGTGGCAATCGGGCAAGGCGACCAATGCGGATGAATTGGTGGTGGTGTCGCACAATTGGGACGAAATCCGGCGGTTGATGTGGGATTACGTGGGGATCGTGCGGACGAACAAACGATTGCAGCGCGCGCAGAAGCGCATCGCGAATTTGCAGGAGGAGATCCAGGAATATTATTGGGATTTCATCGTGACGAGCGATTTGCTGGAGCTGCGCAATATCGCGACGGTGGCGGAGTTGATCGTGACGAGCGCGCTGGCGCGGCCGGAGAGCCGGGGGTTGAATTACAACCTGGATTATCCGGCGGCGAATCCGGGGTGGGCGCAGCGGGACACGGTGTTGCGCAAGGAGGCGTAGGGATGACCAGCGTCCGAAATAGGACGTCGTTCGCGCCGATCAGGAGATCGGCGCTCCGGTCGGCGGTGGTGTGGAGGCCGCGAGGTTTTGGGCGTTTGATAAATTCCTTTTCGTTCGCGCTGGATGCGCGGGCGGAATATGAGGACGAGCAGCAACTCGTCCCTACCGGTTAATAGGGAAAATGCCCAGTCGGAGAATGGTCGGGGCAGTGATAATTTGATTCATGGCCCGGTTTTTCAAGGACGTTTGGGGCGTACTTAAAACTTCGGTGAGCGCCTGGATGGATGACAAGGCGCCGCGTTTGGGGGCGGCTTTGTCGTTTTACACGATTTTTGCGATGCCGCCGCTGTTCATGATCGCGATTTTCATGGCGAGCCTGGTTTTCGATCCGGACTCGGTGCGCACGCAGATGTTTACGGAGGTGGGCGGTTTGATCGGAAAGAAAAGCGCGGAGGCGATCCAGGCGGCGATGGCGGCGCAGTATCAAACGCACAAGGGATTGATGGCGAGCGCGATTGCGATTGTGACGCTGATCATCACGGCGACGGGGTTGTTCATTGAATTGCAGGACGCGCTGAATACGGTTTGGCGGGTGGAGGTGAAGCCGGGCCGAGGCGTCTGGGGATTTGTTCGGGACCGGTTGCTTTCGTTTGCGATGGTGGTGGGGATTGGTTTTTTGCTGCTGGTGTCGCTGCTGGTGAGCACGGCGCTGGCGGCGTTCAGCAAATATGTGAACGAGTTGATGCCGGGATTGGGCATATTGCCGGTGGTGATGGGTGATGTGATTTCGTTTTTGGTGATCCTGGTGCTGTTCGCGCTGATTTTCAAAGTGTTGCCGGATGTGAAAATTGCCTGGCGGGATGTCTGGGTGGGCGGGGTGGTGACGTCGCTGTTGTTCACGGCGGGAAAATTTTTGCTGGGATGGTATTTGGGGCGGAGCACGACAGTTTCGGCGTACGGCGGGGCGGGGTCGATTGTGTTGATCTTGTTGTGGGTTTATTATTCGGCGCAGATTTTGTTTTTTGGGGCGGAGATAACGAAGGTGTATGCGAACCGGTTCGGGACGCGTTTGCGGCCGGTGTCGTATGCGCGGTGGGTTTCTCCAGAGGCGGCGGAAACGCTGGGCAATTTGAAGGGTGATGTGAAATCAAGTCCTGCGAAGGCGGGGGATTCGCATCCGAAGCGGCACGCTCAATTAATTTCGGAGTTGAGGGAGGAAGTGGAGTCGTTGCGGGCGGTGTTGAGGGACGGCCATTGAAGCCCCAAGCGTCCAACATCCAAGCTCCAGGGAAATTCCAAGTTCCAAGATCCAAGTTCCAAAATCGTGGTGATTGGCTACCCCCGCAAATGTTTCGGGCGAGACGTTCGAAACGACCCGCGGGAACGCGGGTGCTACACGATATGTTATCATGCCGACGGTTTTATTCGCTTCATCAGGCGTGGATTTGGCCGTAGCTTTCTTTCATGCGAATCACGGGTGGAAAAGCGGCGCGGCGGATTTTGAAGGCTCCGAAGGGGCTGGATGTGCGGCCGACGCCGGATCTGGTGAAACAGGCGGTGTTCAACAGCCTGGGCGACCGCGTGGCCGGGGCGCGGGTGCTGGAATTGTTCGCCGGGACGGGGGCGCTGAGTTTTGAATCGTTGAGCCGGGGGGCGAGTTCGGCGATTTGCGTGGAGAAATCAGCGCGGCATGCGGAGGTGCTGCGGCGCAATGCCATCGAGGCGGGGTTTGCGCCCGAGGTGTTGCGGGTGCGGGTGCAGGATGTGTTTGCGGTGCTGCCGCAAATGGCAGACGCCGGGGCGCAATTCGATTTGATGCTGGCGGACCCGCCGTATGGAGAAAAAAATGTGGGACGACGGTCGACGTCGCTGGCGCAGCAACTTTTGGATGAGCCGAATTTGCCGCGATTGCTGGCGGCGGGCGGGCTGTTTGTGCTGGGGCATACGAAGCGGGATACGCTGGAGATTCCGGCGGTTTGGCGGGAAAGGAAGATGATGAGGCATGGGGACAGTGTGATGCGGTTTTTGGAGAGGGCGGCGGGATGCTAACCACGGATGGACACAGATGGACACGGATGAATCCGAAATCCGAATGGCGAAAACCGAATAAGGAGTTACGCGAATCGGCTTCCCAAGCCCGCCACTATAGGGGTGCCCAATTGCTGCTGTTCGCTGCGCGAAACGTGGTTCGCGAATGAGCGCGAATATTTTTGACCGCAGATGAACGCGGATGAACGCAGATGCTCGATATTGAAGTAGTTTATCGCGCCGATCGGGAGATCGGCGCTCCCGGTTTTGGGGGGCGCCAGCGTATTGTATCGTCGAACCTCTTTGCCATAGGCCGCTGTGCCCCAAGACGCACAGTTCTTTTATGCGAACAAATTGGCCATTGTCCTGTCTTATTGTTTAATGAGTCTGAATGGCCGCTGAAGATTTCGAGGGCGAGCTGAGTATCGGCGCCCAGCCGAATGCAATTCGGCGATACAGCAGAGTGCCACTCTGCGCTACGTAACAATGAATAACGATTTGCTTTCGGGTTTGTAATTCGTAGTCTATCCAGCCTGACTTAATGCGACAGTTCGCAACCATCGCCGCCAACGCGTTTATGGAACTGGTCCGGCAGCCGGTTTTTTTGCTGCTCACGACCGCCACGGCCGCGTTTGAGATTTTTTTGGCAACGCCTTATTACTTCGCGTTCGGCGACGAACCGAAGCTGGTGAAAAATAGTGTATTGGCGGCCATGCTGCTGGCAGGCTTGTTTGGCGCGGTGCTGACGGCGTCATCTTCGGTGGGGCGGGAAATTCGGACGGGAACGGCGCTGGCGGTGCTTTCGAAGCCCATCGGGCGGGCGCAATTTATTCTGGCCAAATATGTGGGGCTGGTTTTGGCGCTGACGCTGATGACGTATGTGAACCTGGTGGCGGCGCTGATCGCGAGCCGGATGGCATTTGATGCGTATGGGAGCACGGACATGGCGGCGCTGGGGATTTTTTGCGCGGGGGTGCTGGTGGCGTACGGGATTGGCGGGTTCAGCAACTTTTTTCTGCGCCGGCCCTTCGTGAGCGACGCGTTTTTTGCGCTGGTGCTGATGCTGACGCTGGCGGCCTATATTATTTTTTCGTTCACCACACAGAAGGAGAGCCTGGGCGAAATGGGGACGGTGGATTGGCGGCTGGTGCCGGCGTCGATTCTGGTGTTGTTCGCGCTGTGGATATTGGCGGCGCTGGCGCTGGCGTGTTCGACGCGGCTGGATGTGATCCCGACGCTGGCGGTTTGTTCGGCGCTGTTTTTGCTGGGTTTGATGTCGGATTATCTGTTCGGCACGCATGCGCAGAAAGGGTCGTGGTGGGGCTCTGTTCTTTACACGGTGACGCCGAATTGGCAGCTTTTCTGGCTTGCGGACGTGCTGGAAACGGGGAAAAAGACGTTCCCGTGGGAATATGTTGGCAAGGCGTTCGGCTACGTGGTGGGTTACGTGGGCGCGGCCCTGTGCCTTGCGACGCTCCTGTTCGAGGAGCGCGAACTAAGTTAAAACGTTAAATGAGTGACTTGTTAAATCAGTTAAATCCGCCGAATCAACATCGCGGAAAGATATCAAACCCATTTAACTCAGTTAACACATCACTCATTTAACGGACTCAAATGGAACGAAGCACACGAAAGAACGGGCTGGTGAATCTGTTGGCCCTGCTGGTGGTGACGGTGGCGGGTTTTGCCGTGGCGCGCGTGACGAATTCCGTGGCCGGGCAGATCAGCTCCATTTTCCTCGGCATCGGCACGCTGGTGGCCGCGGTGAGCTGGTTCCAGATGCGGCTCGAGGAAAACGAGCGGCTGGAAAAACTGGAATTCGACGAATTGATGCGCAGCAAGGGCGCGTCGAGCCTGTTTGAGACGAAGGACACGGAAGGATTTCCGGCGCAACGGTCGCGTGAGCAATTCGAGCGATTTTTCGTGCCGGTGTTCACGGGGGTGCTGCTCATCCTGGAAGCATTGGCTGCGTTTTTGCTGCTGCGCTGGTTTTCCAAAACGACGCTATTGCCGGAATTAAAACAACCGGTGACGGCGGCGGCGGTTTTTGCGGTGGCGGCGCTGCTGTTGTTCCTGTTCGGAAAATTTGCGGCGACGATTGCGCGGCTGGAGAACCATCGGCTGCTGCGGCCGGGGGCGAGTTGGGTGTTGCTGGGCGCGTATTTGTGCGTGGTGGTGGCATTGGGCGCGGTGGGTGTGGTGATGGGCTACGCGCGGATGGATTTTTACGCGGGCTGGGGGTTGAGCGCGCTGTTGGGATTGGTGGCGGTCGAAACGCTGATCAATCTGATACTCGAAATTTACCGTCCGCGGGTGAAGGGGAGAATTGCGCGGCCGTTGTATGAGAGCCGGCTGGTGGGTTTGCTGGGACAGCCGGAGGGGTTGATCAAGACGGCGGGGCAGGCGCTGGATTATCAATTTGGCTTCAAAGTTTCCGAGACGTGGTTTTATCGATTTTTCGAAAAGGCGCTGGCGTGGATTATTTTGCTGCAGGTGGCGGCGCTGTTCTTGTCGACGACGATGGTGTTCGTGGAGCCGGGCGAGCAGGCGTTGCTGGAGCACTTCGGGCAGCGGGCGAAAACGATCCTGGGGCCGGGCGCGCATTTCAAATGGCCATGGCCGATTGACAGCGTGTATCGGTACCGCACGGCGGAAGTGCAGAGCTTTTTTGTGGGCGCGCAGCCGGACCCGCAATACGAGAAGCAGAACACGATTCTTTGGACGGTGCCGCACGCGAAGGAGGAAAATTTTCTGGTGGCGAACCGGGGAATGAACGAGATCACGAGCACGAACGAGGAGGCAGCCAAGAGCACGCCGCCGGTGAGCTTGCTCACGGTGAGCATCCCGGTGCAGTTCCAGATCACGAACGTTCTTGATTGGGCGTACAAAAATGTCAACGCGACGAATTTGTTGCAGGATCTCGCGACGCGGGAAGTGGTGCGTTACCTGGTGAGCGCGGATTTCATCGATGTCATGTCCCGCCAGCGCGGCCAGGCGGCGGATGATTTGCGCCAGCGAATCCAGGCGGCGGCGAATGAACGCGAGTTGGGCGTGAAGATCATTTTTGTGGGATTGCAGGACATTCATCCGCCGGTGAAGGTGGCGCCGGATTACGAGAAGGTGGTGGGCGCGGCGCAGACGAAGCAGGCGGATATCCTGGCGGCGCAGGCGGATGACATCAAGACCAACGCGCTGGCGGCGGCCACGGCGACGAACATCATCAACGTGGCGGAAGCGGCGCGGACGAAACTGGAAATTGACGCGTGGGCGAAGGCGGCGTTGTTTACGAACCGCATCCCGGCGTTCGAGGCGGCGCCTTCCATTTACATGGAACGCGAGTATCTTCAGACCTTTGCGCGGGCGACAGCCAACGCGCGGAAGTATGTGCTGCTGACGACGAACACGCATGACGTGCTGCAGTTCGATTTGCAGACGAAGCTGCGCGAAGACCTGCTCCAGGATTTGACTGTGTCCGGAAAGAAATAATTAGCTTACATGAAACGAAGTTCTCTCATCATTGTTATCGGCGCATTGCTGGTGATCATTTTTGCGTTCTGGCTGTGCGCATTCCAGGTGCGGACGACGGAAGTGGCGGTGGTCACGACGTTCGGCAAACCGACACGCTCCCTGAACGATCCGGGACTGTATTTCAAATGGCCGCCGCCGGTGCAGCGCGTTTACAAGTTCGACAAGCGGATCCAGAGCTCGCTTTTTGAGAACAAGTTTCGCGAGGACCTGACTTCGGATGGATTCACGCTGCTGACGTCGGTGTATGTCGGCTGGCGCATCACCGAGCCGGGCGTGTTTTTGCAGAAATTTCCGGGCGGCATTCCGGCGGTGGAACAGCAATTGGGGACGCTGGTGAGCACCCCGAAGAGCTCGGTGATCGGCAAGCATCCGCTTTCGGACCTCGTTTCAGCGAACCCGGGCGGCTCGAAATTCGACCAGGTTGAGAATGAGGTGCTCAAGGCGGTGCAATCGCAGCTTCAAACGAACGATTACGGCATCGCGATTGAATTCCTGAATTTCAAGAAAATCGGCCTGCCCGAATCGACGACAGAGAAAGTTTTCAGCCGCATGACCGAAGAGCGCAACAAGCTGGTGAGCGCGGTGCAATATGAAGGCGAGTCGCAGGCGAACATCATCCGGTCGGATGCAAATTTGAAGGCGGCGAAGATTTTGGCCGAGGCGCAGGGCGTGGCGCTGAAGGTCCAGGGCCAGGGGCAGACCGAGGCGGCGAAGTATCTGGGCGTTTTTGAGCAGAACCCGGAATTGGCGAGTTTCCTGTTCCGTTTGACCGCGCTGGAAGATTCGCTCAAGGACAAATCGACGCTGATTTTCGACCAGCAGACGGAGCCGTTTACGTTGTTTAAAGGCGCGATGACGAACTCGGCCGCGAAATAATCCCAGAATGAACGAGCATTCCCATCCGCACGACGAGCACGATCACGAGCATTCGCATGGGCCGGAAGCGCACGTGGATGCCGGGTCGCAGGCGCTGAGCGAGGCGCTGCGCAGCAGTTTTGCCATCGTCCGATTTGTCATGTTCCTGCTGGTGGTGGTCTTTCTGGCCTCCGGCTTTTTCAAGGTGGAACCGAACGAGCGCGCGATGATTTTGCGCTTTGGCAAGCCGCTGGGCGTGGGCACCAAGGCATTGCTCGGCCCGGGATTGCATTGGGCGTATCCGTATCCCATCGATGAAGTCGTCAAAGTTTCGGTGACCGGCATCCAGAAGGTGGCTTCGAACGTGGGTTGGTACGCGGAAGTGGCGGGAGCGCCGGTGAGTGGGATGTCACTGAATCCGGCGGTGGATGGTTATACGATTACGGCGGACGCGAATATCGTGCATGTGCAGGCGACGCTGTATTATCGCATCGAGGATCCGATCCGTTACACGTTCGGCTTTGTGAATGCGTCGAACGTGGTGCAGAACGCGTTGAATAACGCGATTGTTTACGCTTCGGCGCATTACAAGGTGGACGACATTTTGACCCGGGACAAAGCGGGTTTCCAGGACGCGGTGCGGCAGCGCGCGACGGAGTTGCTGGACAAGCAAAACGTGGGCGTGGCCGTGGACCAGTGCGATGTGGTGACGACGTGGCCGCGACAGCAGAAAGTGAGCGATGCGTTCGTGGCGGTGCTCAACGCGCAGATCAACCGCGACAAGGCGTTGCAGCAGGCCAGCAGCGAGACGAACCAGGTGTTGACGGCGGCGATTGCGACGTCGAACAGCATTGTGAACCTGGCGGAATCCCAGCGGGCGCAATTGATCAGCGATTTGAGCAGCCGGGCGACGAATTTCGTGAATATTCTGCCGTGGTACCAGACGAACAAGCAATTGTTCGCGCAGCAGCAGTTCAACGAGGTCATGGGCCGGGTGCTGACGAACCTGGACGAAAAGATTTATGTGCCTGAGCGGGCGGATGGAAAACCGCGCGAATTGCGGTTATTGTTGAACCAAGAGCCGCCGAAGCCGCTGACGGCGACAACGAATCAGGCGGGACAATAAAATGAGATCCGAATTTCGAAATCCGAAATCCGAAAGAAGCCCGAAGGCCGAAATGACGGTCGTCTGGGCGTCAGCGGGATTTTCGGAATTGGTTCGGGCTTCGGATTTCGGATTTCGGATTTTTTGAGTTATGCAAGTGACGTCACTTTTGAGCCAGGAAGATGAGCATCAGCATCATCACCATGATCATGATCATCACCACGAGCACGATGATGGCTGCGGGTGCGGCCATGATCATTCGCATTCGGACATTCGTTTGTGGCACACGATCGTGGGCCTGGTCTTTGTCATCAACGCGTATTTGGTGGATTGGCTGACGATCAGCGACTCGCGCGTGGCCAGTTTCAGCGCCATGGCGGGCGCGATTATTTTGGGTTATCCGATCGTGGTCACGGCCATCAAGGATTTGCGCGTGGGCCGGTTGAGCATCAATGAACTGGTGGCGATCGCGGTGCTGGCGGCGTTTGCGTCCGGCGATTACAAGACGGCGGGCGTGGTCGCGTTTTTCATGCTGATCGGCGAAGTGATTGAAACGAACACGGCGGTGCGCGCGCGGGACGCGATTGAATCGCTGATCAAACTGACGCCGACCAAGGCGCGCCGGATCCGGAAAGACGGCAGCGAAGAGGAAGTGGCGGCGAGCGAATTGGCCATCGGTGATATGATTCGCATCCGGCCGGGCGACAACGTGGCGGCGGACGGCGTGATTGTGACGGGGCAGGGGTCCTTCAACCAGGCGACGATCACCGGCGAATCATTGCCGGCGGACAAGAAGCCGGGCGATGAAGTGTTTGCGGGGACGCAGAATTTGACGGGTGTTTTGGAGATCAAAGTGAGCCGCGCGGGCACGGATACGACGCTGGGCCGCGTGCGCGAACTGATTTTGGCAGCGGAAAAAACCAAGCTGCCCATCATGAAAATCGTGGACCAGTACATGGGCTTTTACACGCCGCTGGTGCTGGTGATTGGCGCGCTGGTGTGGGCGTTCACGCGCGATTTGGACCGCGTGATCACGGTGTTCGTGGTGTCGTGTCCGTGTGCGTTCATCCTGGCGACGCCGACGGCGATGGTAGCGGCGCTTTCCGCGGCGGCGCGGTTGGGCATTTTGATCAAGAACGTGGCGGACATTGAGCTGGCCGCAAAAATCAATGCGTTCGTTTTCGACAAAACGGGCACACTGACGACGGGGCAATTGGCGGTGAGCCGTTTGGCGCCGATGGGCGAGACCAAGCCGGCGGAACTGTTGTTGCTGGCGGCGTCGGCGGAGAAATACAGCAATCACCCCACGGCCAAGGCGTTGACGCAATTGGCGGATGAAGCCGGCGTGCCGCTGGTTGAGCCGAAGGATTTTGCCGAGACCGCGGGGCGGGGCATCAAGGCGAAGGTGAACGGCGCGGAGGTGCTGGTGGGACGTGCGCAATGGCTGCGGGACAACGGCGTCGATTCGGGTTTTGAAAAATCCGTCGATTTGAATGAGACGGAAGGCTGGAGTTTGATTTTCATTGCGCGCAACGGTCATTGCGTCGGCTGGGTCGGGATGCAGGACAAGACCCGCGCCGAAGCGAAGGAATCTTTGGCCGAGCTGAAGGAAAACGGCGTGCGCCGCGTGGCGATGATTTCCGGCGACCGGCAGGCGGTGGCAACGCGCGTGGCGGGGGAGATTGGCTGCGAAGAAGCGGTGGGAGAATGTCTGCCGCAGAACAAGGTGGAATTTGTGCGCGGCGTGAAGCTGAAGGGCTACAAGGTCGCGGTGGTGGGCGATGGCGTGAACGACGCGCCGGCGCTTTCCGCGGGCGATATCGGCATCGCAATGGGCGCGGCGGGCAGCGAAGTGGCGATTCACAGCGCGACGATTGCGCTGATGAACAATGACCTGCGGCGGCTGCCATTTTTGGTGAAGCTCTCGCGCAGCACGCGGGCGGTGATCAACCAGAATTTCATGTTCGGGGTTTGTTTTATCATCATTGGTCTGACTCTGGCGGCGTTTGGCACGATTGGGCCGATTGAGGGCGCGATTTTGCACAACGTCGGCTCGCTGATCGTGATCTTTAACAGCGCGCGCCTGGTGCGGAAGGGGGAGGAATTGGAACATTATCATCCGGAGACGGAAACGCCCGCCCGGCCGACCAAGCCGACGCCGAAATTGGCGCCGCAAATGGCGTGATTACAGGGCTGGGTGTTTGGCGGCACAGCTTGATTGTGGCTGCAAAGATTGGTAATTTCGTAGTGTGAGCGCAAACGAAGTCATCGAACAAATCAAGCAACTCCCGCGCGAAGAGCAGCGGAAGGTGGTTGCTTATGTTCATGAGTTGGTCTCGAGCGGAGAGGTCAGTGAGGAGTTCAGAAGGATCGCGGATGAAGTCTTCACTACCAACGCCGAGCTTTTTCGGAAGCTGGCTCAATGAAGGAAGAGCCGGATTTCCTGACTATTGCCGAAATATTGTATTTGCATGATGAATCGTTGGCGCGTTTTGGTGGATCGGCTGGCATCAGGGATCGAGGTCTGGTGGAGTCGGCCGCAGGTGCTGCTCAAAACAGTTTTTGGTATGGGCACGGAGGCTTGTTTGAAATTGCCGCCGCTTACGCCTTTCATATCGCCGAATCGCAAGCGTTCATTGACGGAAACAAAAGAACTGCTGCCGCTTCGGCGATTTCGTTTTTGCGGAAGAATGGCCTTCCCTTTCCGAAAGACGATGGTTCGGTGTACGCAGCCATGATAGAAATTGCGGAAAAGCGCCTCGACAAAAGCGGGCTGGCCGCAAGGCTTCGCCGGTTGGTAGAATCGGCCACTTGAAATGAATGTTACCGAAATAACGAAATCGACGACCGAAGTTCAAAAATCGGCGGAGACCGTGGTTTCCATCCGCGGGCTGACCAAGGTCTTCAAGGATTTTTGGGGGCGGCCGAAGGCGCGGGCGGTGGATGATGTGGATTTTGACGTGCGGCGGGGCGAGGTGTTCGGATTACTCGGGCCTAATGGATCGGGCAAATCGACGACGGTGAAGTTGCTGCTCGGGTTGTTGAATCCGACGAAGGGGCACATCGAGGTTTTCGGCCATTCGCCGCGGCACGTGCAGACGAAGTCGCGGATCGGTTATTTGCCGGAGGAATCGTATCTCTACCGTTATTTGAATTCGCGCGAGACGCTCGACTTTTTCGGGAACCTTTTTGAATTGGGCAAGGTGGAACGGGACAATCGCGCGGAGCAATTGCTGGAAATGGTGGGCCTGAACCAGACGCGGATGCGGACGGTGGGTGAATTTTCGAAGGGCATGCAGCGGCGCATCGGGCTGGCGCAGGCGCTGATCAATGATCCCGACCTCGTGATTTTGGATGAACCGACGGCGGGGCTGGATCCAATCGGCTGCCGCGAGGTGAAGGATTTGATTGTGGCCTTGGCGCGGCGCGGCAAGACGGTGATTTTGAGCAGCCATTTGCTTTCGGACGTGGAGGATGTGTGTGATCGCGTGGTGATTTATTACGGCGGAAAAATCCAGGCGATGGGCACGCTGAAGGAATTGCTGGCGCGTCCGGACACGTTGCGCATCACGACGCCGGTGTTGCCGCGTGAAACGCTGGAGCGCGTGTTGCAGGTGATCCGGCACGATATCGCGACGGACGCGGTGCGGGTGGATAATCCGACGCAGAATCTGGAGAGCTACTTTTTGGACGTGGTGCAGAAGGCCCGGGCGGCGCACGAAACGAGCGGAGCGCAATCCGGAGCGCGCGTGGCGGAATATTTGCGCGCGGGCATCGCGGAAAAACCGGCCGGAGACAAAATTTTGGAGAAGCTGGCGTTGCCGGATACAAAGCCGGTGCAACCAGTCGCGCAGGCGGCTCCGGCGGCCGACGAAAAGAAACTTGCGGAATTGACCAAGGCATCTGAACCGGTCACTCCGCCCGCGAAGCCTGGACCGGCGGCGGCGAAGCCGGCGGATTTGTCCAAGGCGGATGAGAAGTTGTCGTCGTTGCTGGGAGGAAAGAAATAGCCGGAGCGGCAGGCCGATTTGTGAAATCGATTTCAAAGACTGTCCCCATGAACCTGAACCCTCACCCCGGCCCTCTCCCATCCGATGGGAGAGGGAGAATTATTTACTCGCTGCGAGTTAATTCGGCCGCGCGATCGGCGGGAGTTTTCCTGGACACGCTTTAGTCAATAATTCAATGCAACAGTTATTTGCCATCACCGGATTGACTTGGAAAGCTGCGCTGCGGTTTCGGCTTTTTCTGGCGATTTTGGTGTTGCTGCTGCTGGCGGTCATTGGGCTGCCGATTTTGGTCAAGGACGACGGCACGGCGCGCGGGTTCACGCAGATTTTGCTGACTTACACTTTGGGCGCGATCACGGCCTTGCTCGGGATTTCGACGCTTTGGCTTTCGTGCGGCACGCTGGCGCGGGACATCGAGGAATGCCAGATGCAGGTGGTGGCGACGAAGCCGATTGCTCGCTGGCAAATCTGGCTCGGCAAATGGCTCGGGATTATTTCATTGAATGCGGCGTTGCTGGTCATTTCCGGGGCGTGCGTTTATGGGTTGCTGCAATGGCGCGCGGGCAAATTGCCGGTGGCGGAGCAGCAGACCTTGCGCAGCCAGGTGCTGGTGGCGCGCGGTTCGGCCAAGCCGGATGATGTCACGGCCGAAATTGCCGACACGGCACAGAAAATCCTGGACGAGCGGCTGAAACAGTCGCCGGTTTCGCAGGCGGATTTGCCGATTCTGAAACAACAGATCACGGAGCAGGTGAAGGCGGAATACCAGGTGGTGCCGCCGGGTTACAGCCGGACTTGGGAAATAAAGCTGGGTTCAAGGGCGAAAGATCTCCGGGACAAGCCGCTGCAACTGCGCATCAAGTTCAACTCGGCGCAGAAGAGCGCTTCGGGGACGTTTGCGGCGCTGTGGCGCGTGGGCGGGACGGCCAAGGTGAAGAATTATTGGGAAAGCGAGCCGATGAGCCTGTCGCCGGATACGTTTCATGAATTTGCCATTCAACCCAACCTATTCGATGACGACGGCGTGCTGACGATCTCGTTCGCGAACCCCAACGAAACCTCGCTGCTGTTCCCGCTGGAGGATGGCATGGAGGTGCTGTATCCGGCGAGCAGTTTCGTGATGAATTATGCGCGCGGGCTGGGAATCATCTTCTGCTGGATGGCGTTGCTGGCGGCCATCGGGCTGGCGTCGGCGAGTTTTCTTTCGTTCCCGGTGGCGGCGTTTTTGTCGCTGGCGATTTTGGTGATGGCGTTATCCTCCGGGACGATCGCGAACGTGGTTTCGGACAACAGCATTGACGCCTCGGCGCAAACGGACAAAACGGCGGTCAGCATCCTGGACGCGGTGATTGTGCCGACGTTCCGCGTGGCGATAAAAGTCATCGATCTGGCGGAGAAATTTTCACCGGTGGATTCGTTGAGCAGCGGGCGCTGCATCACGTGGGGCGAGTTGGGGATGGCGTTTGTGCAAATTGTTGTCGTGCTGGGAGGCATCTTTGCGTTCTTTGGCATATTTGTTTTCAACCGGCGCGAACTGGCCACGGCGCAGAACCAATCATGAGCGGGCGATTGAAAAAGATTATTCTGCTGGTCCTGGGCGCCGCGTTGATTTTTGGCGCGGGGACTTTGCAGAAGTCGATGAACCAGGACCGCGACCGGCTGGGGCTGACGCATGTGGAGGGATTGACGAACGCGCCGCCGGTGCTGGCGTTCACGAGCGTGGCGCTGGGCGGGTTTCGCGGATTGATTTCGAATCTGCTGTGGACGCGGGCGAACCAGTTGCAGATGGACGACAAATTTTTCGAGATGGCGCAATTGTCGGATTGGATCACGACGCTGGAGCCGCATTTCTCGCAGGTGTGGGCGCATGAAGCGTGGAACGAGGCCTACAACATTTCGGTGAAGTTCAAGGATTACTCGGACCGCTGGCGCTGGGTGCAGAACGGGATTGAATTGCTGCGGGACAAGGGGCTGCGCTACAACCCGGACGACGTGACGATTCACCGCGAGCTGGCGTGGTTTTTCCAGCACAAGATGGGCGCGAACCTGGACGACGCCAGCATGTATTACAAGAATGAGTGGCGGAAGGACATGGAGGCGGTGTTCGGCGGGAAGGAGCCGAACTATGAGGCGCTGATGCACCCGAAAACGCCGGACGAGATACGGCGGGCCAATTTGCTGCGGGACAAATACAAGATGGACCCGGCATTGATGCAGAAACTGGACAAGGAATACGGTCCGCTCGAATGGCGGTTGCCGGAGGCGTCCGCGATTTATTGGGCGGCGGAGGGGCTCGAGCGCGCGAAGGAACATCCATTGCGGGTTGGGGCGGACGAGGATTTGATTGTGCTGCGGCGGGTGATTTACCAGTGCATGCAGTTGACGTGGCAGCGCGGGCGATTGGTGGACAATCCGTTCATACACCGGATGGAATTCGGGCCCAACCTCGACATGATCCCCAAGGTCAATGAGACGTATATGACCGAGTATAAAGAAGAGACCAACCCGAACCAGAAGGAGGGAATTCTCAAGGCGCACCGAAATTTTCTGCGGCAGGCGATTTATTCGCTGTACGTTTACAACCGCACGGCGGAGGCGGCGAAGTGGTTCAAATATCTGGGCGAAAAATATCCGGACAAAACAATTATCGACGGCGATTTCAATTCCTATCCGCGCAATGTGACGCTGGACCAATACGTGGTGGCGTGCGTCCAGGAGGACATGAACGACACCTCCAAGGACCGGGAGCAAACGGTGCTGGAAGGGTTGCTGGCGACCTCGTACACGAGCCTGGCGCTGGACCAGGATGACCGGTTCACGGGCCTAAAGCTGCTCGCGAAAAAGGCGTACGACAGTTATCAAAGCAAAATCCCGGCCGAACGGATGGCGGCGATTGGATTGCCGCCGTTCAAGGACATCGATAACAGCGTTCTCGATCGTCTGTTGAATCCCACGAATGGATTGCCGGCGGATGCGCAGGCGGTGATACGGACGAAGTTGCGGATCCCAATTCCAAACGCGCCGGCGGCGCAGACGAATTTCGTGGGCCAATCCGAGGCGCAAGGCAAACCGCTCCCGGCTGGTTCACAGAATCCGTAAATGTTCACCGGGCGGCCGGCCGGCGCGTTCCCGAACCCCCACCTCCTATGGCGTGTGCTGTACGGCTACTGTAGCGTCCGCCGCATTCGTTGCTATTACAATGGGGTGGATTATTTGTAATTTTTGGGGGGTTGCCACAGCGAAATTGCAGAAAAACTTAGGAATGAAACACGCTTCGCGCCCCCCCGAACCCTGAGCACCACCTCACCCGTCCCTCTCCTCCACTTCGTGGCGGAGAGGGAGACCAATTGTGCGCTTGCAATGAGTATCAGCCGCCCTGAACGCGGCGCGGACGGCGCAAGCGCGCCGTCCCTACCGGGACCGGATCGCTGCTGGATCGCTGCTGGGATTTGTGTTTTTTGAATTTTTTCTTTAGATTTTTTCACAGAGCAGGGCCGCTTTCCACCCGGGCGGCTGCCGTTGCCGGGAACTCCAGTGAAAGATTAGGGTTTCCCCCGATGGCAAAGATTTCCGCCATTACCGACATTTGGATATGGAACACAATCAATCGCTCGCGCGATCCGGGCTCGCGCGAATGGATTTGAAACGCCTCAAAAGCCGGATGTTTCGGTCGCTCGGACGCAGTGCAAGGAGGTTGCCGTCGATTTCGATCATCGTGCCGGCGCACAACGAGGAAGCATATCTGGGAGCGACCTTGGATGCGCTCCGGCGGCAGCGTTACCCGGATTACGAAGTAGTGGTGGTGGCCAATGGCTGTGATGACCGCACGGCGGATGTGGCGCGGGAAAAATGTGATCGCCTCGTGGTGCTGAAGGAGAAGAGCCTGGGAGTGGCGCGCAATCTCGGCGCGCGCATGGCCACTGGTGAGTTGCTCATTTTTTTGGACGCCGACACGCTGCTGGAGCCGCGCGCGTTGCGCGTGATTGCGCGCGAATTCACGGAACGCGATTGCGGCGGCACGCTAAAAGGCCGGCCGGATTCGGGGCGTTTTGCGTATCGTCTGATTTACTGGCTCAAGAATTTCATTCATCGCTTCGTGGTGCGCAACGGCAGTTCCGGGGTGATTATCTGCTGGAAAAAACACTTCATGGGCGTGGGAGGTTTTGATGAGCATCTTGAGCTGCGCGAGAACAGCGAATTGATCCGGCGGATGAAATGTTTCGCTGGGTACCGTTTCGGCGGCTACAAATATATCGGCAGCACGGTGGCGACGACTTCAATGCGGCGCTTTGAACGGCGGGGGTTGCGTAATATTGTCTGGCTGTGGATCAAGCTTTGGTTTCTCTCGCTCTTCAGCGATTTGAGGCATCGGAAGTATGAGTCGGTGAGGTGAGTTGAATCAGTTAAAATGGTTAAATCGGTAACGAGCCGCTGATTTAACTATTTAACACTTTTAACCATTCAACCAGCCTATTCAACTGGTACAAAACGTCTGGCCGATGTCGTGCCAGCCGATGCGGTCGGGTTCGATGGCGGCTTGGAGACGCTCGAGGGGTTCGACAACGCCTTCGCGGCCAAGCGTGAAGGTCTTGAAATGGATGGGCAGGAAATAATTTGCGCCGGCGTTGTTCGCCATCTGGACGGCTTGCTCGGGGGTGCAATGCGACTGAATCCAAGGCTGATACGCGCCGATGGGCATGATGGCGAGTTCAAATGGGCCTTTGCTGCGCAGTGAGCGGAAGGAATCGCTCCAGGCGGTGTCGCCGCCGAAAATGATTTTCTTTCCTTCGCGCGAGACGATGTAGCCGTTGTAACCGCGATAGCGATCATGCCGCCAGCGGGCGCCCCAGTGCTTGACTTCAAAGGCTTCGACTTCTACTTCGCCATGGGCGGTTTTGACGACGGTTTTTTGGCCCCACGCGAGTTCCGCGGGTTGGTGCAGTCGCGTGTCTCTGAGCAGATCGGCGGTGGCATGGGCGGTGACGGCGCGGGTGGTTTTCGGAAAACAGCGCAGGGTGGCGGAGTTCAGATGGTCCATGTGCGCGTGCGAGAGCAGAACGAGATCGATGCGGGGCAGTTGCTTGGGCCGGAGGGCGGGGGCGACGAGGCGTTTGGGGCCGATGGTCCCGACGCGCACATCAGCGCCGATGTAATTGCCCAGCACGGGGTCGGTGATGATGTTGACACCGTAAAAATTCACGAGCACGGTCGAGTGGCCGAGCCAGGCGGCGGTGATGGCGTTCGGGTTCCACAACTCCGGCGTGGGGGTAAAATTGGGCTTGAGGATTTTCCGACGGCTTTGCGCGATGAGGCCGCGCGCCGTGCGAGCGGGCAACGTGTTCCACGCGCCAACGCCAACAGCCACAAACCTCCGGCGAGCCAAACGACTTTTAATCTTTTTCAAACTGTTCCGAACTTGTAATGGTTAAAACTTCCTCCGATTTTAGCATACAAATGGGGCGGCGCAAGAGGGGGAAATGGGGTGAATTGCCGGGGCGCCATTTGACTTACGCGCCAACCTTAGGCAAAGCACCAAGCGTCCCAGATCCAAGCGTCCAGGGGAGCACCAAGCGCCAACGGCCCAAAAGACTGATCCCCGGTGTGAGGCAAAACTCTTCAAAAACGGAGTGCGGCGGTGCTGAAAGCCAGCCGCAGCAAAGTTGCCGGCGGAAAGGCTTGCAGAATCGGCATGACTTCCGGCACTGCGGACGTTGCCGCGGCTGGCTTTCAGCACCGCCGCGCTCCAACCAAGGCGAGTCTGGCGGATTAACCCTCGAAACGAAGCATTGGAGGTTGAAGTTTGGAATTTCTCTGGACGCTTGGAGCTTTTCAAGCCGGCCCACGGACACCTCGGTGCGTGCGTCCAGTTACGCGCACGGTATGGTTTGGGGCGTCAGCAGAGGTCAGGCGGAGAGCGAGGCTTCTTCTTTGGAGTCATGAACGGCCAGGGGCAATTGCACGCAAAAGCGGCTGCCTTTTCCCGGCTCCGATTCCAAGGAAATTTTTCCGCCGGTCCTTTCCAGGGATTTTTTGACGAGGGCAAGGCCGATGCCGGTGCCGGGATATTCCTCGGTCCGATGCAACCGCTGAAACATTTTGAAGATTTGTTCCCGCGCATATTCCGGAATGCCGATGCCGTTGTCTTCGATCCAAACGAACGCGCAGTTCGGCAGATGCTTCGCGAGGCCGGGCGGACATTGGTCGAGGCCGGCCCAAACGCGGACGTGCGGCTTGACTCCGGGAGCGACGAATTTCACGGCGTTGCCCAGGAGGTTGGAAAAAATCTGCGTCAACGCAGCTTCGTTTCCGTGAACCAGGAGGTGGTCTATTTCGACGGAAACATCGGCGAGCGGTTGGTGGAGGTTCGGGTATGTCTCAACCAGGCCATGAATGAGGGCGCCGAGATCGACAGGTTTCAGCGGAAGGTCCTGACGGAGGAGCTTGCCGTAGTTAAGAGAATCAACGATCAACTGATCCATGCGCGTGGCGGCGAGGGCGATTCTGCGGAGAAGGTCGGCCTCCTGCGGTCGCAAACGGGGAGTCGCGTCTGCCCGCAGGATGGTCGCGTAGCCGATCATGGCGCGCAAGGGAGCGCGCATATCGTGCACGAGGCTGTAGGAAAAACCTTCAAGCTCGGCAATGGTTTCCTGAAGTTTCGCCGTGCGTTCCCGGATCTTCGTTTCCAGGTCCTGGTTGGCGCGGGCGAGATCTTCCTTGGCGACCCGGAGCGCCTGGCCGGTCTGGGCGCGCTCGATAATATCCGCGGCCTGGCGGGCAAGCAGATCCAGGAGTTTCAATGCGTGTTCGTCGGGTGCGTGAGGTTTTTTGAAATGCGTCGAGAACATGCCGAGAACTTTTCCGGCGCGGCTGACCACGGGGGTCGATTGCACGGCGCGAATGCCTGCTTTTCGTTGCATTTGCAGGGTGTGGCCGGAAAAGATCGCGCTTTGCTCGACGTCGGGGACGATGACGCGTTGCCCGGCGGCCAAGGCGGTGCCGCAGGAGCCATGGCCGGCGGTCACTTGGTTCCAATAATCGACGTACCATTGTGGAAAACCGCGCTGAGCGGCGATCCGCAGGCCGGAATCGGGAGAGAGGAGTTGGATATTGCCAAAGTCGGCTCTGGAAATCGCAATGGCCGCATCAACGATCTGGGCCAATGCCGGCTGCAAATCGGCCTCGCGGACGAAAAAGGAGCCAACTTCCTGCAACCGGGTCATGGCCTCGAGGTCGCGGGCCAGGCGGGTTTCCGCGCGTTTGCGCTCGGTGATGTCGAGAACGAAAGCCATGCCTTCCGACTCATCCAACATGGCGGCGCCGATAATAATGGGAACGCGGCTGCCATCCTTGCGCAAAAACTCCTTTTCGTAAGGAACGTCAACGCCGGTGGCTTTCAATTGAGCAATGGCCTGTTCATCCAGGCGTCGATACTCGGGCGGAGTCAAAGTAGACCACTCGAGGCGGCCAGCCAGGACGTCCTCGCGGGTGTAGTCCATCATGCGCAGAAATTTATTGTTGGCGTCGAGAATGCGGCCGCTGAGATCCCAGAAAAGCGTTCCGACCATGTCGGATTCAAAGAAAACCCGGAGGCGGCGTTCGCTGCGTTGCACGGCCTGTTCCGCGCGCTTGCGTTCGCTGATGTCGCGGAAATAAACGGAGAGACCGTCGGCGCTGGGGTAGGCGTGGATTTCTATCCAGGCATCCAAAGGCCGGTAGTATTGCTCAAAATGCACCGCCTGGCCGGTGGTGACGGCCCGCTCGTATTCCTGGCGGAAGTCATCGGCCTCGGGGTAGAGTTTCCACACGTTGCGCCCAAGCAACTCCTGGGCGGAGCGGCGCAGCAATCGTTCAGCTTCGGCATTCACGTACGCAAATTGCCACTGCCGGTCCAAAGCGAAAAAGGCGTCGGTGATGCTGCCCAAAATGGTTTCCGTGCGGGCGTGAGCCGCACTCAGTGCTTCCTCGGCGCATTTGCGTTCGGTGATATCCAATACTGTTCCGATGCAGCGCGCGGGGTGGCGATTGGGTTCCTGCCCTTCCAATTGAACCTTGCCGTTAATCGCGACCCAACGGACCCCTCCATCCGGCTGAAGCGCGCGAACTTCGAGTTGATGGTGCGCGGGAGATTGAGAATTGCGCGCGTCGCGCGCGGCGAAATTCAATTGGTTGCGATCATCGGGGTGAATTGCCAGCAGGAATTCCTTTAGGGGCACGCGATTGGCCGATAGCCCAAAAATCTCCCGGGTGCGGTCGTCGCCGGTGATCTCGCTGGTTTGAAGGTCGCAATCCCAGGTGCCGAGTCCAGCCGACTCCAAAGCGAGGCGCAGACGCTCCTCGCTGTCGCGCAGGGCTTCTTCGGTTTGATGACGCGCGTTCATACCGGTTTTTAAAACGCACTGATTCGATGGTGCTCAGGTATTGGTTTCTGAATTAAGGAACACAACCCTGCTTACTTTTGGTACGGAAGAAATCTCCTCCATGGGCGCCTCCGACTTTCCTCAATTTAACTCGCCAAATCGGAATGTCCAGGGAGGCCCAATTTTGGAAGTGGGACTTGGTGGATTTCAAAGGAATTCGGCTTGGCTTCTCGGTCAATCTTTAGCCTTTTTCGTTTCTCTGCGTATACTTCAACATGGGAGCGTTAATCAAAAACCGCGAGACTCAAAAATTTCTGAAAAACCTCGATCCATGGACGCCAGAACGCGGGGAGGCAAAAGAATTTGAGTCGTCGCTTGAGGCATTGAAGTTTTGCCTGCAAAACAAATTGGAAAAGGTGGAAGTGATATTGAAAACTGACGGTGTTCAATACGATTTGCCCTTACGCCAAAGTCCTGAATGCAAAGAGAGTTCGGATTAGTCCAAAAGGAAACCTTCGGCTCTGCCGGATGGACTCGCGAAGTTTGACGGCTCCGGCAATGGATATTTGGCAAGGAGTTGTGTTTGCGCTGGTCCAAAGCGGCGGAGGGCCGCCGCACTCCGGGACGCTGGCGCGAAGTTCCGTGACAGCATCAAAGCTGTAGCGATGAGCTGAAGAGACGTGTGTTTCGCGACAACTTTTGAGGAGTTTTCGCTTTGGACTCCGGGTGCTTCCCGCTAGTCTGCGCCGGATGTTTGTTCAGTTGGTGAAATGGTGGATTCTGTTGTCAACGCTTGCGAGCCTGGCGGGGTGGACTTTGTCCGCGGCGGGGATGCTGAATAAAACCGGTTACGCGATTTTCGCCGGCGTCATTGTGGCGGCGATTTTGCTCTTCGGAAAGCGGCCGCTGCTTCGTTCGTTGTCACCGGCTCCTGAAATGAGAAAGTGGCGCCGTCGGATTCGGGGGTTTTTGCCCGCGAGTTTCGTCTTCTTTGCGGTGTTGATTTTCATTGGCGGTGTTGTTTATCCGCCCACCAACTATACGGCATTGACTTATCACATTCCGCGGGTGTTGCACTGGCTCGCGCACGGACGGTGGAATTGGATCCATACGCCGGTGGCGCGGATGAATTATCCCGGCTGCAATTTTGAATGGATGACCGCGCCGCTATTGTTGTTTACAGGATCTGACCGCGCGCTGTTTCTGCTGAATTTTGTTCCGTTCCTCTTGATGCCGGGGCTTATTTTCAGCGTCTTTACCCGATTGGGGGTTCGCCCGCGGACAGCCTGGCAATGGATGTGGCTGCTGCCCACCGGTTATATTTTCCTGCTCCAAGCCGGCAGCGCGGCGAATGATGCCGTTTCGGTGTTTTTTGTGCTGGCGGCGGTCGATTTTGCCTGCCGGGCATGGGTTTCGCGCGAGCCCCGCGATGTCGGATATTCGATATTGGCCGCCGCCTTTTCCACGGGCATCAAACCCACGAATGTGCCGCTGCTTTTGATGTGGGTGATTTTGATTGTGCCGCGACTGGGTGTGCTGCGGCGGGCCTGGCGTCCGGGTCTGTTGATATTGGCAGTGGCATTGGTGGTTTCATTTTTTCCAACCGCCGTGATGAACCGTATGCACGCCGGCGACTGGCTGGGAGCCTCGGTGGAACCTGACCATGTGGACCTGCACCGGCCGTTGGACGGCATTTTGGGGAACGGTCTGGAATTGTTACAAGTGAACCTGCTCCCACCGGTGTTTCCAATGGCTAAAGCGTGGGATCGTCATGTCCAATCGCTCGTTCCCCACAGTTGGGTGAACGAGTTTCAAAGCGGGTACTTCACCACCGGCGAATTGCCGACCGAAGATTGGGCAGGGGTGGGAATGGGAATCAGTTTGTTGGTTCTCGCATTTGTGGTTGCGTCCTTGTGGCGGGGCCGTTTCGGAAAACAAGACGGGGAGTATCGCCGGATCCTGCCGAGGGGTTTGCTGCGGTGCGTTTTGATTGCACCGTGGGTTTCGTTGCTCGTTTATTGCGCTAAAGCGGGAATGTCCACGCCGGGCCGGCTTATCGCGGCGTATTATCCGTTGTTGCTGCCGCTGCTGCTGCGAGGCGGAAATGCGACGCCAATTTTCCGCCGCGCCTGGTGGCGAGGGTTGGTGGCAGTGGTCTTATTTCTTGCGTTCGTGGTTCTGGTGTTGTCTCCGGACCGCCCGTTGTGGCCGGCCAAGACCGTTTTATCGCGGCTGGCGGCGCAACATCCCGGCTCTCATTTGCTGGCACGCGCGCGGGACGTTTATGCGGTTTATTCCGGCCGCCATGATGCTTTGGCCGGCGTCCGCAAATTGCTGCCGCCGGAAACGCGGACGGTGGGATTCATCGGCACCGCGGACGATTGCGATATTTCCTTGTGGCTGCCTTATGGAACGCGCCGGGTGGAACATTTCTTTTTGACCGACCCCCCGGAACAAATCCGATCCAATGTGGACTGTGTGGTGCTGGGTGGCCTTAACTTGAAATATAACAATCTCACCCTCGACGCGTGGATGCAGCAAACCGGAGCGGAATTGGTGGGGAGCACCAATGCCACGATGAAGGTCGGCGAAGGAGTGCAGCCCTGGTACGTGGTGCGGTTCAAACGATAGGGCGGCGTTTTGCGCTGCCCATAACCCGAACCCTCACCCCGGCCCAATGACTCACTCGCTCCCGCTCGTTCGGCCCTCTCGGGCCTTCGCTTTCAGCGAATTCCTTTCGCCGCTTCCCGGGTTCAATGCGCGAAGTTTTTTGGGGAATTCCCTCCAGGTTCGCTCCGTGAGCATTGAAGGAACTGATGCTTACAAATTTTTATCGATTCACGGTTTTTTTCCTGATGCGGTTAAAACTCAAAGCGCGCAAATGAATTTTGCCGGGGAGGTGGGGAAGGAACAATTACGACGAAAGTTTTGGGTTGTATTGGGTTTCAAGTGACACGCGGAATAAATGGATTCCGCGCTCCGTTGATAACAACGAAAAGGCCGCGGCGACAATTGCGTCGCGGCGGCCTTTTGCGAACTGACTCCCGGACTTTGCTGGCCGATCAGGCGGCCTTGAACAGGGCGATGGAGTTGGAACGTTCCAACGCCATTTTGACCAGGCGCACGTTCAGGTCCGAGGTGTTCGAGTCTCCGAAGATAATGCGCGCGATTTCGCGGGCGATCGCGTCAAGGGATTGAAGCTGGTCGCGGTTTTGCCAGACCTGCTCCAAAGCCATGCGGACGAGGCGCACGTTGATGTCGGGCGCATTGTCCCCGAAGATGATATGGGCCACGTCGAGCACGAGGGTGTCGAACTGAGGGTTGTTCTCTTTTGTCATGGATTGCCTTTCTTTGCTGCTGCCGGATTTGGCCGGCGGCGGCGGTTCATTGGTTTTAGGCGGTTGATTGGGAACAACCTGGCCTTTATCGGAGGACGGTTGCTTTGCGGCAACATTCTCCAAAGTTTTGTTTTTCTTATCGGATCCCTTGGACGCCGGTTCGGGCGCTTCTTCGGACGATGGCAAAGGCGCAACTGGCGTGACGGGGGCCGCCGCCGCAATTGGAGGGGGCAGGGGCGCTGGGATCGGAGCGACTGGCGTCGCCGCTGGAACTGGAATCGAAGGTGTGGGTGACGGGGCCTTGTTTTCCACGACGATTTTTGTTTCGGCGGATTCCATGGCGAGTTCGGCGAGGGCACCGGCAGGAATCAAAGCGGCGGCGGGTTCCAAGGCTTCCTCGCGAACGGGTTCCGAGTTATTTGTCACTTCAGCGGCGGGAACTGGAAGTTCGGCGTCGGGCTTTTCAGGATCGGTTGTGCGCGTTTCGGTGGTTGGGGCCACCAGGTTTGGCGTTGAATTGCCGGTAGTGATGCCTCGCAGGAACATTTCGGTGTCGTGGGAAATGATGGCCTTCGGCTCTTTCCAGACCAAGTCCGTGTGGGGCGGCTGACCGTTGGCGCTTGCGGGCGCGTTGACCAGCCGGGGCGGCGCTTTCAACAAATGGATGGTGACTTTCAGGGCGAGTTCCAGCCCCGCAACGGGTTTGGCGATGAGGTCGCCGCCGCCGCTGAGGACGCTCTGTTTGCGATTTTCGAAATTGTTGAAGGCGGTGACAAAAATGACCGGCGTTTTTTCGTGGTGGGGCAGCGCGCGCAATTTTTCGCACAGCTCAAATCCGGTGAGGCCCGGCATGTTGATGTCCAGCAGCACGAGGTCGTAATCGTTTTGCTCGAGCATCGAGAGGGCGACGGTCGCGTCGATGGTGCTGTCGGCGGCGAGGTCGGCGCTTTGCAGCGCGGTCACGGCGACGTCGTTGCAGATTTCGTCGTCATCCACGGAAAGCACGCGCGCTTTGGGCAGCGGGTCCATGCAATTGACGGTGGTATTCGTGAGCAGGATGCGCAAACAATCGGCGGCCTGGGCAAGAGTTTGCAAAATGGAGGGCGAAATCACGGATGGTTTGCGCTCGATTTCGGAGAGCAAGGCTTCCCACGCGGACGCGAGCAGAGAAAGCCGCGAACAGCCGGTTTTTTGCGCGCCGGCGTGCAGAACGGACAGCCGCTTGCGCAGCCCGGAGAGATTCTCGCGACCGGCATCGGTGGAGGGCGCCTTGATGAACGCCAGGCAATGCTCGCGGACGGCCGGCATTTCGGCGATGGCGTATTCGAGGAATTGGTCGGCGGTCCGCGTAAAATCGAATTGGTCAGCGACGGGTTCGGCGCCGTTGCCGTTCGAGTTGCCAGGCATTTTTAGGCCTGGCTCGGCATCGGGGGCAGCGGGTGCCTGAGGCGGGGCAACTGGAGCCGGGATCGCGACCGAGCCGTTGGCGGCGGCGGCGGTCATTTCCTTGATCAACTCCATGAGCGCGGCGAAATTGGCTTCGCTCTTGGGCAGGGCGCGGGTGGGGCTGGATTCCACGTCTTTGGGCCAGTCGGATTTCGGGGCGTTGGAAAAAATAATGACGGGGATGTTCCGGAACTGCGGATCGGCCCGCATGTAGTCGAAGACGTCGCGACCGCTGAATTTGGGAAGCATCAGGTCCAGGACGACGAGGTCCGGGGTGATTTCGGAGAGGACTTTGAGGGCGGCGATGCCGTCTTCGGCGGTTTCGACATGAAATCCTTCGCGCTGCAGGCGCTTGTGATACATGGTCAGCGCCACGGCGTCGTTTTCGACGAAAAGCAAGGTCGTCACGGATTTCATTTGTTTTTCCCGCGGTAAAACGTCACATACGGTTGCCCGACACAACAGGTTTATCCCCAGAGCTGCTCCTGCCTGCGCAGCAACGCTTGTACCACGAGCTTAACGTTCATGAGAGATTCACTTTGAGCCGGGTTTGTGCCCTTTTTCACGACCCGGCGTGTCCAGAAATCAGCCGGTTTTTGAGCCGCGCATTGGGCATTGAAAAACGATATGGGAGCAAATTTTTTTCAATTCGTGGTTTCTTCGAGGCGTTGCTAGGCTGCCGCTGGAAATCAGACGCGCGCATGAACGACTCAATGCAACGAACGGGATCATTTCGGGGGTTTTGGAGCCTGATCATCACGCAATTTCAGGGGGCTTTTAGTGATAACGCGCTGAAACAAATCACGATTTTCATCGGGATCAGCCTGGGCATTTCCCAAATCGAACGGGACCGGCTGGTTTCAGTGGCGACGGCGCTTTTGACGCTGCCATTCATCGTCTTTTCCATGGCCGGCGGGTATTTCGCCAATCATTGGAGCAAACGCACGGTCATCATCGGCGTGAAGGTTTTTGAAATCGGCGTGATGGGGTTGGCGATGACGGGGCTGGCGTTGCGCAATGTGCCGATGATGCTGGCCTGCGTGTTCCTGATGGGGGTTCACAGTTCGATTTTCGGGCCGTCGAAATATGGTTCGCTGCCTGAGCTTTTGCCCGAGACCAAGCTTTCGTGGGGCAATGGGATTTTGGAATTAGGCACGTTCCTGGCGATCATCATGGGCACGGTTGCGGGAGGGGTATTGTCGCAGATTTTCAACGTTCGGCCGGTATGGGCGGGAGTGGTTTTGGTGGCGTTGGCGCTGGGTGGCTTGACGAGCGGCCTTTTCATCACGCGGGTGCCACCGGCGGACCCAAGCCAGAAGTTCAGGCTGAATTTTGTCGGCGAACTTTGGACTCAGGTCAAAATCATGCGCAAGGACCGCGTCCTTTGGCTGGCGTTGATCGGCAATACTTATTTTTGGTTCCTCGCGGCGCTTTTGCAGCAGAACATCATCATCTACGGCCTGGATGTTTTGAAGACCGACCAAAGTCACAATAGTTATTTGCAGGCGGCGGTGGGCATCGGAATCGGTTTGGGAAGTTTTGCGGCGGGATATCTTTCGGGCGGAAAAATTGAATACGGCCTGGTTCCGCTCGGGTCGATCGGCATGACGGTTCTGGCGATGTTGTTGTCCATTCATTCGCTTTCTTTTTCCGTGATGGCGGGCGGGTTGGCGTTGCTGGGATTTTTCGCTGGATTTTTTGTCGTGCCGATCAATGCGCTGTTGCAGCACCGGCCGAATCGGGCCGACAAGGCGGGCGTGCTGGCGGCGCAAAACCTGATTTCGTCGGCGGCGGTGTTTGTGGCGGCGGGGGTTTATTATTTCATGCAAAGGGTCTGGCCGCGCAATCCGTCCTCGATTTTCCTGGTCAGTGGCGTTGGCACATTGGTCGCGACGGGGTATTTGATCTGGCTGCTGCCGGACTCGTCGCTGCGGTTCGTGCTTTGGTTCCTCACTCGCACCGTTTATCGGATTCGCGTGGTTGGACGCGAAAACATTCCGGCCAAGGGCGGGGCGTTGTTCGTGAGCAATCATCTTTCGCTCGCGGATGCGATGCTGTTGCTGGCGTCCACGGATCGCCATGTGCGGTTCATGATGTACAAGGCGCATTATGAATTGCCCTGGATCAAGCCGTTTGCGCGCGTGCTGGGCGTGATTCCGATTTCGTCCGAGCAACGGCCGCGGGAAATGCTGAAGTCGCTTCAGACCGCGAGCGAGGCCATCAAGAATGGCGAGGTGGTTTGCATTTTTGCCGAGGGGCAGATTACGCGCATTGGGCAGATGATGCCGTTCCGGCGCGGCTTCGAGCGCATCATGAAGGACGTGGAGGCGCCGATCATTCCGGTGGCGTTGGATGGCGTGTGGGGCAGCATTTTCAGTTTTGAGCGGGGCCGGTTTTTGTGGAAGTGGCCGCGGCGAATTCCGCATCCAATCACGGTTAATTATGGCAAAGCGATGCCGCATACGGCGTCGCCGTTTGAAGTGCGGCAGGTGGTGCAGGAGCTTTTGGCCGAGACGTGGGTGGATCGCAAGGCGCGGATGAAAACGCTGCATCGTGGATTTGTGCGGACGGCCCGGACGCGGCCATTCCGGTTCGCGATGGCAGATGCGCAGACGCCGAAGCTGCGCTTTGGCTCGGCGTTGATGCGGACGGTTTTTCTGGGGCGGCGATTGAAGCCGATATGGGAGGGTCAGAAAATGGTTGGATTGCTCCTGCCACCATCGGTGCCGGGGGCGTTGGTGAATTTCGCGGCGATGCTGGCGGGCAAAGTGCCGGTGAATTTGAATTACACGGTTTCGGAAGCGACGCTCGCTTCGTGCATCCAGCAGTGCGACATCAAGACGGTAATCACTTCGAGGGCTTTCCTGGAAAAAGTGAAATTGAAAGTGCCGTGCAAGACGATGTTTCTGGAAGAGGTCGTTGGTTCCAACACGCGCGAGAAAGCCCTCACCCGTCCTTCGGACACCCTCTCCCATCCGATGGGAGAGGGGCAGGGTGAGGGTACGCCGTCATTTTTCGAGAAACTTACGGCGTTTTTCATGGCCTTCTTTTTCCCTGCCGGAATGCTGGAGCGCGCGCTGGGGCGGGACAAAGAAGTGGAGTTGGACGATTTGGCGACGGTGATTTTTTCGAGTGGCAGCACGGGTGAGCCGAAGGGCGTGATGCTGAGCCATTATAATATCGGCGCGAACATCGAGCAATTGGAGCAGGTGTTTGGATTGGGGCGGCGCGATTGCGTGCTGGGTGTTTTGCCGTTCTTCCATTCGTTTGGTTTCACGGGCACGCTTTGCATGCCGGCAGTCGTGGGCGTGGGCGCGGTGTATCATCCGAATCCGCTCGATGCGAAAACGATCGGACCGCTGGTGCGCGATTACTCGGCTACGTTTTTGCTCGCGACACCGACGTTTCTGCAACTCTATATGCGCGGTTGCGCGCCGGAGGATTTCGGCAGCTTGCGCGTGGTGATGACGGGCGCGGAGAAATTGCCGGAACGGCTGGCGGCGGCGTTTGAAGAGAAATTCGGCATCCGGCCGCTGGAAGGTTACGGCTGCACGGAATGCGCGCCGGCGGTGGCGGTGAACACGCATGATTTTCGTTCGGCGGGCATCCGGCAGGTGGGAGCCAAGCGCGGGAAAATCGGGCATCCGCTGTCGGGCATTTCGATTCGTATTATTGATCCGGAGACGCGCGCGCCGCTTTCGATGGGCCAGCCGGGCCTGATGCTCGTGCGCGGGCCGAACGTGATGCGGGGCTATCTGGGCAAGCCGGAGAAAACGGCGGAGGTGCTGCGTGATGGGTGGTACACGACGGGCGATATTGCGGCTATCGATGAGGATGGTTTTTTGCAAATCACGGATCGCTTGAGCCGCTTCAGCAAAATCGGCGGCGAAATGGTGCCGCATATCAAGGTCGAGGAGCGGTTGCATGAACTAGCGGGTTCGACCGAGCAGACGTTTGTGGTGGCGGGCATGCCGGATGAGAAAAAGGGTGAGCGGTTGGTGGTGTTGCACAAGCTGGGCGACGCGGCGTTGCAGGCCTGCCTGGAAAAATTATCGCAGACGGATTTGCCGAATTTATGGAAGCCGCGCGCGGACCAGTTTTTTCACGTGGATAGTTTTCCGATGTTGGGGACAGGGAAATTGGATTTGCGAAAGGTGAAGGAGATGGCTGCGGAGTTGTTGCGACCAGAAGTGGTTGCTCAGTGAGCGGAGGCCCGGTTTTCTTTTCGCTGGCCGTAGTCGCCGGAGAGAATTCTGCGGATGGAAAGATCTTCATCGAGGTCGGGCCAATGCAGGCCGAACGGCGAGACTTCAATATTGGAGAGCGACTTATCCGGTTTTCCTTCCAGTCGGAGGTTGCCATGGATCGGAAAACTGAAATCGAGACCGCTGGCCATGGAGACATAAATCCGGCCTTCGCGGTGCGCTGCTTTTGTCGGCGTGTTGATCAATCTGCTCATGACTGAAGACTTGCTGGTCGCATCAGCGAGAAGATTCCTTTGGAAACAGCAGCTATGGCGAGAAATGCGATCGTCAGGGCGAGAAAAAATGAATTGGAATAGTAATAGCCGGGAAGGTGCATCCCTGCGCCACCAAGAAGTAGGTCTGCGACGAGTAGCAAGCTGGAGGCGGCGAGAGCGATTCCGATGCGACACCAAGAGAAATTAAACGGCCGCAGAATTCCAACGAATGCGGCGAACTCTCCCGACATGACCAAACAAACAATCAAAACTCCCTCGGTTGGATAAGTACGGTGCGAAGAATAGTACACATATCCCGGATTGAGACCGCCAACAAACGCGGCTCGCAACCCGGCAATCCAAATCAAAAACAAAGCGCCAACAGCCAGCCGCGCGATCCAATGTTTGTTGAGTGTAGCCGCGTCCTTTCTCATAGCTGGATTAGGCGTGCCGTGAAAACCTGTCCAGCGGGTTTGGAGAAGCAAAACATTGGGCGGGAGGCCCGTGGAACGTTGATTACAGCTTCAAATACTCGGGCTTGATTTGGTCGCGGTCGAAATGGAACAGGGCGAGGGTGCGTTCCAGGTTGAAGCGCTGGCGGCCGGCGTAACCGGGATTGAAATACCAGATGCCGCCGATGCGTTGATTGAAGGGCTTGTGGGTGTGGCCGAAGACGATCACGTCCGGTTTCTCGCGTTGCACGCGCTCGGAGTGCAGCACGGCGGGCGTGTCGGGTTGCACGATGTGTTGCAGGTAAAATTTGTGCCGGCCCAATTCGAAGACTTCGATTGGTTTCAGCGGCAGCATCAAGTCGGTGTTGCCGGAAACAGCGGTGACGGGCGCGATTTTTTCGAGCTCCGAGAGAATGGAGGCCGTGCCGACATCGCCGGCGTGGATGATGTGCTCGACGCCCTTGAATAGTTCAGGGATTTGCGGGTCGAAAAAATCGTGGGTGTCGGAAATGACGCCGATCTTCATTGATGCAGGGGTTGGATTGGATTTTAGGGAATCACCTGGATTCCAAAATGGGATTTACGCAGCACGCAACACATTTCACGCCTTGGCTTCCTCCGGAGCCGCTTCGGGTTCCCCATCGGATTCGGGAGCGCGCATGCCGGCTTCCTTGTCCTGCGGGGATTCCGCGGGAGCCGTGAGTTTTTGTCCCGCCACAAACAACGCAGTGAACAAGCCGGTGCCGAGCAGTGTGTTTCGGAAGAAATCGAGGGTGGAGGGCCAGTTGCTCACGCCTTTAGTCAGCGCGAGGATCCAACTGGCGAAGGTCTTGACGTATTCGACGTTATGGAAGGGATTGAAAAACCACGCGGCGGTATTGGTGATGAGATAAAAGACGATGGCGCCCAGCAATCCGCCACCGAGCAATCCTGACCATGACGACTGGGGCTTGAATCGCCGGCCCAGAAAAATTAAAACGCCATACGCTGAGTAATTGAACACCAGGTTCGCGAGGTTGGGAGCGCTCCAGACATCGTTGGCCGGGTCTTTGTGCTGGTAATAACAATTGAGCCCCAAATCGGTGGCCAGCAGGACGAGGAGCGGCAGCCACCAGGAAAGCCGTTTCGGAAAGTAAACGCCGGCGCAAAATGCCAATGCGTAGACCGCGCTGAAATTGGGGGGGAGCAATCCCGGCCAGCGGCTCAATGCGAACAGCGCCACAAATACGAACGGCAGCGCGCGATTCCACTTGTCTTTCACTGCCGGAAGCATACGACGGCGGATGGGGGATTCAAAATCATAAATTGTTTAGCACACTGTCTGTAGATTGGCACCCTGGGGAAAACCGCTGAAGCGGTTTTTACGTTTTTCACGCCCTTAAACACCCAGCTAAAGCAGGGTGCTAATGAGATTGCGCGCGATGGTTCCACGCCGTTACTCATTGTTCTAAATTCATGTCTTGTAGGCCGCTTGTCCGCGCATCGACGAATCTGCTGTATGTTTCAGACATTTTTTTCGTAAGTTAAAGCCGTATGGCGCCTGTTTCGGCCGAGAAGCTTTTTCCGATTATTTACGAAGATGCGGAGTTGCTGGTCATCAGCAAACCGGCGGGATTGGTGTGTCATCCGACGAAGACGGATGAGTATTCGAGTTTGATCAGCCGGGTGCGGCTTTATCTGGGAAAGGACCAGCGGGCGCACCTGGTGAATAGGCTGGATCGCGAGACGAGCGGGGTGACGCTGGTGGCAAAATGCGATGCCGCGGCGCGCGAGGTGCGGCGGCTTTGGGAAAATCGGCTGGTCGACAAGGAATACGTGGCCATCGTGCATGGGCATGTGGGCGCGGAGAGTGAATTGATTGATGCGCCGCTCGGCAAAGACGAAGCCAGCCGCGTGGCGGTGAAGGATTGCGTGCGCGCGGACGGATTGCCTTCGCGGACGGAGTTTTTTGTGGAGAAACGGTTTTCGCGGGCGGAAGGTGATTTTACGCTTTTGCGCGTGCGATTGCTCACGGGTCGCAAACATCAAATCCGGATTCATCTGGCGCACGCGGGGCACCCGATCGTGGGCGACAAGCTTTACGGCGGTGAGGAGGACTGCTATCTCGCGCTGGTGGAGGACCGGTTGACGCTTGAACAGAAGCAGCGATTGATTTTTCGGAACCAGGCGTTGCACGCGCGATTGGTGCGGTTTACTTGGCGATCGAAGGAGGTTGAATTTCGCTGTGAACCGGAACCGTGGTTTGGGAACTTCGTGGAAAACAACGCGCTCCTTCCCTATTTATGAGGTGCGTCCTAATTCGGTTTGCGAAGCGCGTTTTCCTCTGGCAATGAATATTGCTTCTATGATTTTGCGGAAAACGAAGGTTCTGGTTTTTGGCTGTGCGGCGGCGTTGTCTTTTTGCGGACAACAATCCGCGAAGGCAGCGACGGATCCAGCGAACTTGGAAACGGCTTCACCGAGCACCATCATTCGTCTTCACTGGCTGGGCAAGAAGAACATTTCAGCCGACACGAATTCGGCCGGGCTGATGAAGGTTTGGAATTCGCCGGAAAGTCGCAGGCTGGAAACACAAACGCTGGACAAACTCGCGAGCGCTCCCTGGCGGCTGTTGTTCGGTGAAACGAATCGGGCTTCGTTTGAGTTGTTTCGGCCACTCATGGATGATTTGGCGGAGGACGAATCGTACATTGAAGTGCGGCGGGCGACGAATTCTCCGAATGTGGCCGACGAAATGGTGCTGGCGATTCGCTTGAACGATCAGCGCTCCGCTCTTTGGGAAAAAAATCTGGCCGCGGCTTTCAAATCGCTCACGGGCATTGCCCCGAAGAATTTTCGCGAAGGCTCGCACTGGGCTTTGAAAAAGCATCATGCGCCGAACTTGATTGAATACGTTCGCAAAGACGAGTGGACCATTGTCGGCGCGGCGGAGGATCATAACCGGTTGTTGGACGAAATAATGCATCGGATCGAACGTGCTCACGTGCCGTTTGTGGCGAGCGCGACGAATTCCTGGCTGGACGGTGAGATGAACCTGGCGCAATTGGTCGCGATGACCCGGCCTCAGTGGGATTTGGATTTGCCGGCGGATTTGCCGGAGGTTTCGTTTAGCATGACGGGAGATGGGCAGAGAGTTCGCACGCGGGCGCAGATTCATTTCCCGGAAGCATTGCCACTCACTCTGGAGCCGTGGACGATTCCGACCAACCTCATTAATGGAGACTTGTCCAGCTTGACGGCGTTGCGCGGAGCGGGAGCGTGGCTGCTGTCGGGGCTTTGGCGAACATTTGAAACCAATTCGCCGCCGAACCAGCTTTATGTATGGGCCGTGGATGGCGTGCCGATGGAAATGTATCTGGCCGCGCCGTCGGCGGATGCCAGCAATACGGTTTCGCGTCTGACTGATTTTGTGCTGGATAAATCGGACTCGTGGTTTGGGAAAGCGCACGACCTGGCCGGGTTTCGAAGAGCAAAAACATTCAATGGGCTTGAATGGAAGGGAGTGCCTTACATCTTCCCATTTTTAAAGTCGACCGAGGCGTCGGGGCGAAGTTTTATAACGAGCGGATTTTTTCCACTGACGGGCACGAACCAGGCGCCGCCGCAGCCATTAATTCATGAAATTCAGAGCGGCACGAATCTGGTGTATTGCGATTGGGAATTGACCGGTTCGCGTCTCATGCAGTGGAATTACATCACTCAACTGATGCGGGTCATTGCGCGCAAACCCGAGTTGTCCGCGGATTCCGCCGGCTTGCAATGGCTGCAATCCATGAGCCGGACAGTGGATCAATGCAGCACGGAAATTGTTCGCAAGAATGATCGTGAGTGGACGCTGAGGCGATCGTCGAGCGTTGGATTTACCGCGATTGAACTGGAGCTGTTGGTGGGCTGGCTGGAATCGCCACAGTTTCCGGCGATCGATGGCTGGTCGATGCGATCTCGCGTCGATCATTGAATCACGGACTCCGTTCTTGTAGCGGCGCGCCGCGAGCGTCGCTGGGATAGTGCGGCGGTCACAGACCGCCGCTACAGACCTGCCGGCGAGACGGCGGCAGCACGTTGGCTTCCGGAAAAAATCCGTGTTCATCCGTGTTCATCCGTGGTTAACATCTTTTCGTGCTCGCGATTCCAAAAAACATGCGCGCGGCTGTTTACCGTGGCGCCAACGATCTCCGCATCGAAACCGTTCCCCTGCCGCGCATCGGCCGGCATGAATTGCTGGTCAAGGTGGCCGCGTGCGGCGTTTGCCCCACGGACATAAAAAAAATTCATTATGGCACCGTGCCACCGCCGCGGATCTTCGGCCATGAAACCGCGGGCACAATAGTTAAGATAGGCGGCGGCGCGAGCGTTCTCGCGAGCGGTTTCAAAATCGGTGACCGCGTGGCTCTCCATCATCATGTGCCATGCATGGATTGCCACTTTTGCCGCCACCACGCTTTTGCCCAATGCGCGCAATATAAGCGGACTGGAATCACCGCCGGTTTCGAGCCGGCCGGAGGCGGTTTTGCTGAATACGTGCGCGTTATGCCGTTCGTGCTTCCCGGCGTGGTGAAAATCCCCGCGAAAAATTCTTTTGAAGAAGGGGCGATGCTCGAGCCGGTCAATACCGTGCTCAAAGCGGTGAAACGCCTGGCCTTGTTGCCGGGGGATAAAGTGCTGGTGGCCGGGCAGGGGCCAATCGGGCTGATGTTTACCGGGATTTTGAAGCTGCACGGCATGAACGTGCTTGCGACCGACTTGTTGGAATCCCGGCTCCGGCTGGCCAAAAAATTTGGGGCGAAATGGGTTTTGAACGCAGGCACCGATTCCAGCCATAGGGGCACGGACGTCTCGCCCGTGCGAGCAGGGATTCACGGGCGGGAGGCCCGTGCCACCATGGATGCGGCCATTCTCGCGGTTCCGTCGGATGCCGCGCTGAGAGAAGCGTTCCAACGCGTTCGCGGAGCGGGCCAGATTCTCCTGTTTGCCCATACGAAACGCGGAGCCATGACGGAAGTGGATCTGGCCTCGGTATGCGTGGACGAAAAAGATTTGCTGGGAAGTTATTCGGCGGATTTTACACTGCAAAGGGAGGTGGCGGCGCTCGTTTTTTCGCGGCGATTGGACGTTCGTGGGGTGATCACCCACCGTCTCTCTTTGGAGAAGACCGCGGAAGCGGTGGAGTTGGCCGCTCATCCAACGGCGAAGTCTCTGAAGATAATTGTAACATGTTGAAAATAAATGGTTTGCATGTATGTGTTAGTCGCGTAAATTCGTGCAATTCGTGTCAGGCACCACTGTCCAAAAACCGTTCAAAAAAAGTTCAAAAATTTGTTGACACTGTGCTTGCACTTTGGGATAGTCGCATCACACACGGTAACAAATAGAAACAAAATGAGAACAAAAACACTACTTCTATCGGCTGCGGCAATCGTCGCAGGTATCCTTTCTTCCCAAGCGCAATCGAATGTTTTTTCAGCGAACGTTGTGGGCTATGTCAGTGTGGTTTTTCCTGGCAATGGCCAGTATCAACTTTGTGCTAATCCGTTCGATGACGGTAATGGCAATTATGTGACGAACGTGCTCGGTAATTCACTGCCGAAGCAAAGCCAAGTGCTGGTTTGGAACGGTACCGGATATAACATCATCACTCGCGGTGGTACGCCTGCGGCTTGGCCCGTTGGAACCACTCAGCAAATTCCGCCTGGTGTTGGCTTCTTTGTAAAGAACGGTTTTGCTGGTTCTCCGCCTATCACGAATGTTTTTGTCGGTTCAATCGTGGTTCCGAATGGCGGTTCCGTAACCAACCAAATCCCGGTCGGATATACGTTGCTTGGCAGTCCTATTCCTTACGCTGGCAATGTAGCGATCGCCGGCCAAAGTGGCGGTGACACGAATTTGGATTTCGGCGATGCAGTCGGCAAACAGTCTCAAATACTGGTTTGGGATTCCGCTTCGCAAGGTTATGCGACCATTGCTACGAAAGGTGGCACTCCTCCGACATGGCTCACCAGCGCAAGCATTACTCCTGGTCAGGGCTTTTTTATCTTGAACAAACTTGGGCCTGCTACCAATGTTGTTCAGAACCTGAATCTACAATAACTGGAATTATTTAAAAACCCATAAACAAACAACATGAAAAAATCATTACTCGTCGGACTGCTTAGTTTGGCTGTGACGGCAGTGTCGTCCTACGGACAAGGCATTATCACGTTGGATAATTATCTTAGCAACGGTGGTGCTGGTGGTCCTAATTTCATCACCTATGGTGCCGGTGTTCCGATCAACGGTGCTAGTGGCGCTACCGGTTCGGGCGGCATTCAAGCTGGGTGGACGGTTGGATTTTATTGGGCGGCGGGAAATCAGCTTGCAAATGTCACTACCGATGGTTCGGGCATCGCGATTCCGACAGGTGGTGGGTTGACATTGGCAACTGGATCCGGCAGCACGGCTGCATCGGCTCCCTTTGGTACTGCTGGCACCTATCTGGGTAGCGCAACCTATACGACGCCGGGCGTCGCCACTGGCGGCACCATCACGGTGGACGTAATTGCCTATGACACAGCAGATGGGAGCTACGCCAATGCAGCGTTTCGGGGACATTCCGGTGCATTTTTAATGACGGTCGCTGATCCGACCGGAGCGCCTAACAAAACGGGCGACGCTCCGATGCCAGGGTTTAGCGTTCTCCCTGTGCCGGAGCCGTCAATCTTCGCTCTGTCTGGCTTGGGTGCGGCAGCTCTCATGCTGATCCGCCGCAAGAAATTAGCGTAAGTTTCGTTTATATTAACCCGCTCTCGGAAACGAGAGCGGGTTTTTTTTTGAACTCGAACTTCGATGATGGACTTGCCAGTAGTACAACTCGGAGTTGAATTTGCGGTAATCCGCAAGCCTTTAAACAACCAATTGAATAGCATCACATGAAAAAGTCATTACTCGTCGGATTGATTAGTTTGACTGTGACCGTAGTTCCCTCCTTTGGACAGGGTATTATTACCCTAGACAATTACCTCAGCAACAGTGGGAATGGTGGCCCCGGCTTTATCACTTACAATGGCACCGGCATTCAAGCTGGCTGGACGGTGGGATTTTACTGGGCGGCGGGAAATCAACTTGCGAGTGTTACACCCGATCCTACGGGCATTGGAATTCCGTCAGGCGGCGGGTTGGTGTTAGCGACTGGAACCGGCAGCACGGCAGCATCATACCCATTTAATACTCCGGGCACCTATTTGGCGGCTGCCACCTATACGACAGCAGGTGTGGCAACCGGCGGCATCATCACGATGGAACTCATCGCGTATGACACGCCGAGTGGTGGCTATAACCTTGCAACCCTCAGAGGGCACTCCGCTCCATTCACGATGACCGTCGCCGATCCGACCGGCGCACCGACCAAAACTGGTGATTTTGCACCTTCTTTCACGATACCTGTGCCGGAGCCTTCCATCTTCGCTCTGTCCGGTTTGGGCGCGGCCGCTCTCATGCTGATCCGTCGCAAGAAAGTAGCCTAAGTTTCTTTTCTCACAAACCCGCTTTCGGAAACGAAAGCGGGTTTTTTGCTTTTCAAATATAGCGGCGGTCTGTGACCGCCGCTGTTCAATAATCCGTTTGTCGTCCGGCGGTCGCAGACCGTCGCTACACGTCGTAGCCGAAGGCTTTTGCGAACGGCGCCAGCTTCGCCAAATAAGGTTCGAGGTATCTCTCGTAATTCCGCCAGCGGCCTACGGCGCGCTTGAACACGGGCCTGGTGACATCCGCGTAGGTGGGCGAGCGCACGAGTTTCTTTTGGGCATGCTCATGAAAGTGCAGCACGCGTTTGTCCCAGGACGCGCCCAGAAATTCCAGTGTCCGGCGAGCCACTGATTCGAGGTCGGACACCATGTCCTCATAACGCACTTCAATACGTTCATTCGGAATCAGCGGAGCGACGGTTTGATACATGGCCATCAGTTCAGCGTAGTCATCCACCGCGCCTTCCAGGGTTAAAAACGCGGCCGCGGACTGATTCAATGAGAGTGGTTGCATGAAGCAGCTTAGGACCACGTCGCGAGGGTCGCGCAGGGCGATGAGCAGTTTTGTTTCGGGAAAAATTCGAATGAACGGAATGAGAAGGAAGGTAAGAATTGGATTTTTGTCCACGAGCAGGCGAGTGCCGATGGAATCGCCCAAAAACGCGTCCATGCAACGGAAATAGTTCGTGCGCGCTGGTTGCAGAATTGACGGCGGCGCCGAATCCAAAACGGCAAGGACGTTCGCGTCGACTGGTGCGTTGCGGGCCAGAAACGGATAGGCATGATCGTGAAAGATGGTGGTCTCTTCGGCCGAAACGATGTCCGGATGCGAGTCCAGCACTTGTTCCAGCAATGTGGTGCCCGACCGTGGGTGGCCACAGAGCAAGGCCAGCCGGTGCATTGGCGCCAATTCTTTACTGCCAGCCTGCCATCGATGAAGGGTTTCCGCCTTCAGATTATCGCGAAGCTCTTTTAGTTGTCCGCGAACCCGGTGTGCGGCGGCGATGTGCGGCGCGGCATCGGGAATCAGCAGGGCTTTGGCGTCCCGGAAGGCGGCCATGGCTTCGTCGTAACGCCCCTGTCGATCGAGAATGCTGCCGAGTTCATAGCCGGCCTTGACCCGGATGTCGCGCGGTGTGTCGTTCGAAAGAGAGCGGAGGATTTGCTCGGCCTCAGATAATCTCCCTGCCTGCCTTGTCAGCCGGGCCTGGACCAACCGGGCGGCGGAAAAGTTTGGTTTGAGGGCGAGCGCTCGCCCGGCAAATTGGGCAGCTTCATCCAATCGGCTGAGACGTTCAGAATTTTCCGCGAGAGCGACAAAAATATCGGGAGTGGCATCCTTTTGTTCAGAGGCAAGGCGATAGTATTGGTTGGCCATGATGGCATTTCCAAAATCGTGCGCTCGCATGGCCGCAGCGGCCAGTGCTTCGGTTTTTTTGGGGGAGAGACGGAGGGCGCGTTCGAAGGAACTTTCCGCTTTGGCGAAATCGAAATTTTTGCCGTAGGCATGGCCCAGATTGAGCAGGAGCGTCGGATTCCCCAGATCGAGCCGGCTGGCTCGTTCCAGGATTTCAACGCATTGTTGAAAATCCAGCCGTCTTCTGGCTTGGTCTGCTGACTGAAACAACCGGGCAAGTGCGTTGTTGGAGACGAGTTGCGGCCGTTTCATCTGTCGTGGAATGATAAAAGCACTTTCAGATGAAGCAAGCCGAAGGAGTTTTTTTGTCGGGCTGAGGCATTAAGTCCACAGTGATTTCGCGTGGATCTTATTATCACCGTGGCTTTAGCCCGGTGAAAACAAGGTGAGCTTGGGGCACCAGCCGTTTTAACGGCTTCTTTGGTCGCGGGAAAAGCCGTTAAAACGGCTTAGAATTTAGCTCTCCGCCCCGACACCGGGCTAAAGCCACGGTGCTAATGAGAACAGGCATTTGACGCGTCATCCCTGTTTTCTTTGGAGTCTTGCGTTTCTTTGGGGAATCGTTTTGACAGGCCCACCGATTTTTGGCAATCATTGCGCTATACATTGAGCAAAAAGAGTTGCTTGTGGTCTGTAAAATACATTTTGTGAGAATCGTGAGTTGGCTTCTAAGGGGAAGTGGCGCATGACGTCTTCGTTTTTTTACCCTCAAGCCTAATTCGAGCGGAATTCCAGGAACATCTTCTTCTCCCATTTCTCAACATGAATGTGAAACATCTTACGATTGCTGCCACAGGGGTTTTGTCGCTGATCTTGATAGGGTCGATTCAGTCCGCCGCTGCGCAGAGCACTTATGAAGATTATACATTTATCACGCTAGCGGGACCAGATGCTGCAGGGCCTGGTTGGCTGGACGGCGTGGGTAATGCGGCAAGATTTAACAATCCCCAGAGCATCGCGCGCGATACGAATGGAAACCTTTATGTGGCAGACGCGGGAAATAATACGATCCGAAAAATCGCGCCGGATGGTTCCGTCACGACCCTCGCTGGGTTGAACGGCACGGCTGGCTCAACGGATGGTCTTGGCGCCGCCGCCAGTTTCAATTCCCCGTTTGGAATGGCGGTCGACAGCAGCGGAGCGATCTATGTTTCTGACAGTGGCGCAAATATCATTCGAAAGATATCTCCATCGGGTTTGGTGACAACCTTTGCGGGGCTGGCGGGAGTCGCCGGCACCAATAATGGAACGGGAACTGCGGCGCGCTTTAATGAGCCTGACGGTCTTGCCATCGACAGCAACAATAATCTGTACGTTGCTGACACGTTGAATGATGTCATTCGAAAAATTAGTCCGGATGGTGTGGTAACCACATTTGCAGGATCATTGGGCAAGCCGGGAAGCGCGGACAAAACTGGCACGGCCGCAAGCTTCAGGTTTCCTATCGGAGTGGCTGTCGGTCAAGATGGAACGGTTTATGTGGCGGATTCGGGCAATTATACCATTCGAGAGGTCACACCGGCGGGAGCCGTGAGTACCCTTGCCGGCTCAGTAGGGTCACCCGGTGTGAGTGACGGAACCAACCAGACCGCGCGATTCAACGGATCCTATAATCTGGCCGTGGATGGCAATGCCAATTTGTACGTTGCTGACACGTTTAATCACACGATCCGGAAAGTGACTCCGGAAGGCGTCGTGACGACGCTGGCGGGATCGCCCGCAAGTGCGGGAAGGGTGAATGGTGTGGGCTCTTCGGCACGGTTCGATTTTCCGATGGGAATCGCGGTGGGCAGTAACACCAATTTGTATATTTCGGATTCTGGCAATAATTGCATTCGCGAAATCAATGCGGCTCTCGTGGTGACGACATTGGCGGGCGTCCCCAGTGAACCTGGCAGCACGGACGCGACCGGAAACGCGGCGCGATTCAATTTCCCGGCTGATGTTGTATTCGATAAAAACACGAATGTCTACATATCTGACTTGGCTAACAATACGATTCGCAAGATGACTCCAGACGGGGCCGTGACGACCTTGGCCGGCCACGCCGGAATTTCAGGTACTAACGATGGGGTTGGCGACGCCGCGCGGTTTTTCAATCCATCCGGCTTGGCAGTGGATGGAAACGGGAACATTTTTGTCGCTGATACCGTAAATGACACAATTCGAGAAGTAACGCCGCTCGGGGTGGTTAGCACGTTTGCTGGAGCCCCCCAGGTTTCGGGAACGAATGACGGGACTGGATCTTTCGCACGTTTTTTCGATCCGTTTGGGGTCACTTTTGATATGAATGGGAACCTGTTTGTGGGAGATACTCACAATAACGCCATTCGTAAAATCACGCCGGACGGCACAGTGGCGAATTTCGCCGGCACCATTGGAACTGCCGGCACCAATGACGGACCCAATCTCACGGCTGCATTTGATTTTCCTGAAGGCCTCACCTTCGACGGAAGTGGCAATCTTTATGTGGTGGACGATGCAAGCGATATTATCCGCAAAATTAGTGGTGACGGTTCAGTGCTAACCTTCGCTGGTACTGCGCTTCTTTCCGGGAGTGTGGATGGAACGGATGCGGCTGCGCGGTTCAATCATCCATTCGGCATCGCGGCGGATGAAAGCGGTAATCTTTACGTCAGTGATACTGGTAACAATCTAATCCGCAAAATCACGCCTGCCGGTGTCGTGACGACGATTGGCGGTGTGCCCGGTGTGACGGGTAGCTTGGACGGTTCGGGCAGCGATGCCCTTTTCAATAGTCCGGAAGGATTGGCTGTCGACAAACAGGGGAATCTATATATAGCAGATGCGGCAAATCATTCGATTCGCAAAGGCTATCCGGCCTTGCCGGACCGTCCGGTGGTGGACTTGCCGGCGGCGCGAGTGGGGGTGACCCGGCATTTTAGCATTTCGAATGAGACGACGACTTCGTGGTCGTGGAGCGTGATCCGGCGCCCGGCTGGTTCGGTGGCGCAATTTTCGGCCACCAATATTTCCAATCCGACGTTCACGCCGGATGTGGAGGATATTTATGTCATTCAATTCCAAGGGTGGGATAATTCAGGCCGCACGACGATCCGGCGGTTGACCCTGGTGGCGGATGATACTCCGCCGAGCCTCAGCATCACTAATCCGATTTCCGGACAGAGCGTCAGCAATGGGATAGTGACGGTAAGCGGTACTGCGACTGACAATCTCGGTTTGTCCAATGTTTGGGTTCAGGCCAATGGTGGCGCGTGGACAAAAGCGGTGGGAAATAAGCACTGGTCGCTCGACGTGCCGTTGACGCCGGGAACGAACGTCATCCGCGCGTATGCCGAGGATTTTGCCGGGAATGTTTCACAAACGAATGAAGTGGGTTTCACCTATATTGTGAGCGCGCCGCTTACGGTTCTGGTTCATGGTGGCGGCACAGTCACTCCCGACCTCAATGGCGTGTTTTTGGAAATCGGCCAAACGTATTCCATCACCGCGCAAGCGGGCGCGGGTTCGTCGTTCGTCAGTTGGACTGGGAATGGCGATTTCACGACGGACTCGAACGTGCTGACGTTCGTGATGCAATCGAATCTCACGTTCACCGCGAATTTTACCGATACGATCGGCCCGGCGCTGACGATTGGTTTGCCCAAAAACGGATTGCATGTGAGCAATGCGGTTTTCACGGCCATTGGCGCGGTTTCGGACAATGGCCAACTGGCGGGCGTTTGGTATCAGTTGAATGGTGGCGGGTGGATGCAAGCCAGCAACACTGCGACGAATTGGACGGCGGCCCTCTCGCTGACCGGCAGCGCCAACACCCTGGAGGTGTATGCGGTGGATACTTTTAATAACGTTTCGCCGACCAATACCGTGTCGTTCACGTACGTGCCCAGCGGCAGGATGACGGTAATCACGAGCGGGAACGGCACGTTATCGCCGAATTACGACGGCTGGTATTTGCAGCTTGGAAAGAGTTTTACCATGACGGCCAAGCCTTCATTAAACTGGATTTTCACCGGCTGGACGGATGGGGCGGGGAACACGGTGGCCACGTCTCCGGCGCTGAAGTTCACCGTGCAGAGCAATACGACATTCTCAGCGGAATTTATTCCCAATCCGTTCCTGTTCTTCCAGGGGCCTTTCGCAGGATTGTTTTACGACACCAACAATCCGGCGGTGAGCAGCTCCGGTTTCTTTTCGTTTACGCTAGGTTTCAGCGGCAGTTTTTCGGCGAAAATGCAATTCGCATCGGGGCAGAAGGCATCGTTCTCGGGCGATCTCTCGCCGAACGGCACGTTCTCGAATTCTGTCACGGCCAAAGGTTCCGCTCCGTTCACTGTGCAGCTTGCATTGGATTCATCCAACGGCGGACGACTAACGGGTACGGTAAGCCAGGATGGCTGGACTGCGCCATTGATGGCTGTGCGCGCCTCGTATTCTCAGCTGCATGCCGCGCCGCAGGCGAACAATAAATACACGCTGATCATTCCCGGCGGCAATGATTCCACGGTGGCGCCGGCCGGCAACGGGTACGGAACCGTGAGCGTAAACGTGGCCGGAGACGTCAAGTTCAGTGGCGTGCTCGGCGACAACACGAAGGCCGCAGAGAGCACTTTCATCAATGAGGCCGGCCAGTGGCCATTGTTCGTGGCGCCATACAAGGGCAAGGGCGCAATTTTTGGCTGGATGACTTTTGTATCAAACGATCCCGAAAGTGATCTGAGCGGTTCGCTAACCTGGCTGCGGCTCGCGCAATCGGGAAAGTCAATCTATCCCGCCGGTTTCAGTTTGACGAATCTTCAGGCAGTTGGATCTTTGTATTCCTTTACCAGCGGAGTTCCGTTGCTGAACCTTCCCGTGGGAGGCGTGGCGGTTCTTCAGCAGGGAAACCCTGTGCAGAGCTTCACCAACAACTTCACGCTCGGGAACGATAACAAAGTGACCAGCTCCGACGGGTTGAACGTGAAGATTACGACTAAATCCGGGTTGTTTAAAGGCACCGCTCGCGATCCAAACACGGGCAACCCGGTCACGATCAATGGTGTCCTGTTGCCGAAACAGAACGGCGCATTTGGCACCTTCATCCAGAATGGCCAAAGTGGTGGTGTCTATTTGGGTCAATGACGGTGAGACGTTAAACAATATTTTGGCGGCGGTGTGGGCATTGACATCCCGCGAGAAGCGCATAGCATAAAACGCAGTCAGGCGGCGCGTTCGTCTATCGGCTAGGACACGGCCCTCTCAAGGCTGAAAGACGGGTTCGATTCCCGTACGCGCTACCAATCACGGATGCGTTCATTTCAAATCATATTTAATCCAACCAGCGCGGCGGAACTGGCCAAGATGCCGAAGGAATTGCAATTGCAAATTCTCGGCGAGTTCCGCGGAATCCCACAGCAGGTCATGACGACTGAATTGGAGGAATTCGGCAAACTCGAACGCGCCGGACGGATTCTTCATCGATTTCGCATCGGAGATTACCGCGTTTACTTCGAGAAACACGAGTTGGGCGTGGTGGTGCATCGGATTCTCAGCCGGCACACGCTTAAGGATTTCCTGTTTCGATCAGGCCTGAAGATGGATGAGGACGAGGCGCTTCAGCAAAACCCGAAATTTTGGGAGATGATTGAGGTGGCCAAAACAGCCGCGCAAGCCTGAGGCGGATCTCCGTCTTCCCGCTCACGCCACGTCTTCGCCCAGTTCTACGTTCCAATAGGCCAAGTCCACGAAATGTTTCCAACTGTCGTGATGGTGCAGGTTGAGGTTGATCTGCACAAAGGGACGCCATTTGGGTCGCTTGGGCTTGCGGACGAGGTGCATGCCGGCTTCCTGCGGGGTGCGGTTCGCTTTGCGGGTATTGCACTCGATGCAGGAGCAAACGATGTTTTCCCACGTGGTGGGGCCGCCGCGGTCGCGGGGAACGACGTGGTCGAGGTTCAGGTCTTTGCGCTCGAATACCTTGCCGCAGTATTGGCAGGTGTTTTTGTCCCGTTCAAAAATGTTGTGCCGCGTGAATTTCACTTCTTTCTTGGGCATGCGATCGAACACGACCAGCAAGATGACCCGCGGCACGCGAATGCGGAAGGAGATGGTTTTTACGGATTCGGGATGCGGTTCACGCAGCGAGAAATCGTACCATTGAGTGAAATTGTAAGTGCGAAAGGAACCGTCATCCGAAGTTAGGACTGCTTGCGCATGGCCTTGAAAGAGGAGCGATAGAGCGCGACGAGCCGTGCAGATATTGACCGCCTGCCAAAGACGGTTTAACACGAGAACATGCTGGTTCAACATTGAACTCATACCGACGGCGGCAAATTACACAAGACCAATTGGTGTGTCAACGCAATGGCAACTGGCGCAGGGCTCGCGCATTTAATTTCCGTGAAAACAAGTTAAACTTGGCGAAAGGCGTCTGATTTGTAGCGCAGGCGTCCTCGCTGCTGGTTCCGGCACCGTCCCGGTGCCAGGAACAATGGTGGCTAATCGTGCTTCAAGGTCTGGCGGCGAGACGCCGCCGACACTCGCAGCCGGGACGGCCGCGCTACATTTAAACGCGTGAACCCTGCTGTGGCGGAGGACCACGGCTTGCCAAACGTTTATCCGTCGCGTTAACATGGACCGTCATGAAAAGGCTTTTTGGCACTGTTGTTCTATTGCTTGCGTTGATCTGTAGCGTGCGCGCGAATGGTCCGGATGATGATTACGTCCAGATTTACAACCTGATTCAGGAGGGTGACACGCTGGCGACCAATCAGCCGGCGCAGGCGCTCGCGAAGTATAACGATGCGCAAACGGCGCTGCGAAGGTTCCAGAAGAACTATCCCGGTTGGAATGATCGCGTGGTTAATTTTCGGTTAAATTATCTGTCGTCGAAGATCACGATTCTTTCTGCGAAGGCATCTGGTGCAACGAACGCGCCAGTGGCTTCTTCCGTGCCACCGTCGTCGGCGACGACAACGTCCGTTCCGGCACCAGCGGCAGTTCAAGCGCCGGCGAAAACGGCGCCGCAGACGGTTGGCCCTTCGGCGAGCGAACTCCAGAATCAGATTGCCGAACTGCAAAATGAATTGAGGCAGTTGCAAGGGGACAAATCCTTGCTGGAAGCAAAGCTGCGGGAGGCGCTGGCGGCCCGTCCGGCCGGGGCGGATCCACGTGAATATGCCAAGGCGCAGGAAAAAATTCGCACGATTGAAAAGGAAAACGAATTGCTGCAGGTGAGTCTGGCGCAGGAAAAAGAAAAGGTCGCGGCCGCGCTGAGCGGTTCGACCGAATTGCAGCAGACGAAAGACGAATTGGCGGATACAAAACGCCAGCTTGCCGAACAAACCGCTCGGGCATCCCAACTCGCCCAGCAGAATGAGTCCTTGCAAGCGCAAATAAAGACATTGACCGCGAGCAATGCTGAACTCGCGAGCTTGCGCTCCGAAAATGCCGCGCTTAAAAAAACTACGGGTGTGAAATTATCGTCTGGGAATGACGCGGAGCTCAGCAAACAATTGGCGGACGCGCAGGCCACGATTGCTTCGTTGCAAGCGGACAAGGACGTGTGGCGGCTCGAAAAGGAGGCCCTGCAAAACCGCGTCAAACAGCTTTCCACGGAGTCGACGGTTGCCGGTCCGTCGACGGCGATATGGACGCAGGACAGCGCGCATGTGAAGCAGTTGGAGCGCGAGCGCGATGAGTTGCAGAAAAAACTGGATGCCGCGCAAAGGGAACTTTATGGCCGCAACGGGAAGGAGACCGCGGCCCGCGTGGATGAACTGGCAAACGAGCTGGAGGGTATGCGGGCGCGCCTCGATGTTTATGAATCAAAGCCCGTGCCGTATACTGCGGAAGAATTGGCTTTGTTTAAAAAGCCCGAGACGAGGGTAGCGGATGCTCGTGAAGGAGAAAAGCCGGCGCGCGAGCTGCCCAAGGGAACGATTGAATTGGTCGCCTCGGCGCAGGAGGATTTTTCCCGAAAAAGCTACGAGCAGGCCGAGCAAAAATACGAGGAAGTGCTCCAGCGCGATGACAAGAACGTGAACACTCTGGCGAACCTGGCCACGATCCAACTGGAAATGGGCCATTTGGATGACGCGGAAAAAAACATCAAGGCGGCACTGGCGCTGGCGCCGAATGACGCGTTCAGCCTTTCCATTCTGGGAAACCTGAGGTTTCGCCAGGCGAAATATAATGAGGCCCTCGATGCATTAAGCCGCGCCGCCAAGCTTGATCCAAAGAATGCGGAGATACAAAATTTCCTGGGCCTGGCTCTCAGTGAAAAGGGCATGAGAAACGCGGCCGAAACGGCGTTTCGCAAGGCCGTGCTTTTGAATCCCAACTATGGCGGGGCGCAAAATAACCTGGCGGTGTTTTACCTGACGCAGCAGCCGCCGTCGATCGAGCTGGCGCGGTGGCATTATGACAAGGCGATTGCCTCCGGTTTTCCGCGCAATCCAGACATGGAAAAAGCGCTGGACGAGAAGGAAAAGGCGCAATCGGCGGATGCGGGGCATTGAAGGGTGGCATGTTGCGGCAATGCTTTCACGAATTGTCGATTGGGACTCGCGGGCGCGGGTTATACGAGTTCACGGATGAAGTGGCCGGCTGGGTGGCGCAGAACGAATTCAAAAACGGGCTGCTGACCCTGCATTTGCGCCATACCTCCGCGTCATTGTTGATCCAGGAAAATGCCGATCCGGACGTGCGGCGTGATTTGGAAAATTTTTTCGCGCGGTTGGTTCGCGACGGCGACCCGCTGTTTGTGCACACGGCAGAGGGAGACGACGACATGCCGGCGCACATCCGCACCGCGCTCACGACCGTGAATCTCGGCATCCCGCTGCACAATGCGCGGCTGGCGCTGGGCACCTGGCAGGGGATTTACGTTTGGGAACACCGGCGCGCGCCGCATTCGCGCCGTGTGGCCATGCACTTTATTGGTGAATAAACTGGCCAATTCGGTCACCTAATGGCATTTTCCGCTACACGTTTTATGATGAGTTTCCGCAAACACATTTTTCTTTCGGCTTTATTGGTCCCGGCGCTGTTGATTGGCAGCTCGCTTTTCGTTCGGGCGGCCAATTCCGATACGAACGTTTTTGGTTTTACCGGCCCTGAGATTTTTCCCATTGATCCGCAGATAGAATCCTTGCATGTGGCGGACATTGACGGGGACGGGCTGAACGACATCATCGTCGCCAACAATTCACGATCCAAGATCGATATTCTTTACAATCAAACGGGGAAAACCAATCGCACGCAGAACGCGCGGCCCATGGACAGAACGGATGTCAACGACTTGCCGCCGGATGCGCGTTTTCGAATTGAATCCATCGCGTCCGAGAAGCGGATTTCCGCGCTGGTCGTGGCGGACCTGAACGGTGACGGAAGACCGGATATTGCTTATTACGGCGAGCCGAAGGAACTGGTGGTGCAATATAACGAGGGCACCAATAATTGGAGCGAGCCGAAACGTTTTCCGATTGATGACGGGCAGCTTTCCGAGAATGCGCTGACCACCGGGGATTTGAACGGTGATGGTCTCACGGACCTGATTTTGCTGTCGGACAATTACGTTTACCTGATCGCGCAGAAGCCGGATCACACGCTCGGTGAGCCGCAGAAAATTCCGTTTTCCGGTTCGGTAAAAGCCGTGCAGGTGCTGGACGTGGACGGCGATGGTTTGAGCGATTTGCTGCTGGTGAATTGGGAGGACCGGAATCCGTTCCGCTTCCGATTGCAGGAAAAGGGCGGGGAACTGGGGCCGGAGGTTTATTTCTCGATGCCGCCGATTCGTTCCTATTGGGCGGATAACCTGGAGACCAATTCCAAGACGGAGGTGATCACCATCGCGCAGAATTCGGGACGCGCGCAGATTTCCACCTTTAATCGGAAACCGGCCGAAACGCTTTCCGGAAATCTTCGCGAGGGACAATTCCAGGTTTTGCCGCTGAACAGAACGGACCGGGCGCGGCGCGGATTATTGTGGGCGGACGTTAACGGGGATGGTTTGCCCGATTTGCTCGTCGCCCAGCCGGACAGCGGGCAGATATCAATTTATCTTCAGCAAAAGGACGGCACGCTTTCCAACGCGAAGACTTTTTCCACGCTGGCAGGCATTACGGACCTGGCGGTGGGGGATTGGGACTCGGATGGCAACCCGGATATTTTCATGCTGAGCGAGGATGAGCGGCAGATTGGCGTCTCGCGATTGGACGACAAGCAAGGATTGCCGTTTCCCACATTGATTCCGCTCGGTGGACGCCCCCTGGCGATGGCGGTGGGTCCTTTGAAACCCGGCGCAAAGCCGGTGCTGGCGGTGATCATTGACCAGGACGGCAAGCGTTCGCTGGTCACGCGCACCGCGGATGGCAAATCCAAAACCCAAAAATTAAGCGATGATTTCAAATCCAACCCGACGAGCATTTCGTTCCAGGACGTGGACCAGGACGGGCTGGCGGATTTGGTGGTGCTGATTCCGTACGAGAAAGTGAAAGTGTTGCGCCAGGTGCCGGGCAAGGATTTCGAGGAAATCGATGTGGCGGCGCCGGGCGGCGCGATGGAGCAGCCCTGGATGACGACGCTGGATGTGGATGGCGACGGCAAGCCTGAACTTGTTTTGCCGCAGAAAAACTTCCTCCGCGCCGTGGTGCTGCAGGCGGACAATTCGCTGCAAAGCTCAACGAATCGCGAAGGGTGGACATTCAAAGTGAAGGAGCAGATCAACGGCACCGCGAGCAATTCGCGAATCGTCGGCGCGGCGGCGATATCGAACGGGACGAACAATACGAGTTCGCTGTTCATGCTGGACGCGGAGCGCAAGCAGCTCACGTTGGTCGAGCGCGACAGCAAGGGCGTGTGGCAGGTGGTGCGCAACCTCGATTTGCCGGTTTCGGATTTTGCGACGCTGCAATCGGTGGCGCTGGGCGGCACGGCTCCGAACACGGTTGGTTTTCTGGGATTGAACACGGTGGCGTGGATGCCGATGCACGGGGACGTGTGGGACTTGACTGAGCTAGACAGTTACGAGACTCCCATCAAGGACGGTCATCTGGGCGATGTGACTTCCGGTGATTTGAACAATGACGGGCGCAAAGACCTGGTGTTTTTGGAAACGGCGAAGAATTACCTGGACCTTGTGCTCTTCAGCAAGGACCACAAGCTGGTGCCGGCGAATCGCTGGCAGGTTTTTGAGGAGCGCACGTTCCGCAACCGTCGGGACGATTTGCCCGAGCCGCGAGAAGCGGCGGTGGCCGATGTGACCGGCGACGGAAAGAACGATCTGATCGTGCTGGTGCACGACCGGATACTGGTTTATCCGCAGGAGTAGGGTCGTTAAATAAGGGATTTGTTAAATGGTTAAATCGATAAATGAGTTAAATGGGCCGGACCGGCTCGGTTTAACAGTTTAACCATTCAATCTATTTAACTTCCCCACTCACTTCATCAAAGCCGGGGGCGTGGGGGTGAACATTTTGTAGGAGAGGCCGTCCATGTTCGCGCTGACGGTGTACACTTTGATGCCGAAATATTTTGAGATTTTATCGAAGGGCGGCAGCAGGGAAAAATCGAACCAGTTTTTGAAGGAGTTTGAGCCGGGGATTCCGGAAAGCCCGAACATGGCGCCGGGAGCCAGTGAATTGGTGCCGCCGTTTCGCAACGCTTCGAATGCGGCTCGTGTCGTTTCGGCCGCATTTTCGTAACCCAGCACGCCGGTGTTCGAGCCGCCGGCTTTGACGATGGCGTCGGTGAGGCCGGGGGTTTCGCGCAGGGCTTTTTGCTGGCTGTCCGCGCTGCGGAGGAATTCTTCCACCATCGAGGGATCGGTTGAAATAGCGACGTAGCCGCCGCTGCCGGCGTAGCTCAAGCTCCGATCACTGGGAGCTTCACCCGAAAAATCGGCGCCGGGCAACGGCACGCCGGGCAGGGGAACGGAATAAATCTTGCGGCCGAGAAAGTCACGTTCCTTGGGCGTGGCGGCCTGCGGGCTCCTGAGGGCAAGCAGATATTTGAGCGACGAGACGACCTGGTCGGAATTTGGCGTGCCCAACAACAAGAGCGACGGGGCGGAAGCGATGTCCGCGAGGGTGTTGCCGCGCGGGGCTTTCTCGTAACTGATCATGTCGTCACCGAGGTTGCCGAAGAAATTCTTGTTCAGGTCGAAATCCGGATCTTTTTCCTTGGCCAATGCGTTCGCCGTATCAATTACAAAATGGAGGGTCTCGGTGGCTTGGGGCGAAATGTCGGCAGCAACTTTTTGCAGCGCGGCCCAGGCTTTTTGGCCGTCGAGCCGCCAGCGCTGAAATTTCACCACATCCGCCGGGACGAAAGGAGGGGGTGAAGCGTCCTTGGCAGCCGGAAAGGCGGTAAAGATTCCCTGGCGGCTGGATTCGGGCATGCTCGCAAAAAACCGGAGGGTGGAACCTTCCGGAGCGACTTGCATGCTGAAGGCCAGCGTCTTGATGGCGCTCACACCAAACGCGTTCAGGATTTTCGCAGGGTTGAGCATCGCAAACGGATCGGGCGTGTCCGGGTCCTGTTTCACCTCTTTATGCATCACCAAATCCAGGAAGGTTTTGGCGTTTGCCCAGCCGTAAAGCGGCGAGTCGCGGAACAAGGCGAGCTTGTTGGCGTTGTAAGCGGCCAGGTCGCCGAGCGACGGCATTTCGCCGCCGGTCAAATGCACGAGGACTTTTTCGACCGGATTGGCGGTGTTGCCGACGATGAGCAGCGACTCATATTGGCCGAGATAGATTTCGTTCTTCGCGGCGGCGCTGTTGGTGGAATCGTCGAAATCGCTGTCGTTGCTCGAGCCGGAGAGTTTGCGCAGGGTTTTGGGAATGTCCTTGTCCGAAATGGGCAGCACGGTGAAATCAATGTTCCGGATTTTTTCGGTGCGAAGAGTCTTGCCGGCTTCGATCCATTTTTTGCGAATGTCAGCCAGGTTTTTGGTCAACTGGCCGCTCTTGTCCTTCGTGTCGAGCAGGAACAGGAAGCCGGGTTGCGAGCCTTTCGTCGAAGGCCAGCCATTCTGGGTGATGGCCACCGTGATCTGGCCCTGCGGCAGGTTGGTGTAATCGCTGAAATGGACGCCGAGGTCTTTTTCCAATGGCCGGATCAGATCGTCGTTCAACTTGGAGAGGAAATTGTCCTTGAACGGCTTCATGGCCGGGTCATCCCAAAGCTGCATTTGCGGCGAACTGCTATAAGCCTGGCGCAGCTTCGTGTAATCCGGCGTGGTCACCATCAGGAGGGTGTCGTCCGGCAGGATTTTTTCCACCGACGGAATGACGGCGGAAGCGGTGAGCGTCAGGGAAAGGAGGAAGGCGAAAACAAAAAGCCGGCGCGGGATGGAGTACATGTTGGGATTGCTGGACTTGACTTAATTGTCCTCGTCGTCCGAAACCTGATGGTGCGTGCGGCTGGGCGGTTCGAGATAACGATACGGATTGCTCGGGTTGTCGTTGGAGTAAGCGAACGCGTCGCGATGATCCAGGAAGTATTTCACGCCTTCGATCGGGATGGCGAAGCCGAGGCCTTCGCCGAAGGTGATTTTCATGTTGGTGATGCCCACTACTTCGCCGGCCATGTTGAAGAGCGGGCCGCCGCTGTTGCCGGGATTGATCTGGGCGGTGGTTTGAAGGTACAGCTCGCCTTCGAATTCGCGGGTCTTGGTGCTGAGAATGCCTTCGGTGACGGTGCGTTCAAGGCCGAGCGGACTGCCAATGGCAAAGACGCTTTCGCCCACGGCGAGATTATCCGAGCTGCCGAGGACGACGTATTTGAATTTCGGCGCGTCCATGTCTTCAATTTTCAGCAGGGCCATGTCTTCAAATTTGTTGATGGCGATGATGCGGACCTTCTTGTAAACCTTGGGTTCGAGTTGTCCATCGCGCTCATGATAGACGGCGACGGAAATTTCGGTTTCGCCTTCAATCACGTGGAAATTGGTCACCAGGTAGCCGTCCTGATTGATGATAAAGCCGGAGCCGAGCCCGCTGGGAGTGCGAACTTGCACGACGGCTTCGCCGATCTGACTCACCAGCTCGCGGACGGATTTCTCCGGCGCGGATTTGCTGCCGGAGGAGAAAAAGCCGGGCGTGACCGGGGAGGCTTTCACCTCGGCGGCAGCCGCTTTGGAGCCGGACCGGGAGGCGATGGCCGCATCGGCGCGGGCAATTCTTTCAATGTCATTGCGCGGGATGACCAGGACGGTGTAACCGATGTCCATGACGACCTCGTTGTGTTTTTCGGTCAGGATTTTGCCGATGACGGCGGCGTTATCCTTGAGTTGGATCATGTCGGCCTGAACGCCTTTCGCGCCGACGCAAAAAGCGAGGGCGGACAAAGTTACAAACTTTCGCAGCATAGTGTGACAATAATGGACGGTATGCGCTTTGACAAGCGAACAGCGTGCCAGGATTTTAAATGGCGGGGTGATGGCATCCCCCCCGGTTGATCTGGTTTGACTGGGGTTGGCGGGGGTTGATTTGCAAGGACTTGCCAAAGCCCCAAAGCCCAAAGCCCAAAGTTGATGGCCGGTGGGTATATCCACGAAGAGGTTGGAATTGGTCGGAAAACCGTTTGTCCAGGTCTGGAGTCCGAAGGCTGCGGGCCGGGAATGGCTGAACGAGTCGGCACATGGCGCCGGCAATTCTATATTTGGTGGATTCCATTTTTCCCCCTTGTTTCGGTGTGCTGTCCTTTCAACCTCTTTTTTGGAGCTGGTTTAACATGGCTGTCAATGGCTTGTAGAAAAGATCCGAAGAATGTCTTAAAGCTGTGGTTGCATTTTCTGCTTTTTTCGTCATTCGCCTTTCACGGGGGTGAATGACGAAAAAAGTGAGTTTGTTTGAATCGCACCCAGGGTTGCGGCTGCTGCGCAGCCTTACCTTGGGCTACCATCTGTCGCTCCTCCGGAGCTCCGAATTCAGTTGGGTATCTTTTCTACAGTGCAATTTGTAATCTGCACGCAGTTAGATGCATCAGCCGAATTTGAAAATGCGTGATATATTCCGGTTCCTGAAAATATGCTGTTGCTCGCGCCGATCAGGAGATCGGCGCTCCGATTTTGCGTCGGGCTGGGAGTATGCGTATGTCGGCGCGGCGCGAATGGGGTATTCATAGTTCGGGGAACAACTTTCAATTTTCAGCGGCAAAATGCGTATGAAAAAGAATATCAAAATCGTGGTCATTGGCGGCTCCGGGCTGATCGGAACAAAATTGGTGAAGGATCTCGGCCGGCGAGGAAATGAAGTCGTGGCGGCTTCGCCGTCCCTGGGCGTGAACACGGTCACGGGTGAAGGGCTGGATGAAGCGCTCAAACGGGCTGATGTCGTGGTGGATGTGGCAAACGCGCCGTCGTGGGAGGATCAGGCGGTGCTCGAGTTTTTTGAGACGTCGGGCCGCCATCTTCTGGATGCGGAAGCGGAGGCAGGCGTGGTCCATCATGTGGCTCTTTCGGTCGTCGGCACCGACCGTCTGCTGACGAGCGGTTATTTCCGCGCGAAGATGGTGCAGGAAAAATTGATCAAGGCTTCCTCAATTCCGTATACCATCGTTCGCGCGACGCAGTTCTTCGAATTCGTGCGCAGCATCGCGCAACTTGCCACGGAAGGCACGACGGTGCGGGTGCCGCCGGTTCTCATGCAGCCGATTGTGTCGGATGATGTCGCTGCGTTGCTGGCGGATGTGGCCCTGGGCGCTCCGGTGAATGGCATGATCGAAATCGCCGGGCCGGACCAAATCCGGCAGGATGAACTGGTGCGGCAATTTTTAAGCGCAACGGGCGATGCGAGGAAGGTGGTGGCTGATGCGAAGGCGCGTTATTATGGCATTGAAGTGAATGATCAAAGCCTGGTGCCCGAGGGCAAGGCGCGGCTTGGCTCGACGCATTTTGCGGAGTGGCTTAAGCGCAGCGTTTCGCAGAAGCAGGCGGCGCACTGAAAACACTTTTGTTCGCGCCGATCAGGAGATCGGCGCTCCGATTTTGCGGGCGCGTTTTGCCGCCTCGTTTTCAATGGGCGGTGGTTTCGGCTTCGGGGGCCAGGACGGGGGAGGATTTGCTGAGGCGGAGGACGGCGAGGACGCCGGTTAGGATCGCAATCGCGCCGCAGGTGACGTAGGGCACGACGCCGGGGCGGGGAAATGCTTTCACGGTATACAGGCCGGTGGCGAAAATCGGGCCGAGGATGCGGGCGAGGCTTCCGGAACTTTGGGTGACTCCGATGGTCGCGCCTTGCTCATGCGCGGAGGTGAGGTTGGAAATCATTCCGAAGATCGGCGGGCGGGCGAGGCTGGAGCCGATGGCCAGGATGCACAGGGCGATCAGCAATTTCACCCAGGGCCAGCCGGCGGCATGGAAAAGAAGTTTCCACGAAAGCTCGGGCGCGCCTTGCATGAACGGGACGATGATCAGCGCAACGCCGGTGAGAAAGAGGCTGGCGAAGATCAGTTTGGGTTCGCCCAGCTTTTTAACGAGCCGGCCGGTGGCGCCGCCCTGAAATAAGGCGCCGACCAATCCAACGACGACGATCAAATAGCCCGCCGTTTTGCCAGCTTGGATGAGGTCGAGGTGGAAATTATCGGCGATCAGCAGGGCAAGGGTGGTCTCGAAGCAACTGAAGCAGAAGGTGGCTAGGAAGAATACCATCACGAGCAGGCCGACTTTTGGGCTGGTAAGCGTGTGGATCCATTGTTCGAGGTGCGGGCGTTGGCGCGCCTGGTCGGAATCGGGTTTGCGGCTTTCGCTTAGGATGATAAATGCGAGGATGAAGTTGGAGGCGCTCAAGCAGGCGGCAACCCAGCCGGGGCCGGTGAGGCCGAGGCCGGAGAGGCTGGCGGCGCCGATTCCAGGACCGAAAACGAATCCCAGCCCGATGGCCATGCCGATGATGCCCATCATTTTTGAGCGTTTTTCCTGCGGCGAAATGTCGGCGACATAGGCCTGGGCGACGGTGATGTTGCCGCCGCACATTCCGGCCAGGACGCGGGAGAGAATTATCAGCCACAGCGCGGTCGCGTGGCTTGGCAGGCCGGAGGCGAGGGCGAAAATGACGTAGGAGACGCAGGCGCCGGCGGTGCTCAACAGCAGGACGGGGCGGCGGCCAATCCGATCCGAGAGTCTTCCGAGAATCGGTGAGAAAAAGAATTGCACGGCGGAATAGGCGGCGAAGATGACGCCGATAATGAATCCGTGCGCGCCGAAGTCGCGGACGTACAACGGCAACACGGGGACGACGATGCCGAAGCCGACGAGGTCAAGAAAGACGGTGAGAAAGATGACGAATATTGAAGGTTTTCTCTTCATGGGCGAATGGGCAGCACGGCGTGGCCCGCGGATGACGTAACAGAAATTGACATCTTACGAGTTTATTGGTGATCGGGCGCGAGTCAAGGGAACGGTCTGGGAGGGATTTTGAACAGAAGGAAAGGAAGGGAACAAAAATTTGAACAGGAGCGAGCAGAGGCGGAGAGCTTTGCGAATTCCTTGGTTAACCTCGTTTGCTTCTGTTTCAATTTTTGTTCCACGGGGGCAGGTTGAGGGGTTTGGCAGGGGCGCCGACTTGCAATTTCAAGGAGCTGCCATTCGTCGCGTCTTCGAGCATTCGATCTTCGGCGATTTTCAGATACGAATCAGCGATGGGATTGTCATAGGGTTGGAGGAAGTGTGAGCGCTCCAGCCAGACGCGGGCGGCGGCGTAATCGCCGGCCTGGACGTAATGCCAGCCCATGTAGGCGTTGTTGAAACAACTGTTCGGGTCCATGCGGTTGGCGCGATCGAAATACGCGAGCGCCTGGTCGTGCTCGCCGATTTGATCGAGGCACATGCCGTAACGGAGGAAGCTGGCATCGTCGTAAGGATTCAATTCGGTGGCGCGTTTGAACCATTTCATGGCTTCGAGCGCCTGGTCCTTGTAGTCGTCGTTGTTCTGCCAGCTCAAGAGGCGATAATCCTCGCCGATGGCGCGGGCGGTGCCGGCGTTGCGCGGTTCGATGGAGAAGGCGTTTTTCAAGGCGGCGATTTGCGCGGGCGAGGTTGGTTTGGCTTTTTGCGCGCGCATGAGCCAGGCGGATTCGCCGGCGGAGCGTCCGGCCTGCCAGCCGAGGTAGACAATGCCCAACGCGAGCGCGGCGGTGAAAAGCGCTTTCGTGCCGGGACGGGCGGTGAGCCAGTATCGCTCGGTGGCGAATCGGACATAGCAGGCCAGCAATGCCATGAGCGTGATGGCGACGAGCGCGTTGGCCGGGATGTGCATGTTAAAATCCATCAGGGAATGGATGAGGATGGCGAGCAGGCCGATGGATGCGCCGAGAACGATGGTGATTTTGTTGCTGCGATGCTCGCCGAGGGTGTTGGGATCGCGCCGCACGGAGCGCCAGGTCCAGATGGCGCAACCGAAGAGCAACCCCCATGCGGCCGCGACGAGCGCGGCGCCCACAATTCCCCAGTCGGTGAGAGTGTTAAGATAGTCGTTGTGGACGCGGTCGGGGCTGTTCTGGACGATTTCGGGGCGATATTTTCCGAAGCGATAATTGAAATGCGCCGGGCCGATGCCCCACCAGATGTTCTCATGCCATAATTGCACGGCGTCGCGCCAGATGGCGAACCGGCCATCGTCATTAAGCTGGCCGGAGGGAGTTTGTATTTCGGCGACGCGATTTTGGAAGAAGACGTCACGTGGCACGAAATAGGTTCCGGCGATGACAATGCCTGCCAGCAGCACCAAGGCGGGCAGGCGATGGGCGTGGTGGAACATGAGAATGACGAAGAACAGAGCGAGCGCCAGCGCGGTGGCCAGCCAGCTGCCGCGTGAGACGGTCATGATCAGGGCGGCAAGGATGACGAGCGAGGCGTAGCCGGTGAAGACTTTGGTGAGCGCTTTCATGCGGCTGGTGAGTGTGCAGGCGAGGCCGAGCGGCAGGATCATTTCCAAAAAGCCGGCGAGGTTGTTCGGTGAAATGAAGGTGCCGCTGGCGCGGTGGGAGTACGGTTTGAACAAGACCCAAACGCGATTCGAGCCGGTGACGAATTGGAAGATCGCGTAAAATGAAATCGCCATGGCGAGGAAAACGAGCACGAGGGTGATGCGTTGGGCCAATTCCTGGCGGTGGAGGTTGTTGACGATGGCGAGGAAGAGGAAGGCGTAGGTCAGCACCTGGATCATTTCGCCGCGCGCGACGTATTCGATGTCGGCGGTGAGATAACGGATGACGGCGTAGATGGCAAAGGCGATGACGGCCCAGCAGACGGGGGGCCAGAGGATTTTTGGGCGTTCATTGACCCAGAGGCGGATTCCCCACAATGCCATGATGCCCACGGTGAGCCACTCCACGATGTTGAAGGGGTTTACGAGAATGAAATCGAGCCAGGAGCCGACGGGCTTCTGGGGGCATCCGCCAAATGCCAGGGGCGTGAAGACCAGGATGAGCAGCACCAGCCCGAAAATGCCCCGGGTACAAAACTTGTCCAACGATTCGCGATTCATCGAGCGTTTGAGGATATCGGAGGTGTGGGGAAAGGTCACGCGAAAGAGTTGCGAAATCGTACGATAAACGGGCTGAAAAGTTGAGGCGCGTTGACCGGCCTAATAGGACGAATTATATCCGGAGGTCATGCTTTCGAGGTAGGCATATCCGAGAACGCCTCCGACCAGGGTGGCGTCGACCGTGATCGCGGCTGGAGTCAGGAAGAATTTTTCGACTTTGCCTTTGCCGTCATTGTAGTGCGGCAGATCGTGCGGGGCGGGGTCGGTGGTGTCCGAATAGAGCGTGAAGGATTGGCGGGTGGCATCAACCACGGCGTAGGTGGAGGGCGCGGGTTTTTCATTGGGAGGCGAGGCAAAGACCGGCACGGCGGCGAGGCAAAACATGGAGTTGGTGCTTACGAAATGAGGCGCGTGGCGGTTTTCGATGAGGTTTTCGTTTTGGTTCAGCCAATAAGCACGGGCATGGGTGGTGTCGCTGCGCTCGGCGTATTCGTTGTAGACGACCAAAATATCTCCCGGCGGTTTCGCCGCAAACAGGCGCAGGTGGGGATCGTTCGCCGGTTGATTCCAGGCCTCCAGGCCGGGATTTTTCCACAACGCAATGGTGCAACCGCTTCCCAGCGTTAAAAGCAGAAGCGGCAGGATGCTGCCGATCAATTTTTTCATGGCGGATTGGGTTTACAATCGCGCGGTGGGGGGAATTGGCAAGTTTTTAGTTCTCTGAGACGTGTCTCTGATCGAAGCAAAAAAGCCGCCGACTAATGTCGGCGGCTACGTGATTTTTAATTTAAGGTTTTAATTCCCGAAATGCTCGCGGGGGTCGGCGATTTTGCCGGCCAGGGCGCTGGCGGCGACCGTGGCAGGCGAGGCGAGGAACACTTGGGATTCCTTGTCGCCCATGCGGCCGGGGAAATTGCGGTTGGTGGCGCTGATGCACTTGATGCCGGCTTTGTTGATGCGGCCGAAGGTGTCCACCGGACCGCCGAGGCATGCGGCGCAGCCGGCGTTTTCGGTCATTTGGACGCCGGCATTCACGAGCACGTCCCAAATGGTTTGCTTGCCCCAATAGGTCGTCTGCAAATCGCGGACGATTTCCGGAGTGGCGGGCACGCCGAAGGTGTCGATGACGACGCGTTTGCCATTGAGCACGCGCGCGAATTCAACGAAGTCGCTGGTCTTGCCGCCGGTGCAGGAGCCGACGTAGGCGCGGTCGAGTTTGACGTGGCCCATTTCCCTGGCCTTCTTGCGCTGGCCGGGGTCGGGATGGCAGGCGACCGTCGGTTCGAGCTTGTCGAGATTGACGACGAGTTCGTAGACGAACTTCTGGTCTTTGTCCGCGAACACGGGTTCGTAGGAGGATTTCGTGCCGTTCAATTTCACGCGGGCGTCCACATATTCCTGGGTGCGGGCATCGAATTCGAAAATGCCGTTCTTGCCGCCGGCTTCGATGGCCATGTTGGCGATGGTCATGCGGTCGTCCATGGAAAGGCTGGCGACGCCGGGGCCGTCGAATTGCATCGCGCGGTAGGTCGCGCCGTCAAAGCCAATTTCGCCGATGCAATGCAAAATGATGTCTTTCGCCATGACGCCGGGCTGCATTTTGCCTTCGAGACGGAAATGCATGGTCTCGGGGACCTTGATGAGCAGTTTGCCGGTGCCCATAACGAAACCGGCGTCGGTGTTGCCGATACCGGTCGCAAATTGGTTGAACGCGCCGGCCATGCAGGTGTGCGAATCGGTGCCGAAGAGGATTTCGCCGGGGCGAGTGTGGCCTTTTTGCGGGAGCGCGGTGTGGCACACGCCGGCATAGTGCGAGCCGTATTGTTTCTTGAGCACCCCTTTGCTCGAATCAAAGGTCCAATGACCGTTCGGATCATCGATCACGTCGTAAAAGTATTCGATGCCCTGTTCCTTCGAGAAATCGCGGAGGATGTCGACGTTGCGGTTCGACTTGGAGTCGGCGGTGAAGATGTAATGGTCGGGAATGATGACGATGCGGCGCTTGTCCCAGACTTTGGCGTCCTTGCCGAATTCGCGCTTGAAAACGCCGATGGTACCCGGTCCGCAGACGTCGTGTGTCATGAGGATGTCGGCATTGACCCAGATGTTATCGCCGGCTTGAACTTTTGGTTTGCCCGCGGCGCGAGCGAGGATTTTTTCAGTGAGTGTCATGGGAAATCGAATTGATAATTATTAATGTTTGCCGTTTCGCTTCTTCGAGCGAACGTCATCCAGCGAAACCGTGTGCGGGGAATCCAGTTGTTGAATATTGTCATGGCGGTCGGTGATGAGCACAACGCTCCCGCCGATGGCAACAAAATCGGGATGTTGCACCGCGATTCTTCGCCCATCGGACAAGCAAATCTTAAAAGGCGTGAAAGGCGTTTGATGCAGACGTTCGCGGATTGTTTGTGTATTCAACATTTCGTTCCAGTGTAGCCGGATAGCAGGCCGTGTGCAAGGAGACGGCGGGCTGATGAAATCCTCAATTTAGTGTGCCCGCTTGCCGTTGGGTTTTGCCTTCTTCGATGGCCGTTCTTCAATCGCGATGACGTGAAGCGGATCAATGTTGGTAACAGAATATCCTTTGCCGATGACGACGATCAGACCAGGAGTGACCGCCGCAAAATCGGGGTGCGCTACCGGGACGCGGGAACCATCACCAAGCCGAAATACAAATGGCCTTGTATCGCGGTGCAAGCGTTCTCGAATTGAGTTCGTATTCATCGGGCGTTTAATTGTAGGCGGGGGAGACTTCGTGCGCAAGGAAACGGCACAGTGGCCTAATTTGGACGGAGCGCGGCTCTGTGAGCCGCAGCGTGTCAAAGGGGGACGTTTGCTGAATCTGACGCTTTCGGTTTGCTGAGTTCTGCGGGTCGCAGACCCGCGCTCCGCACCTTCCGCAGATTCGGACTGTGCCGAAAGTGCTGATAGCTGGAAACGCTCAATTGCCGGGCACGTAATGGTCGATCGGTTGTACGACGACGCGGGATTCGTGCTCGTTCACAAGGCAGGCGGTGAAGAGGGCGAGCGCTTCGCCTTTTTCGTTCACGTAAATGAACGGGCGCTCTCGGCGGGCGAAGGTTTCGGAGGTGCCGTCGTCGTAAACCACTTTTTTGGTGAACACGGGCTCGTGGCTTATGAGCTGATAATGGATGCCGTCCTTCGAGAAATATTGGGCGCCGTCTTTGTTGGTGCCGGTGGCCTTGCCTTTCCAATCGTTGAGCAAAATATTGTATTGATCGTGCGCCCACCAGATGGTCGGGTCTTCGAGTTCGTTGTTGTCCTGGAGAAGATTTTCGCCGTGCGCCACGACGGTGTACGGGCCGTCGTAAGCGGGCGCGGTGAAGGCGATGCCGCGGTTCACCTGGTGGCTGTCGCGCAGCCGCCCGAAAACGTAAATGCTCAAATCGGGCCGCACGAGCGGGGCGGGGTTGCTCACCTTCATCACGGGATGATCGCGGCGCGTCCATGGTCCGGTGACGGAATCGGCGACGGCGATGCCGGTTTGGTTGGCGGTGTTGATGTAATAGAGAACGAACTTGGAGCCGGCTCTGACGATTTTGACGTTGTGAATGCGGGAGTTGTCCCAATTGTTGGTGCGTTTTTGCAGGACGACTTCCTGGAAGGTGTAGGGGCCGAGCAGATTGGTGGACGTGGCGCGCACGCATTCGGAATGGGTGGTCCAGCCGGCGAGGCCGAATTGGGACGACCAGGCGGAGGCAAACATATGATAGGTGTCGCCGACTTTGATGACGGATGAGCACCAGACGATGTAGCCGTCCATTTTGAAGCCGCCGTTTTTCACGGCGGGCAGGAGGCAATCTTTCAGGCTGCGGGCTTCGAGTTTTTGAGGTGCCGATGCTGTGTTCAGGTTAGTTTCGGCGGCGGGTGTGAGGAGCGGCGCGGTGGCGAGGGCGAGGATCGGCAGGAGATTTCGAAATTTCATTATTTAAATTCGCAGCATCAGACATGGGAGGATAGGGGAAAGTTACATTTGTCTGCGCGCACAGCCGACGGGAGAGGATTTCTAAAAACTCTGAAGCGCTCCGGCTAAAATCAAATTTCAAAACCCTCACATCTGCCCTCTCCCATCCGATGGGAGAGGAGAATCGCTCACGGTTCGGGATCGAACTCAGCCAAATTGATGGCTATAGTTTTTCGGTCGATCTACATGTTCCGCCTCCTCACGTCGGCGGCTACGGGTGCAAAAATTGCGCGGTTTTTTCGGTGTTGTATTTCATTGAGCTGGCGGGCGTTGCCTCATAGCATGAATTAAATCGGCTGAACGACGTCTCACCATCATGAAAACGAACTACTCTTTCGCCAAAGCTGGGATCGCTGCCGCGCTCGTGGCGGCCCTGACCGGTTGCACGACTTACGTGGTGCAACGGCCGGAGCCCCAGCCGGTCGCGGTCGCGCCCGCGCCGGCACCAGAACCGCCGCCGGTTTATGTGCAGCAGTCCGCGCCGCCGCCGCAACCCGACGAAGTGGCCATTCAAAGCGACAATGATTTTGATCAGCCGCTCAGTCCGTACGGCGAGTGGGTGGTGGTGGGTTCGTATGGGCGTGTGTGGCGTCCGGCGCACGTGGAGGCGGGCTGGCGGCCTTATTCGGATGGGCATTGGGAATCGACGGATGACGGGTGGTATTGGGCGAGCGACGAGCCGTGGGGCTGGGCGACGTATCATTATGGCCGTTGGGAATTGGATCCCAACTATGGCTGGGTTTGGGTGCCGGGAACGCAATGGGCGCCCGCGTGGGTGAGCTGGCGCGAAGGCGGCGGATACGTCGGCTGGGCGCCGTTGCCTCCGGAACCGCGGCCGGGCATCAGCGTGAGCGTGGCGATCGCGCCGGCGGCATTTTGTTTCGTGCAGGAAAGCCACATGCACGATCCGATTCGGCACAACACGGTGATTGTCAACAATACGACCATCATCAACAAAACGGTTAACATCAACAAAACACGAATCGTGAACAAGGTGGTGGTGCGTGATGGGCCGCGCGTGGATGAAGTCGAACGCGCGAGCGGACGAAGCATTCAAAAGGTTTCGGTGAATGATTTGCGGAAGCGTGACGAGAAACCGGTGGCTGAGAGACAGCGCACGGTGAAGACCGCGCAGGAGCGTGCTCCGCAGCCGCAACCGGTGCGGCAGCCGGAACCGCGCCAGACGCATCCGCGGGATTTGCGGAATGAGCAACCGCACCCAACGGCGTCGACGCAGCCGCCTACGCGGTCCATTGAAAAGCCGGTACGCAAGCAACCGATCGGACCGGAGCCGGAGCCGGTTCGCCAGCAGCGAGTCAGGCAGCCGCAACCCGCCCCCGCCAATCCTCCGCGTGAAGCGCGTCCAACTCAGCCGGCCCGCGAGCAGGCGCCGGCGCAAGCTCGGACTTCCGAACGTCAGCCGACGCGCGAGCAGGCGCGACCTGAGGTGAGGACACCGGAACGACAGACGGCACGGCAACAACCTGCCGAAGCTCAACCGACGCCGAGACAGGATCGCCAGGAACAGCAGCGCGCCGCCCGGCAGCAGAAGCAAGCGGACAAACAAGCTCAGCGCAACAATCGCGCCTCTGGGGAGCGAAACGCGCGCGGTCGTGGGAATGGAACCAATTCGATTGAGGGTGTCGAAGGCGGGCGCCGATAAATATTCGTTATTTCGGACGAGGCCGGGATGATGGCAGAGAAGTCGTCATCCCGGTGTTTTTTTGCGCGGAAGCGGGCATCGAGATGTGCGATGTGTTGCTGTCCGCTTCTCGCTTGCTCGCGCCGGCCACGGTTTTTCTCCAGGAAGGCGCGGGCAGCGAGTCGATCACGGTGGATGGCGGGGATTTGTCGAAGGCGGCGAAGGCGTTGGCGTTTCAGAATGGCGGGCACGAGAAGGCGGTCAGGCTTAGAACTTAAGCGGTTTGGCATTCTTGCGCAGAAGTTATTCGACCGGCATTGCGTTCGTGGCAGAAAAAAAAGCGCCAGGGGCTGCGCACTCCGGGATGCTTCGCGAGTTCTAGAGCCGCAATCCTCCGTTTGACCTTGGTGGAGTGGCGACGTAATCTCCCCGTCACCAATGAGCGTTGAGCCATCCAAACGGAATATTGTGTATCTGGCGCAGGGGAAGATTCGCGTCAAGGCGGGCGATGAAGCGCCGCGCACGATTGAGAGCGTGTTTGGCGATTCTATTCGCGAAAAGGCGGTGCGCACGCAGCAGCGGCATTCGTGGAAGGGCGCGGGCAGCAATGGCTCGCCGTTTGGGGCGGTGTTGTGGGGCAGGAAGGCTTTGCCGATGGAGATTCCCATCGCGATCACGAGCATCTGCGGTTCGCGGCAAGCGGGTGCGCTGGTTTATTCGCTGGAAAGCGGCAGCTTGTGCGCGTTGCTGGAGGTGACGCATCTCGGCGCGGAGGAGCAGCGGCTTTGGAACGATAACCAGACGCGCATCCGTCATGTGTCGGTATCGCGCGAGACGGGCGATATGGTGTTCAGCGTGCTGCATCAGAACGGCACGGCGAATATTGGCGTGAAGATGCACGGGCAGGGCGGCTTCAAGGAACTGACGGAGGGGGATTCGTTTGACACGGCGCCGCGGTGGGTGCCGGGCGGGGCGGGGAAAATTGTTTTTCAATCGGCGGGCATTGGCCGGAATGCGCGCGGGCAATTTGCGCAGTTCGGGCCGTTCAGCATTCAGCAACTGGATGGCGAACGCGGCGAGATGATTTCTGTTCTCGAAGACGCGCGATTTGATTATTTGGCGCCGCAGGTCCTCGCAGATGGACGGATGTTTTACATCCGGCGACCGTATGCGGCGCATGAGCGGTTGCATCCAATTGGAGTGCTCAAGGATATTGTGCTGTTTCCGTTTCGGCTGCTGTATGCAATTTTCCAATTCCTGAATTTCTTTTCGTCGGCGTTCACGGGGCGCAAGTTGACTTCGGCGGGCGGGCCGAAGGGGCAGGACCTCGACATGAAACAAATGATGATTTGGGGAAATCTGGTCCAGGCGCGGTCCGATGCCGAGGCGCAGGAGGAAGGCGCGGATTTGGTGCCGAAATCGTGGGAGCTGTTCTGCCGCACGGACAATGGGGAGACGAAATCGCTGGCTGGCGGTGTGCTGGCTTATGATACGGATGCGGAGGGGAATGTGCTTTACACGAATGGGAACGCGGTTTTTTTGATGACGCCGGATGGGCGCAAGCAACGGATTTTGAGCGAGCGGATGATTCAGCAGGTTTTCTTTTTGCCGGAGTGATCCGGAAGAATTCAGTTATATGAACGCTCGCCCTCACCCCGCCCTCTCCCATCCGATGGGAGAGGGGGAAATTTTGTGACCGTTCGGAAGGTTCGACGATCGGTGATTTAATTCAGCGAAGGAGAATCGTAGGAGTTGACGTGAGGAGGCTTCGATCTTTTTCGCGCAGAAAATTCGAGAGCCTCCTTGCGTGGGCTCCTACATGGATGCGCGAAATTTTTCTTTTGTTGAAATTCAATCATGTTTCATTTTTCAATCGGTGCTTGACGGTTTTTTTGGATGTGATTGGATGGCTTGGATGAAATTCAAAGTTTTTGCAGGACTGATTGCGATGGCTGCGCTCGTGGCGGGGTGCGTGGACACGGTCACGGGCCAAAGGACTGCCGGCGTGCCGTTCATCAAGGACACCATCCAGGCACGCTATGAGATGCCGGTGGAACCCGTTTTCGAGGCGGCCCGGAAGGTGATTGCCGAGAATGGGCAGTTGATTACTGAAGGCACGCTCTATGGCCAGACCAACGCCGTGGGCAATCTCGTGAAGACCATCAAGGGCAAGGTGGACGAACGCACGGTTTATGTGCGCGTGGAGGCGCTGGACCCGAAAATCACCGGGACGGAGGTGCAGACTCGCACGGCCAGCGGGGTTTCGGACATTGATCTCGCGGCGCAAATTGATAAGGAGATTGCGCTGAAGTTGGCGAGGTAGGTTCGTTAAATAAGTTAAAAGGGTTAAATGGTTAAAAGCTCGCGCACTCATTTAACCATTTAACGATTTAACTGATTTAACTTTTCTTGAGGCCAATATCCTGCTCGTAGGTGCCGAGCTTGATGGTTTGGCGGGTTTGCTGGCCTTTGATTTCGAGTTTCAGGTGGGTGATGCGGCTGGCGGCAACTTCCGCGGCGGCTGTGTTCGGAAACATGTCGATGATGCGCTGGAGCGTGGCGCGGACGGTGTCGTATTTCAATTGATGGCGAATCTGCAAGTCCGCGAGCAGATTGAGCCAATGCACGACGCGTTTGGAGGGTTGGTTGGGATGGGTGATGAGCTGCTCCAATTGGTCGGTGGCGAGGTCGAGGCGGTTATAATGGTCGGCATAAATCACGGCGAGTTTTTCCCGCGACTCGGCGTCGAGCGGGTGGGCGTGAAGATGTCGCACGAGTTCGGCGGCTTGTTTGGCGGCGTCGGCTTCCGCCGGTTTCGGATGGAATTGGGGATCGAGCAGGCCGAGGTTTTGCACGCCTTCCACCACCTTGAATTTTTTCAGATCATGCCGCGCCAGCAGATGTTCCGTCGAAGCCAGCGAGGCGATCCGTTGCGCGGCGAGCACGGACATTTCCGTGTCCGGCATTCGCTCAATGATGCGTTGGAGGGTTTCGCGCGCGGTGTCGCGGTCCTGGTTGAATTTCAAGTACCAATCGGCGAGCGCGTTCAGGGCCATGGCGACGTTGCGCGGCGGGTGTTCGGGTTGATTGCAGATGCGTTCGATGGTGATGGCGGCGCCCGGCAAATCGTTCAGGTTTTCGGCCTGCAAATCCGCCATCAACATCCAGCCTTCGAAATCAGTGGGAAATTTTTCGAGCTCCTGGCGAACGAGATTGAACGCTTCGTGATAATTGCCGCGTTTGCGCTGCGTGATAGCGTGGGAATAATGAGGTTGCGGTTTCGGGGGTTCGAACCCGCCGGTGTAAAGATTTTCAAACGGGCTGGCGATCAGGCCGGCGATGTTTTTGCGCCAGGTGATGGCCATTATGAGGCCAAAAATGGCAGAGACGGCCACCGCGTACGCTGTAAGCAAGCCGCCTTTGAAGATGTTCGCACCAACCTCGTGAAACGCATATGCTCCGCAGCCGGTCGTGAGAATCCACTTGAAAAGCAGGAGCGGCGGATCTTCCGACCTTTTAAGTATCCAAATGAGATAACCGACAATGAGAACCAACGATATGCCGTCCAGGATGATTGCAATGACGTGGCCGAAGGTTAGCGCCAGGAGGGGCATCGTCATTTTTGCCGGATAATTCGATCCGGCTGTCGCGCCCGGCTGACGGCGGTGTCATAGGTGACGAGGCACCTGCAATAGAGGTCGTGCAGGCAATTGTCCATGAGCACCATGCCTTCCTTGCGGCTCATCTGGATGGTGTTTTCCATCTGGTGCAATTGGTTTTCGCGAATGAGATTTCGCACGGCGCCGTTGGCGATGAGCAATTCATAGGCGAGCACGCGGCGCGTGCGGTCGGCAGCGGGCAGCAATTCCTGCGCGATGATTCCCTGCAGCGAATTGGCCAGTTGCATCACGACCTGGCGCTGGGAATTGCCTTCGAACACGCCGACGATGCGTTCGATGGCTTGCGAAACGCTCGGCGAATGCATCGTGGCCAGCACGAGATGGCCGGTTTCGGCTGCGGTTAGCGCGGTCGCAATCGCTTCCGGGTCGCGCATTTCGCCGACGACGATCACGTCCGGGTCCTGGCGCAAGACGTGGATGAGGGCACGATTGAAGGAGCGGACGTCAGTGAGCACTTCCTGTTGCACGACGATGGCTCGCTTGTTTTCGTGGACGAATTCGATCGGGTCCTCGATGGTGACGATTTTGCAACGGCGCTCGCTGTTGACGACGTCGACGAGGTAATTAAGCGTGGTTGTCTTGCCCGCGCCGGTGGCGCCGGTGATGAGGAACAGGCCGTTGGGTTTGCGGGCCATGTCGTCGATTTTTTCGGGCAGCCCGAGTTCTTCGCGCGTGGCGATCTTCTCGCCGCAGAAGCGAAAACTCATTTCGGAATGACCGTTGCGTTTGTAAAACGTGGCGCGCACGCGGCCGGCGCTTTTGTGCAGCAGGGAAATGCACAGTTCCCATTCCTGCTCGAATTTTTTCTTCTGCTGCTCGTTCAAGAGGCTGTCGGCGATGCGGGTGATTTCGCCTTCGGTCAGCGCGTCTTCGTCGGCGATGATGATTTCGCCGTTCACACGGAAGGCGGGCGGCACGCCCGCGACGAGATGAAGGTCCGAGCCGTCGAATTCCTTCGCCGCCGACAACAACCGATCGAGGTTTTCTGTGCTCATGATTTTTTGAAGAGTCGCCGCAGCCATGCGGGCAGGAATGTGGGGCCTGATAATTTCACCAGTCCGAGACGCGCTTCGCTGCAACCCGGGTTGAGTTGTTTGGCTTGCGTGAAAGACATCCGCGCGGGATTGTCCAGCCCGAGCGCTTCCTGGCAACGGCCCAGTTCGAGCCAAAGAATGAAATGGCCGGCGTTCCATTCGACGGCTTGTTGCAGGAGTTTCATGGCCAGCGCGAATTGTTCGTAAAAATAGCGGATGCGGGCGGCGAGCCAGGCGACGAGCCAATCGCGGGGCGCGAGCATCTGGGCTTTTTCGAAACAATAGTCCGCGCGGGTTTCGCCGCGCGCCAGCAAAACGTCCCCGCGCGCAAGCCAGACGTAGGGGGTGTTGCCGCGCTCCTCGATGGAGGTGTCGGAAAAAATGAGCGCGCCGTCGAGATCGCCGTTGCGGGCAAGGGCGACGGCTTTGGCGGCGAGTAATTCGGGATCGCTGGGAAATTGTTCCAGCGCCTTGTCGGCCCAGAGCTTGGCTTCCTTGAACTCGCGCATTTCGAGGAGCATGCGCACCTGGCCGGTCCAGGCGGTGGGATTTTGGGGATTGAATTCGATGACTTTGCCGTAGCTGCGCAGGGCGGCTTCGAAATTCCCGTTTTCGAACGCGGTCTGGGCCTCGCTCAAATAATAGGGCTCGTCCTTGACCAGCGCTTTTTGCTGGCGTGGCTGCTCTTCGGATTCGCCGCTTAATTCAAGATTTTCGAAACGGCTCATTCTGTTGTGCCTCGGAGTTTGGACAGGGCATGTGCCAGATCGTCACGGGGGATTGTGGGTTGTTTTATTGAAATAGTGTTCCCCTGAGGCCCGAGAGCCACCTCACCCCGGCCCTCTCCCCACTTCGTGGCGGAGAGGGAGGCGGATTCGCCGTGGGATTTTTCATACTGCATTCGCGATTCAGGCGTTTTTACGAGGCAAGTATTAGTTTTATGATCGGCTGAGATTTTCGACGTTGGGGATGCTGGCATGGCGGGCGCGGCCCTCGGCCCAGCGGCGGAGACGGGTGATTTGTTCGTCCATGGTTTTGGCCAATGGAACGGTTTGGGCAATCGCGTGCAGGATGTGTTCGGTGGTCAGGTCGCGCCGGTCGTAGAAGGCGTCGTAAAGGGCGCTGTTTATGGCTTCCTCGATTTCGGCGCCACTGAAAGTTTTGGCGGCGTCGGCCAGGGATCCCAGATCGAAGGCGGTGGCGTCGCGGCCACGTTTGGCGAGGTGGATGCTGAAAATATCCCATCGCTCGTCGCGGTCGGGCAGGTCCACGAAGAAGATTTCATCCAGGCGGCCTTTGCGCAGGAGCTCCGGCGGCAATTGCGAAACATCGTTCGCGGTGGCGACCACGAATACCGGCGCGGTTTTTTCCGAGAGCCAGGTGAGGAAGGTTCCGAAGACGCGCGCGGTGGTGCCGCCGTCCACGTTGCCGGAACCTTGCGAGCCGGCGAAGGCTTTGTCGATTTCATCCACCCACAGAATGGCGGGCGCGACGGAATCGGCAACCGAGATGGCGCGGCGGACGTTTTCCTCGGAGGAGCCGATGAGGCTGCCGAACATGCGCCCCATGTCGAAGCGCAGGAGCGGCAATTGCCACTGGGTCGAGACGGCCTTGGCGCAGAGGCTCTTGCCGCAGCCTTGCACGCCGAGCATCAAAATGCCTTTGGGCGCGGGCAATCCGAACGCGCGCGCTTCGGCGGTGAATGCGGCGGCGCGTTTATTGAGCCATTCCTTCAGCACAGACAGGCCGCCGACGCTGCTGAAATCCTCGTTGGCGGCGTAATATTCCAGCACGCCGCTTTTGCGGATGATTTGTTGTTTTTCGGCGAACACGTCGCTGATGTCATCGCCGCTGAGCCGGCCGCTTTTGACGATAATTTTGGCGAAGACATTCTCGGCTTCGCCGAGCGTGAGGCCCAGCGCGGCTTGCAGCAGGCGCTCGCGGCCTTCATCGTCCAGTTCGATTTTTACTTTGAGGTGGTTGACGTCGGCGGCGATTTTGTCGAGCAAGGCGTTCAAATCCTCGCGGGTGGGCAGGGGGTGGTTGAGGACGGTGATTTCCTTTTCGAGTTCCGTGGGAATTTCCAGGACTGGCGAGACGAGCAAAATCGTTTTGTAACTGTTCTTCAGGTGCAGCGCGATTTCCTTGAGCTTCCGCACGATGGCGAAATTGCTTTTCGTGAGGAACGGATGCAGATCCTTGAAGACGAAGAGGGCTGGTTCGACCTGCTCGATGACCTGATCGAGCGCGGCGAGCGGTTCCTTGGTGGCGGTGCTGCGGCTTTTTTGCGATTGAATGGAAGTGCCGGCGGGGACGATGCCGGTGCTGTAGCTCCATTCGAAGAGTTTTTTCTGGCGTTTCTTCGCGATCTCCATGAGGGCGCTTTGGACGCGCAATTCTTCGCTGGAGACGACGTAAAGGATCGGATAACGGGCGCGGATCAGCGTTTCGAGTTCGCTTTGGAAATTCATAAGAAATAATCGTAGGAGTCGAGGTAAGGAGGCCCTGATCTTTTCGGCGCAGAGAATTCGAGAGCCTCCTTACGTCGGCTGCGACGGTTGCCCTCACCCCGGCCCTCTCCCGTCCGACGGGAGAGGGGGAAGCGTGGGACGCCTTCGAAAGGTCTATTGGCTCGTGGTTTGATACAGCGCAAGAAGTTCGTGGGTGTTGTGACGCCCATTGGAGGGATTAATGCGTTCCGCGCGAAAAATTCGAGAGCCTCCTCACGTCGGCTCCAACAGGCCGCAGGCGGTCGAAATATTATTGCGAAAGAAGATTTCATGAGTTGGTCTGAAATCATTTTCTGGTTCAGCAGTTTCAACCAAACAATCGCTTCCACCACGACTTCGGGGGTTTGGGGAAATCGGCGGTGGATTTTTGCAATCGCTGCTCGATGCTGGCGGGCGCGGAGGTGCGGGCGGCGTCGTGCCGCAGCAATTCCTCGACGTTCGCGAATTCGTGGGCGGAATTTTGCGCGGTGAGATTCTTGGCGAGTTCCTGTTCCAACTCGGGGTTAAATTTATTCTGCTGCTTCATAATATACTTTACTCGGTTTTTTTAAAATTGGCTGCGAATGCTTTGCGGGCGCGGTGCAATTTGCCGCGGACGGCATCGGCGGATTGCTCGGTCAACGCGCCGACTTCCTCGTAGCTGAGCTGTTCATCGGCGATGAGCAGGAGAAGGAGGCGGTATTCATCGGGCAAGGCGTCCAGCGTTTTTTGGATGCGTTCGCCGAGTTCCTTGGTTTCGAGCACGCGCAGGGGCGAATCGCTTTGCGCGACGGCGTTGTCCCAAATGGCTTCGTCGGCGTTGGAAAACATGTGCCGCTCGTTCCAGGATTGCTGGAGGTTGCGGCAATGATTGATGGCGATGCGATAAAGCCAGGTGCGCCAGGAGGCTTCGCCGCGGAATTGATCCATTTTGCGGAAGGCCTTGAGGAAAACGTCGTGCGTGGCGTCCTCGGCTTTTTGGGGGTCGCCGAGGAAACGGAGGGCGAGATAAAAAATGGCGCGGCTATGTTCGGCGTAAAGATCGGCGAACTCTGACGATGCCCAACCGGCGCATTCCTGTTCTGCCATCGGCTCGTTCATGAGCGGTTGTTTCACGGGGATTAGACAATACTTTGGGGGGAATGTCACGCGGGCAATGGTGTTCGAAATCCAAGTGTGTCGCGGAGCGACAGCAGGATATTAGCCAGCCACAAGGTGGCTGGTAAATTGTGGCAGAGCGCTTTTGTCCTGAAAGGACAGTGGAGAGAGCCACCGATTCCAGGGTCCTTCCAGGACGCGCCCGTTTTGTCTCGGTTTCCAGCCACTGCGTGGCTGGCTAATATCCGACTGTCGCTTCGCGACAAAACGTCGATTCCTACTACAGCGCCGTCGACGCTGCACGTTGTCGGCGCAGTCCAAAGTTAACGGCTTATTTATTCACGTCAAAATCGACGCGGGTGCTGGAATCGGTTTGGTCGTTGTCGATTTCCATCTGCTCGAGCTGCCATTGGCCGTTCACTTTTTCGAATTTTTTGGGGATGAAATCTTTCAACAATTTGCCGTGCGCATCGTACGCCTGCGCCATGACGATGCCGCCGCTTTCGTTGTCGATCCACGAGACGACGCGCGAATATCCGGCGGGGGAGGGATTGGGATTGGTGCTTTCCAGGACCTTGCAGGAACGGCTGCGTTTCATTTCCTTCTTAATCAGGTGCTGCTCCGGCCAATGGAAAAATTCGATGCCGAGGTCGGCGAGCCAGAAGTCGGAACCAGCGAACGGCATAAGAATTTGATTGCCGGACAAAACGGTGATGGTCCCATTCGGCTGGCGCAACTGGTATTCGTTGGGATGGGCGTCGTTGTGGATGACGAGGGCATCCATATTTCCGCCCTGATAACGGCTGACCCAGTTGGTTTCCGTATTGAACACTTCAAAGCGAATGGGGACCTGGCGGCGGTGGTTTTTCGATCGGATGGTCATCACGCCGGTGTTGGTCGTGTTCTGGGCGGGGCGTTGCGCGAGGAGTTGGTCCACGAGCGCGCGGCCTTCTTTGGCGGCTTGTTCGGGGGTTAAAGCGGCGGGTAGCGACGATTCAACTTGTTTTTGTGCGGGGGCGTTCGAGGCGAGGACAGCAAATAAAAGTGCTAAAACAAACGGGCGTCGCGGCCATGCGGTTCTGTTTGTGAGGCGATCTGTTTGCATCGAATCGCACGGGCGAAACGCCCGTGCCACTATGTTTTCATTTGGGACGCAGCGCGAGCGGGAGCAACTCCGAGATGTGCCGCACGAAATGGACTTCGAGTTTTTTGCGGACTTCTTCCGGCACTTCCTGCCAGTCCGTTTTGTTTTGATCAGGCAAAATGATGTGCTTGATGCCGAAGCGCGACGCAGCCAGCACTTTTTCCTTGATGCCGCCGACGCGCATGACGCGGCCGCGCAGGCTGATTTCGCCGGTCATGGAAAATTCCGAGCGCACGCGGCGCTTGGTGAGCAGCGAGGCCAGCGCTACCAGCAAGGTGACGCCGGCGCTGGGGCCGTCCTTTGGCGTGGCGCCGGCGGGAACGTGGATGTGGATGTCGAATTTATTGTAATCGGTCATGTCGATGCCGAGCTGCTTCGACTGGCTGCGCAAATAACTGAGCGCGGTTTGCGCGCTTTCCTTCATGACGTCGCCGAGCGAGCCGGTCAGGAGCAATCCGCCTTTGCCGGGCATGCGGGTGGCTTCGATAAACATGACTTCGCCGCCAACGGGCGTCCAGGCCATGCCGGTGGCAATGCCGATTTCCTTGATGTCTTCGGCGGTTTCGGAGACGAAGCGCGCGTTGCCGAGAAAGTCCTTGAGCGCTTCCGGTTTCACAATCAGCGGCTTTTGAGTATGGCCGTTGCTGCTGACGATTTTTCGCGTGGCTTTGCGGGTAAGCGCGGCGATTTCGCGCTCCAATTGCCGCACGCCGGCTTCGCGCGTGTAGTCGTGAATGACGTGCCGGATGGTCGTGTCCGGAATCTTTACTTCGCCTTTGTCCAGGCCGTGTTCCTGCAACTGGCGCGGGACGAGGTAGCGTTTGGCGATCTGCAATTTCTCGGATTCCGTGTAGCTCGGCAGTTCGATGACTTCGAGGCGATCGCGCAACGCGGGATGAATCGGTTCGAGCCAATTCGCGGTGGTGATGAACAGGACGCGCGAGAGATCGAAGGGCAAATCGAGATAATAATCCGTGAACGTGTTGTTTTGCGCGGGATCGAGCACTTCGAGCAACGCGGCCGCGGGATCGCCGCGGAAATCGGCGCCGACTTTGTCCAATTCATCGAGCAAAATCACCGGGTTGCGGCTCTCGACGCGTTTCAGCGTTTGGATGATTCGGCCGGGCAATGCGCCGACGTAGGTGCGGCGATGGCCGCGAATTTCGGCTTCGTCGCGCATGCCGCCCAGCGCGATGCGGGCGAACTTGCGGCCGAGCGCATCGGCGACGCTTTTGCCGAGGGAGGTTTTGCCGACGCCGGGCGGGCCGACGAGGCAGAGAATGGGGCCTTTGATTTGCTTGCGGCGCTTGATGACGGCAAGAAATTCGATCAGGCGATCCTTGACCTTGTCCAAACCGAAATGTTGCTCGTTCAAAATCTTCTCGGCTTCCTTCAAGTCAATTTTGTCTTCAGTCTCTTTTTCCCACGGCATGGCGACGAGCCAATCGAGATAATGGCGCGTGACGGCGTATTCGGCCGCGGCGGGAGGCATCTGCTGGAGGCGTTCCAATTCCTGGTTGGCCACTTTTTTGGCCTCGGCAGGCATCGGCGTGGCGTCGATTTTTTCGCGAATGGCCTTGATTTCGCCGGCGTTGGATTCGGTTTCGCCGAGTTCGCGCTGGATGGCGCGCATCTGTTCGCGCAGGAAGAAATCGCGCTGCGTCTTGGAAATGGAGGTGGCGACTTCAGTCTGGATTTTCGAGCTGAGCGTCAAGACTTCGTGCTCGCGATTGAGCATCGGCAGGAGAAAGGACAAACGCTCCTTGACGGAAACGGTTTCGAGCAATTTCTGGCGTTCGTCGAGGTTGAGATTCAGATTCACGGCGACCAAATCGGTGAAATGGCCGGGGTCCTCGGTGTTGAGCGCGGCGATTTTGACCTGCTCGGAAAGGGCAGGGGAAAGCTTGATGATTTCCTGGAACTGGCCCTGCGCGTTGCGCATCATGGCCGTGAGTTCCACGCTGTCCTCGGTGACGTCCTTCATCAGCTCGAATTTCGCGCTGAGATAGGGATCGTGATTGACGTATTCCTTGATGCGGATGCGCCAAAGGCCTTCGACCAACACGCGAACGGTGTTGTCGGGGAATTTCAACATCTTCAGCAATCGCGCGGCGCAACCGACTTCGTGCATTTCTTCCGGCGTGGGATTTTCGGCCTCGGGCTTGCGTTGCAAGGCCACGCCGAGCAGGCGATCGCCGGCCACGACGTCATCGATGAGCTTGGTGCTTTGGGGCGTCTCGACGAGGAGCGGCGCGACCATTCCCGGAAAAATGACGATGTCCGAGAGCCCCAGGATGGGGAGGGATTGTGGTAATGAATGTGCGGAGACACGCGCCGGAGCATCGGGGTTTCCGGCGGCGCCCAGGATGCTGATAAATTCGGTATCCGGCGACGTCATCGAGCGTTTCTATAGATTAGATGCCGCCGCCCGCAAAAGGTTCGGAAGAAAATTAATTCCCTTCGGCGATAGGCACCTTGGTGCTTTTAACTTGCGCCTGCGCCACCGGGACATCAATACGTAAAAACCCGTTCAAGTACGCCGCCTTGGCCTGACCCAAATCGAATCCGGGCGGCAACTCCAGCATGCTCTCGAACGGACCGTAATTAATCTCCATCACCAGAAAACTGCATTTGGGCGCGCGGCAGCCGTCGGGCCGGTTTCCACTGATGCGCAGACGATTGCCCTCGATGGTGATTTCGAGGTTGTCACTGCGCATGCCGGCCAACTCCACTTTGATGACCAGTCCGTTTCCGGTGTCATAGACATCGGTGTTTGGGACCCAATGTGCCCGCGCCGAACCTTCACGGCCACCGGCGGAGCGGGTCACAAAATGCACGGTCGAACTGACTTTGCACATGGCCATTCCAGCGAAAAATTATATTAGGCGGTTGGTATAAGCAAGCGCGCTCATCTGGGTTTAATCACGATCCGGGGCCGCTCGCCTTTGCGGGCGTGGAAAATAATGGAGTGTTGAGGCGCGGCGTTTGCCGCCGAGCAGCCGCCGCAATGCGTGTCGCGTTGAAAACTGAATTTCCGGGGACGAAACCGGGGGCGCAACAACAACACGGCTGCCGCGCCAACGATAATCAACGAAACCAACTGCTGCCAATCCATGGTGGGAAGATAATCTGAAATGGAATTCGCGCAACTAACATTTCGCTTCAGGAGCGCCGAGGGCCCGCGCGGCAATGTGGGTTTCTCCAAACGGGCCGAACTGGTGCTCGGCGCTCCGGGCCTTTTTTTCGCATGGCGGCCATTCGAGGGCATCGTTAGATTAGCCGGCGTGTCCGCACCGGTTTTCCGCCATACTTATCGGGTTGTCTACGCCGATTGCACGATCGGCAATCATGTTTATTACGCGCGTTACCTCGATATCCTGGAAGCGGCGCGCGGGGAATTTTTTCGCGATCTGGGCGTTCCGTTGCGGAAGTTGCAGGAGCGGGATGTCATTTTTCCAGTGGTGGAATGCCGTCTCCGCTATAAATCTCCGGCGCGATATGATGAAATTTTGACGATTGAACTTTGGCCCGCGCTGGTGCAGGGCGCACGGCTCAATGTTGGGTGCCGGATTTTGAAAGCGGAAAATATCCTGGTGCTCGAAGGCGAAACGTTCCACGTGTGCACGGGGTTGAATGAAAAGCCGAAACGGGTGCCGGAGGAGCTTGCAAGAAAACTACAAGATTTTAACCACGGATGAACACGGAT
>Ga0134126_10000127_pt1 | contig 99192 bp, 90 predicted proteins | sample KB31752_FD_96881 | JGI IMG/M metagenome (GOLD analysis project Ga0134126, IMG submission 96881) | Terrestrial soil microbial communities with excess Nitrogen fertilizer from Kellogg Biological Station, Michigan, USA - KB3-175-2 | ecosystem: Environmental > Terrestrial > Soil > Unclassified ...
AATGAAACGCATGTTGATCAACGCGACTCAGCGTGAGGAGTTGCGTGTGGCCATCGTCGATGGCCAAGCCCTGTACGACCTCGACCTCGAAATCCCCTCGCGCGAACAGAAGAAGTCGAACATCTACAAGGCCCGCATCACGCGGGTCGAACCTTCCCTCGAAGCCTGCTTCGTCGATTACGGCGCCGAGCGCCACGGCTTCCTGCCGCTGAAGGAAATTTCGCGCGAGTACTTCACGCCCGGTGTCGACCACAACAAGGCCGGCATCCGCGAGCTGCTGAAGGAGGGCCAGCAGCTCGTCGTCCAGGTCGAGAAGGAAGAACGCGGCAACAAGGGCGCGGCGCTTACCACGTACATCTCGCTGGCCGGCCGCTACATGGTGCTGATGCCGAACAGCCCGAACGCGGGTGGGGTGTCGCGCCGGATCGAAGGCGAAGACCGCCAGGCGCTGAAGGACGCGCTGCAGCACGTCACGGTGCCCGAAGAAATGGGCCTGATCGTGCGCACCGCCGGCGTCGGCCGCGACGCCGAGGAACTGCAGTGGGACCTCGATTACCTGCTGCAACTCTGGAAGGCGATTTCCGAAGCCGCCGCCGCGAAATCCGCGCCGTTCCTGATCTACCAGGAATCGAAACTGTTCATCCGCGCGCTGCGCGATTACCTGCGCGCCGACATCGGCGAAATCCTGATCGACGAGCCGTCGCTGTACGAAGACGCCAGGCAGTTCATGCAGCAGGTGATGCCGAACAGCCTGCGCAAGCTGAAGCTGTACGACGACACGGTTCCGCTGTTCACGCGCTTCCAGATCGAAACCCAGATCGAAAGCGCCTATGACCGCAACGTGCGGCTGCCGTCGGGCGGCTCGATCGTGATCGACCCGACCGAAGCACTCACGTCGATCGACATCAACTCCTCGCGAGCCACTAAGGGCAGCGACATCGAGGACACCGCGTTCCACACCAACTGCGAGGCCGCGGTCGAGATCGCGCGCCAGTTGCGCATCCGCGACCTCGGCGGCTTGGTGGTGATCGACTTCATCGACATGGAAAGCACGCGCCACCAGCGCGAGGTCGAGGAAAAACTGCGCAACGCGCTGAAGGTCGACCGCGCGCGCGTGCAGCTCGGCCGCATCTCGCGCTTCGGCCTGATGGAGCTTTCCCGCCAAAGGTTGCGCCCGAGCCTCGAGGAATCCACGCGGATCGTGTGCCCGCGCTGCGACGGCCACGGCACCATCCGCGGTGTCGAATCGCTGTCCTTGTCGGCACTGCGCCTCATCGAAGAACACGCGATGAAGGAAAACACCGGGCAGGTGCTGGTGCAGGCGCCCGCGCGCGTGGCCAACTTCCTGCTCAACGAGAAGCGATCCAGCGTGGTCGAGATCGAACTGCGCCACAAGGTGCACGTGGTGATCGTGGCGGACGAAAACCTGGAAACGCCGCACCTCGAAATCACCCGCATCCGCGAAAGCGAGATGGGCGAGCACGCCAAGCCCAGCTACGAGCGCATGACCGAAGTCGCGGCCACCCCGCAGCCACGCATGGGCGTGGTGGTGCACGGCGAGGAACCTGCGGTCAGCGGCATCCAGCGCGCGACGCCGATGCCGCAGCGCGAAGAAGTTGTGCCGGCGCCGACACCCGTTGCGGCGCCCGCCCCCATCACAACCGCACCGGCATCGGGCGGCGGCTTGCTCGGCCGCCTGTTCGGCTGGTTCCGCACCGCGCCTGCACAGCAGGAATCCGCGTCGGCGGAACTGACGCAACCACAACGCGCGTTGCAGTCCGGCAATGCGCAGCGTCGCGAGCGTTCGTCCGAGCGCCGCGCGGAAGGTTCGCACAACGGCGCGCGCCGCAGTGGCCATGACCGGGATCGCGACGGCGAATCACGCCGCGGCCGGCAGCAGGGCCAGCAAGCATCTATAGGCTCGCAGCCCAAGCAGAACAAGTCGCGCAGCGACGATGCGCAGCGGCAGCCGCGCGCGCCGCAGAAATCCGCGCCGCCCGCGGCACCGAAACCGGTCAGCGAACCGCGTGCGCAGGAACCGAAACCTGCACGCGGCGAACCCGCAACTGCACCCCAACAGGAAGCGCAGCGCCCCGCCGCCGCGAAACCTGCGTCTGCGCCGAGCGCCGACGTCGAAACCGCCAAGCCGGTCGAGAACGTCGTCAGCAGCGGCGAAGCTCCCGCAACGCCAAGCGCTGCCGCGGATGCGGCGGGCACCGCCAAGCGCCGTCGCGGACGCCGCGGCGGCCGCCGCCGCAAGCACGCCAACGCGGCGCAGGACGGTGCGACACCGGCCGTGCCGCACGACATCGACGACGAAGATGCCGACCGCCATGGGGATGCGCCGCAGCCGACGCGGCCCTCGAACCGTCGCAATGAGTCGCCGCGCGTGGCCGATTCGGCGCCCGTCGAAAAGCCCGCTCCAGCGCCCACCCCAACTTCCGCTGCGCCCGTGCCAGCCACGCCGCCAGCGGCCGTGCACGAGCACGCGACGTCGCCGTTGTTCGCCACGCCCGAACCGAAGCCCGTGACGCCGGCAACCCACGCGCCCGCGCCTTCGCAATCCTCGATCGCGGCGAGCGCATCCAGCGGCAACGTGCCCAAGCCCTCGACGCCGCCGATGCAGGCATCGGCGCCGGTGGTGCCCGTCGCGGTCACGCCGCCATCTGCAAATTCGCAATCGTCGAACGTCGCTCCGCCGACGTCTTCGCCGGTGCCGCCGGCCGCCGTCGCGACGCCACCCGTCCAGCCGGTTGCACCCGCCGTGCCCAAACCGGAACCGGTCACGCCGTCGTTGTTTGCCGCACCACCGGCGCCGCGCGCCAACGTGCAACCGCTGCCGCGCCATCCGGCGATTCCCGTCCCGCGTCCGTTGTCCGGCGCGATCCGGCCGATGCTGACGCCGCAGGTGTTGCCGAAGGCACCCGCGTCCGCGCCGGACAGTACGCCGACGCAAGACAAACCGGGCGAATGATGTTGCTGCCTCCGCCGGCCTGAAGCGCCGGCGGACGTTCTGCAGCAAACGGCTTCAGCCCGTCACGACCGTCGGCTCGTTCAAGAGGCCGTGCACCGTCAGCAGGTGCGCGAGCGCGATCGTGTGCTGCACGCCGAGTTTCTCGAACAGGCGCTGCTTGTAGGTGGACACCGTCTTCGCGCTCAGGTGCAGGCGGTTGGCGACCTCGTTGACGGCCAAACCACGCGCCAGCATCAGTGCGACTTCCAGTTCGCGCGAAGACAGCGATTCCAGCGGCGACGCCGCGCCATCCACCGTGGACAATGCCATCTCGCGCGCGATCGCCGCATCGAGATAACGGCGTCCGCCGGCGACGGTGCGCACCGCCTGCAGCAACTCTTCGGCCGCGCAGCCTTTGGTGAGATAACCGAGCGCGCCCGATTGCAGCAGCCGGCGCGGGAATTGCGCGTCCTGCACCACCGTCAGGATCACGATATGCGTGCGCAGCCCCGCGCGTTGCGCGCGCTCGGTCAATTCGAGCCCGCTCATGCCGGGCATGTGCACGTCGACCAGCGCGACGTCGGGCTTGACGGCGCGCAGCAGGCGCAATCCGTCCTCCGCATTGCTGGCTTCACCCACCACTTCGATATCCGGCTGCCCGGAAAGAATCAAGCAGAACCCCGAGCGCACCAATTCATGGTCATCGACCAACACGATCCTGATCATGCATCCTCCCCCGATGCGCGGCGCAACCCGCCCGGCAACCCTAAACGGCGCAACCCTCCTCTTGCAAGGGCAATGATCTGCGCAAACGACGTGTTGTGTGATCGTTTCGACACTATGCCGCTCGGCTGGGCGCGCAGCGTTCGCCTGCGCGATCGCCCGGCGCCCAAGGCACAATCGCCGCATGACCGCCCTCGTCCGCCTGCGCGAAATCCCGTTGCTGCACTCACTCGTCGCCACCCAGAAGCGCGACGTGCCGTGGCCAGTCGCGCTGCGCAACACCGCCGCGATCGCGCTGCCGCTGGCGATCGGCGCGCTCACCGATCACCTGGCCGCGGGACTTGGCATTTCGGCGGGCGCGCTCAATGTCGTGTTCGTCGATCAACCCGGCCCTTACCGGCTGCGCCTGCAGCGCATGCTGCTGGCGGCGCTGGCGTCCGGTGTCGCGGCGTTCGCGGGTTCGGTATTCGGCCAATGGCCGTTCGCGCTGCTGGTGGTGGCGGCGTTGTGGGGATTCAGCAGCGCGCTGCTGGTCGCGATCGGCCCGGACGCGACGCGCGCCGGCCTGTCCAGCCTGGTGCTGCTGGTGATCATGGGCGCGGAGCCGCACGCCGCCCGCGAGGCGTGGCCGGCAGCCCTGCTGATCCTCGCGGGCGGCGTGTTGCAGGCGCTGTTCGCGATCGCCGCGTGGCCGCTGCAACGCTACCGCCCGGAACGCCTGGCGCTGGCGCAGGCGTTCCGCGGACTCGCCGATTTCGCGCGCAGCGATGTTCCACGCGACGCGGTCGTCGCGCTGCCACCATCGCTCAACGATCTGCAAATGCTGCTGTTCGGCGCCGGTCGCGCGCGCGGACGCGCGGTGGAAGCGTTCCGCGTGCTGGCCGAACTCGCCGAACGCATCCGTCTCGAATTGTTCGCGCTCGCGCACCAGCAGGCGCATTGCGAAATACCCGAGGTGTTCGACACGCTGGCACGGGCGCGCCCATCCGCGGCGGCCGTGCTGGAGACGATCGCCGCGGCGCTGGAACAGGCCGCGCCCCCGCAAGCGCAGGCCGCGCTCGACGCCTACGCGAGTTCCGCCGCGCACATCGAATCGGCGCCACCCGCGCCAGCAACGCGCATCGCCGCGGCGCGCCTCGCCGCATTGGGCGGGCAATTGCGCGCCGCCGCGCGCAACACCGACACCGCCGGCAGCCGGGGCGAAATCCGTGCACAGGCCACCGAGTTCCGCCTGCCGCGCGCGTTGCGTCCGGCCAATCCGCTTGCGATCCTGCGCGCGAACCTGCGCCTCGCCTCGCCCGCCTGTCGGCATGCGGTGCGCTGCGGCGTGTGCGTGGCGATCGCGCTGGCGTTGTCGCACGTGCTGCCGCTGTCACGCGGCTACTGGATGCCGATGACCGTCGCGATCGTGTTGAAGCCGGACTTCGGCGCCACCTGGCGCTACGGCCTGCTGCGCGTTGCCGGCACGCTGGGCGGCCTGCTGCTGACCACCGCGTTCCTGCATTTCGCGGGGCTCAACAATTTCTGGTTCGCGCTGGCGCTGATGGCGGTATTGTGTTTCGCGTTTCGCGAACTGGCGACGGTCCACTACGGCATCGCGGTGGTCTGCCTGACCGGCCTCGTGGTGATCCTGTTGTCGTTCTACGGCATTCCGGCGGAAGCTTCGGTGCAGGCGCGCGCGATCGACACCGCGCTGGGCAGCGCACTGGCCCTGCTCGCGTATTTCCTGTGGCCGACGTGGGAGCGCGGCCGCGAACGCGCGGTGCTCGCGCGCCTGCTGGACGCCTACGCCAACTATCTCGACGCGACGCTGCACGGTGATACGCGGGCACGCGATGAAACCCGCGTGGCGGCGCGCGCGGCACGCAGCGATGCCCAGGCCTCGCTGGACCGGTTGCGCGCGGAACCCGCCAGCCGCGCCAACGTGCCGCGCGCCGAAGCGCTGGTTGCGCAGGCCAACCGCCTGATGCGCGCTTCGATGGCGCTGGAAGCCTCGCGCGTCGGCGCAATGGTGCCCCCCGATCCGCTGCGGGACGCGTTCGCGCGGGCCTGCGATGCCGCGCTGCGCGACTGCGCCGACGCGGTGCGTGCGTCGCGCGCACCGCGTGGCGGACATCACCTGCGCGACGGCCAGCGCGCGCTCGCGGTGTCGCTTGCCGGCCGCGACGACGCCTCCGACGCCACCCTGCACGACGCCAGCGACCGCATCGTCGATGCCATCAACAGCTTGCTGCACGTGCTGGCGCAGCCGGAAGTGCCTGCAGCGTGACTGCTACTTCATCGCCACCGCGTCGGTGGTGGTGGGCAGGCCTACTTTTTTGCAGAACGCGGCGAAGCGCGGGTCGTCCTGATAGCGCAGGACAAGCGGGTCCGAGAGAAGATTGCCGACGCCCGCATCGCCGGTGGTCCATGCGCGGTTCAGCCACTCGAACATCTTGCCGGGGTCGCGTCGCAACGCGTACACCTCGGCGATCTGGTAAGGCGCGGCATCCGCCTTGTCGCGAATCAATTCTTCGAGTGCTGCGTCGGCGGCAGCATGATCGGTTCCGATTTGCGAAACCAGCGCCAGCGCGATCTTGTACCAGCCCCCGTCCGTTTCCCGCTTGGCCGCAGCCAACGCGCTCATGTGATCGCTGCGCAGGATGTCGAGGGTGGCAAGGTTCGCATGGAAGGCAGATGCGCCGGGCTGCAAGTCGATTGCGGTATTGATCGCGACGCGAGCGTCATCCAGTTGGCCCAACGCAGCGAGATAACTGCTCAACCAGCCATACCAGTCGGCGTTTCGCGGATCAGCGGACAGAGCCTGCCGGGTCAGTTCCACCGCGCGGCGATTCTGGCCCAGGGTGGCCAGTTGACTCCCCAGCGAGGCCTGCGCTTCCGCATTGTTCGGAGCCAATTGCAGCGCACGGCGGGATTCCGCCTCGGCACTGCGGTAATCCATGGTCACCGCGTTGAGGATGAATGCACGCGCCAAATGGGCCAACGCAAGATCGGAATCCAGAGCCAATGCCATATCCGCAGCCGTTCGCGCTGCGACTTTGGCCTGCGCGATTTCGATACCGTCGTTCAGAAGATTGCCGGCGAGCCTCGTCCACGTCCTTGAAAGCTCCGCGTACGCCGCCGCGTAGCGCGGATCGAGCCGAGTCGCTTCGCTGAAGGCAGCAATGGCCTGGCGCATGCTGGCTTCGGTGCCAAGCCTCCGGAAAGCAAGGCCTTGCTGATACGCGGTATAGGCAACGAGATTCCCGCTCGGCGGATGGTCGTTCTGCACCACCGCGCCTGGAACCATCAGGAGCTTGACCTTGAGCGCATCGGCGACGGCGTCGGTAATGGCATCCTGCAATGCAAACAGGTCCTGGTACGGTTTGTCGTAGCGTTGCGACCACATGACGATACCGTCGGCTGCATTGACCAGCGTCGCGGTGATGCGCACCACACCGCCCTGCTTCTGCACCGAGCCTTCCAGCAGGTGCGCCACGCCCAGCTTTTCGCCGATGCTCTTGCTGCTGTCGGTGGCATTGCGGAACTGAAACGCAGAATTGCGGCTGATGACCTTGAGCCCTTCGAATTGCGAAAGCGCGTTGATCAAGTCTTCGGAAAGGCCGTCCGAAAAGAATTGCTCGTCCTTCGCGCCCCCATTGGCAAAGGGCAGCACCGCGACCGATTTTTCCGGGATGGCGGAGCTGAAGACAGCCGTGCCGGCTTCGGAACCGGGAATCGCATTTTCGGAATCACGCTGCGGCCGATCGACCTCATGCGCTTGCGCGACATCCACGGCCCGCCTCGCTGGCGCAGGGGCATATACCCACAACACTCCTCCGCCGGTCGCGAGCAGCAGCGCGATGATCAACAGCTCGATACCGCCGACTCGCTGCGCGCCCCGCTCGCCGTGGTACCACGCCAACACCAACGTCACGCAAAAACCGATCACCAGCACCAACGTCATGCCGCGCCGCAGGCCTTCCGGCCAGCCGAATTGCTGCGCCACAATGTCGATACCTTGCAACAGCGCGAATGCAAACGCCACGTAAGCGAGCATCCACTGAACCATCTTGCGCTGCTTGAGCTTCCGCCAGAATTCGCCCACGCCCGCCCCCGACCGCGCCGATACCCAATAATGCCGCAACTCGCCCCGGCACGCGCAGTGGGAGCATCACGTCGAAGAACACGATATGAAGAGGCGGATTGGTGGGCCTTATACTTGTGGAATGCTCAAGATCGATGTCCACTCGCACATCCTGCCGCCGGAATGGCCCGACCTCGCCGAGAAATACGGCGACGCGCGCTTTCCGGTGATGGTCAACGCGGACGGGCGCCATCGCATCTACAAGGACCGCAAGTTCTTCCGCGAGGTCTGGCAGAACGCCTTCGACGCCGAATTCCGTCGCGACGAATGCGCGAAACTCGGCGTGGACGTGCAGGTGATTTCGACGGTGCCGGTGCTGTTCTCGTACTGGGCCAAGCCGAACCAGGCGCGCGAACTGCACCGCCACTTGAACGAGCACACCGCGGAAATCTGCCGCGCCCAGCCGCGGCACTACGCCGGCATCGGCACCGTGCCGTTGCAATCGCCGCGCCTCGCGATCGAGGAAATGGAGCACTGCGTCGAGCAGCTCGGCCTGCAGGGCGTGCAGATCGGCTCGCACATCAACGACTGGAACCTCGACGCGCCGGAATTGTTTCCGTTCTTCGAGGCCGCGGCCGACCTGGGCGCCGCGATCCTGATCCATCCGTGGGACATGATGGGCAAGGAGACGATGCCGAAATACTGGCTGCCGTGGCTGGTCGGCATGCCGGCGGAACAATCGCGCGCCGCGTGCTGCCTGATCTTCGGCGGCGTGCTGGAACGCCTGCCTTCGCTGCGCATCGCGTTCGCGCACGGCGGCGGCTCGTTTCCCTTCACCATCGGCCGCATCGAACACGGCTTCCGCATGCGTCCGGACCTGGTCGCCGTCGACAATTCGCGCGCGCCGCGCGAATACTTCCGCCAATTGTTTTTCGACACCTGCGTGCACGACCCGCAGGCGTTGCGCTACCTTCTCGACGTGGTCGGCGACGACCGCGTGATGCTGGGCACCGATTACCCGTTTCCGCTGGGCGAGCAACAGCCCGGCAGCGGCATCGATGCGCTCAAATTGCAGCCGCGCCAGCGCGCACGCCTGTTCCATGGCGCCGCGCTGGAATGGCTGGGCTTGCCCGAACAACGTTTCACCACGCCTGCGGAGGCTGCATGAATCGCAAGACACGATCATCGATCGCGCTGTTCGGCGCCTGCGCGCTGGCGCTCGCGCCCGCCGCTTTCGCGGCGGATTACTCGCTCGCCAACGACGCGGTGAAATTCTCCGCGCCGGATGCATGGCCAATGCTGATGGAAAAGCTGGATGGCCCACGCCAGTTTGTCGCACTGCAGGTGAAGGACCCCGGCGACGCCAACGCACTGGCGCGCATCACCGTGACCGCCGAGCAGGTGGACGGCGTGCAGGGCTTCCAGAAATTCCTCACCGACGGCACCGCGCGCGCGCGCAAGCTGCCCGGCTATGTCGCGGCCGGCGCGCTGGATGGCACGTCCAGCCTGCGCTACACCGCCACCGAAAACCACGAGAAGAACAGCTACACCGAGGTGTACGCGTACCGCTCCAATCTCGCGATCCAGGTGCGCTGCATCCGTCCGGACAATGCGCCGGCGGATTGGCAGGCCACGTTCGACGCGGGATGCCGGTCGATCGTGGGTGCGGTGGAAAAATAATTTCGCTACCACCTCAATACATGCCACATCAAGATGATTTTCGCGCCGACATCGCCTGGGCGCGCGCGCAGGACCATGCCGATCCGCTGCGCGGCTTCCGCGGAGAGTTCCTGATCCCGCCGCACGGCGACGGTGAGCAGACCTACTTCGTCGGCAATTCGCTGGGTCTGCAACCGCGCGGCGTGCGACAGGCGTTGATCGACGAACTGGACGACTGGGCGCGTCTCGGCGTCGAAGGTCACCTGCACGCGCGGCATCCGTGGTTGCCGTACCACGGCGAAGTGCGCGACGGACTCGCCGAGGTCGTAGGCGCGGAGCCGGTCGAAGTGGTCGCGATGAATTCGCTGACCGTGAACCTGCATCTGCTGATGGCCAGCTTCTATCGGCCGACGCCGGAACGCCACGCGATCCTGATCGAACGCCACGCGTTTCCGTCCGACCGCGATCTTGCGGCTTCGCAGATCCGCTTCCATGGCCATGATCCGGCCGAAGCGTTGATCGAACTCGACGGCGACGAGCACGGCGGCACGCTGTCGCTGGCCGCGATCGAACGCGTGCTCGCGCAACACGGCGCGCGCATCGCGCTGGTGCTGCTGCCGGGCGTGCAATACCTCACCGGACAAGTGTTCGATATCGCCGCGATCACGAAGCTGGCGCACGCGCAGGGTTGCGTCGTTGGATTCGATTGCGCGCACGCGGCGGGCAACATCGACCTGGCGCTGCATGACTCCGACTGCGATTTCGCCGCCTGGTGCTCGTATAAATACCTCAACTCCGGTCCCGGCGCAGTCGCCGGCGCCTTCGTGCACGCGCGCCATGCGCACGCGAAGCTGCCGCGCTTCGAAGGCTGGTGGGGCCGCAATGAAGCCACCCGTTTCCAGATGCGCCCCGAGTTCGATCCGGCGCCCGGCGCCGAAGGCTGGCAACTGTCCAATCCGCCGATCCTCGCGCTGGCGCCGCTGCGGGTATCGCTGAAACTGTTCCAGCGCGCCGGCATGCAGCGCCTGCGTGAAAAATCAAAGCGTCTCACCGCCTACCTCGCGTGGCTGATCGAAACCCGGCTCGGTGACGTGCTGGAAGTCCTGACGCCCTCCGAGCCCGCACAACGCGGCTCACAGCTTTCCGTGCGCGTGCGCGCGGGACGCGACGCCGGCCAGTCGCTGTTCGACGAACTCGTCGCGCACGGCGTGCTCGGCGACTGGCGCGAACCCGACGTGATGCGCATCGCACCGACACCGTTGTACAACACCTTCGCCGATTGCCTGCGCTATGCCGAAGCCGCGCAGGCGTGGCGCGGGCGACACGCATGACCGCGAACACGCGCCCACGCACCACGATCATCGGTGCGGGCCTGGTGGGTTCGCTGCTGGCAACACTACTGGCGCAGCGCGGCTTCGATGTCGAGGTGTTCGAGCGCCGCCCCGATCCGCGCATGCATGGTTTCCTCGGCGGCCGTTCCATCAATCTCGCGCTGGCCGAGCGCGGCTTGAATGCTCTGCGCAAGGCGGGATTGGCCGACGCGGTGCTCGCGCAGGCGGTGATGATGCGCGGCCGCATGGTGCATCCGCTGGACGGCGCGCCCAACCTGCAACGCTACGGCATCGACGATTCCGAAGTGATCCGCTCGGTCTCGCGCGGCGGCTTGAATATCCTGCTGCTGGATGCGGCCGAACGCGCGGGCGCGGCGCTGCATTTCGATGCGGCACTCGTGGACGCGGATTTTGCAAACCACACGATCTCGCTGGCAGATCCCGACGGCACCACGCGCACGCACGAGTGCGGCCTGCTGCTGGGCTGTGATGGCGCCGGCTCCCCGCTGCGTGCGGCGATGGCGAAGGCGATCGATCTCGGCGAGCGAGTCGAACCGCTGGGACACGGCTACAAGGAATTGGAGATTCCGCCGGCTTCCGGCGGCAATCCTTTCGCGATCGAACCCCACGCGCTGCACATCTGGCCGCGCGGGCATTACATGTGCATCGCGCTGCCGAACACCGAAGGCAACTTCACGGTCACGCTGTTCCTGCCGAACGAAGGCGCATACCCGAGCTTCGCCACGCTGCCCGACGTGACCGCCGCGCGACGTTTCTTCGAACAACAATTCCCCGACGCGCTGGCGCTGATGCCGACGTTCGACGCGGACTGGAACGCGCACCCGGTCGGCCAGCTCGCCACGCTGTACCTCGACCGCTGGCATCTCGATGGTCGCGCGGTGCTGCTGGGCGACGCCGCGCACGCGATCGTGCCGTTCCACGGGCAAGGCATGAACTGCGGTTTCGAGGACGCGGTGGAACTGGCGGCATTGCTGGCCGCGGATTCGAGTGACCCCGCCGCCGCGTTCGCGGAATTCGAGCGCCGCCGCAAACCCAATGCCGACGCGATCGCGGCGATGTCGCTGGCCAACTACATCGAGATGCGCGACGGCGTGGCCGATCCGCATTATCTGCTGAAGCGCGAACTCGCCGCGGCATTGACCGAGCGCGCCGCGAGTCATTTCATGTCACGCTACCGGATGGTGAGCTTCACCAGCATTCCGTATGCCACGTGCGTCGCGCGCGATCGCGAACAAACCGCATTGATGGAATCGATCTTGAAAGACCATGAAACGCTCGACGGCATCGATCTCGCGGCGGCCGCGGCACGCTTGCGGCAGACCTTGCCACCGCTTCCGCAAGGCGCCTGACCGCATGCCGTTGCCCGAATCGATACGACGCGCCTGGACCGAAACGGATTACCGCGTGCGCTTGCCGCACGGCGGCTACGTGAGCATCTGGTGCGGGCGACCGCTGCCCGTGCAATTGCTGGCGCTGCTGAAGCATGCCGACGCGCCTTGGGGTTACATCACCGCGTGGAATCCGGCCGGCGTGCTGCTGCCGCTGCCGACCAACAAGGTTCGTCAACGCCGGCTGCGCGATGAGCTGAAGGGCGATCGCCACCACTTTTTCGGTGGCATCGGCGTCGGGCCCAGCAATTGGCGCGAACCCAGCCTGTTCATACCCGGCATCACCTACACGCAGCTGGATGCCATGGCGCGGCGCTTCGGACAGCTCGGCGTGGTGCGCGGCACCGGAGCTGAGCCTGCAGAGCTGCACGAACTGATCTGAAGAGAATCACCCCGATGACGTGGACAGCATCGCGCCACGCCACGACAATCCGCGGTTGCACACCATGACCACGCCTCCCGCCCCTGCCGCGCCGCTGCTGTCGGCGCACCGGCTCGCGTTCACGCGCAATGACGAGCCCGTGTTCGGACCGCTGGATTTCAGCCTCTGGTCCGGCGAAACCGTGCTGGTCGAAGGCGACAACGGTTCGGGCAAGACCACACTTTTGCGCGTGCTTGCCGGCATGCTTCCGACCGAGGGCGAAATCCGTTTCTGCGGTCAACCTGCATCACGCGACAGCCGCAACGGTCGCGTGTTGTGGCTGGGTCATCGCACCGGCATGAACGAAGCGCTGAGCGCGCGCGAGAATCTCGGTTTTCTCGCCGGCCTGTATGGCACGCGCGTGGGCATGACTGCGGCGATGGCGATGGAACGCGTCGGCATCGGCGGCTGGATCGACGAGCCGCTGCGCGCGCTTTCCGCCGGCCAGAAGAAACGCGTCGGCCTGGCGCGCCTGTTGCTGCTGCCCGGCGATATCTGGCTGCTGGACGAACCTTACGCCAACCTCGATCGCCATGGCATCGCGCTGGTGAATGCGCTGATCGCGGAACACTGCGCGCGCGGCGGCGCGGCGTTGGTCACCAGCCACGGCGCGGTGCGCTTTGCCGACACGAACGCGCGGCATATCCATCTCGTTGCATGAAAAGCCAAAGCCCATTGTCCGCAAAGAACGCGAAGAAGAGGTTTTTTGTTTTCCTTCGCGTTGCTTCGCGTCCTTCGCGGACTGATGGCTTTTGAACATGGCCAGCATCACCCCAACGATGGAAGCCAACACGAAAGCGATGGACGCCGAAAACCTCGCACGCGTGACTCGACGTCCCGGCACGTGGCGCGCCTGTTCCGCGCTGCTGCGCCGCGATTTCGTGCTGGCGTGGCGACGTCGCGGCGAGTTGTTCCTGCCGCTGCTGTACGCGGTGATCGTGACCGCGCTGTTTCCCTTCGCGTTGGGGCCGGACCCGGAATTGCTGGCGCGGATTGCCGGCGGCGTGCTGCTGGTCATCGTGGTGCTGGCGATGCTGCCCGCGCTGGAAGCCATGTTCCGCGCCGACCTGGAAGATGGCACGCTGGAACAATGGCTGCTGGCGCCGCAGCCGCTGGCGCTGCTGGCCTTGACCCGCGTCATCGCGCACTGGCTGACCACCGTCGTACCCTTGATCATCGTGATGCCGCTGCTGGGCGCCTTGTTGAACCTGCCCGTGAAAGTCCTGCCGGTGCTGATCGCGGCGCTGCTGCTGGCGACGCCATTGCTGGTGCTGCTTGGTTCGGTGCTGTCGGCTTTGACGGCGGGTGCACGGCGCTCTGGTATCCTTTTGGCCCTGATGCTGCTGCCGCTGGCCGTACCGGTGGTGATTTTCGCCGCCGGCGCCATCGCCGCGGCGCAGTCCGGCATGCCGTATCTCGCTCCATTGACGTGGCTGGCGGCAGCCCTGGTCCTGGCGATCGTGCTGGCGCCGCTCGCTTGCGCGGCGGCCCTCCGGATCGCGGTTGAAACATGACGGCCGCCGTGGCGCGTTTGCCATCTGACAAGTGTTTTTCCTGAGCATGTCCCGCAGTTATCTCCCCCACTGGATGCACTGGCTCGGCTCGCCGCCGAACTTCTACCGGTTCGCGGGGAGCTTGCGTCCGTGGCTGATGGCGGTGGCGCTGGTCAGCGCGGCCGTCGGCCTGTATGGCGGCCTGGTGCTGGCGCCGCCCGATTACCAGCAGGGCGATGCCTACCGCATCATCTTCATCCACGTGCCGAGCGCGTGGATGAGCCTGTTCATCTACGCGACGATGGCGGTGGCCGGACTGGTCGCGCTGGTCTGGCGCGTGAAGCTGGCGGAAGTGATCGCGATGGAATGCGCGCCGACCGGCGCGGCGTTCACGCTGATCACCTTGCTCACGGGTTCGCTGTGGGGCAAGCCGATGTGGGGCACGTGGTGGACGTGGGACGCGCGGCTCACGTCCGAACTGGTGTTGCTGTTCCTGTATCTCGGCGTGATCGGCCTGTGCAATGCCTTCGAGGATCGCCGCCGCGGCGCGCGCGCGGCCTCACTGCTGGCGCTGGTCGGCATCGTCAACCTGCCGGTCATCCATTACTCGGTGCAGTGGTGGAACACGCTGCACCAGGGCACGACGGTCGATTTCCTCGACCCGGCGCGCTCGTCCATCGCGCCGGCGATGCTGTGGCCGCTGCTGGTGATGGCGCTGGCGACGCACCTGTATTTCTTCGCGAGCCTGCTGGGCCGCACGCGCACGGCCTTGCTGTCGCTCGAAAGCGGCAAGCAATGGGTGCGCACACTCGTCATGGCTGATGTGTCATGACGATCGTGACTCGCCTGATCAAAGCCCTCTCCCCCGAATGCATTCGGGGGAGAGGGCTGGGTGAGGGGGCGTGGGTTCCACACACGATGTCGCTTCCTGTTGACGGAAATGTCTGCCCCCTCACCCCAACCCTCTCCCCCATCGCAAACGATGGGGGAGAGGGAGCAAACCGCGCGGCGCGGGAGTCTCAATGACTGAGTTCTTCGCAATGGGCGGCTACGCCATCTATGTGTGGCCCGCGTACGCGGTGTTCCTCGTCGTGCTGGCGTGGGACTGGTTCGCGCCTGCGCTGCGGCGGCGGCGCTTCACCCGCGAACTGCGCGGCAAGCTCGCGCGCGACCGCACACGCGGCACGCGCGCGGCGCGCGCGGAGGCATCGACATGAATCCGGTCCGCAAGCGGCGATTGACCATCACGCTGCTGATCCTGGGCGCGGTCGGAGTCGCGACGGCGCTTTCGGTGTTCGCGCTGCAAAAGAACATGACCTACCTGTATTCGCCTTCCGAGGTCGACGCCGGCAAGGCGCCGGACGGCCGTCCGTTCCGGCTGGGCGGCATCGTCAAGGAAGGCAGCGTGCATCGTGTGCCCGGTTCGCTGACCACCGACTTCGTGATCACCGACCGCTTCCAGAGCATCCCGGTGACCTACACCGGCATCCTGCCCGACCTGTTCCGCGTCGGCCAGAGCACCATCACCACGGGTTCGATGAAAGACGGCAGGTTCGTCGCGACCCAAGTGCTCGCGAAGCACGACTCGACATACATGCCGCCGCAGGTCGCGCAGGCGATCGCGAAGGCCAAGGAAGAGCATCGCATTCCACCGGACGCGGGGCACGGGGGCTCGCAATGAATCCCGAACTCGGCCAGGTCGCGCTGATCCTCGCGCTGCTGCTGTCGGGACTGCAATGCGTGCTGCCGATCGTGGGCGCGTGGCGCGGCAGCAGACCGCTGATGGCGACCGCGCGCTCCCTCGCGATTGGGCAGTTCGTGTTCGTGGCGCTGGCGTTCGGGATCCTGATGTGGTCGTTCTGGATCGACGATTTCTCGGTTGCGTACGTGGCGCAAAACTCCAATCTCGCGTTGCCGTGGTTCTACAAGCTCTCGGCGGTGTGGGGCGCGCACGAAGGCTCGCTGCTGCTGTGGATGCTGATCCTCAACGGCTGGACGCTGGCGCTGGTGGTGTTCGGCGGCAAGCTGCCCGAAGCGTTCTTCTCGCGCGTGATCGGCGTGCTCGGCTTCGTGGCGTTCGGGTTCCTGCTGTACATGATCACGACATCGAATCCGTTCCTGCGGCAGTTTCCGATTTCCGCGAATGGCGCGGATTTGAATCCGGTGCTGCAGGATCCTGGCCTCGTGTTCCATCCGCCCACGCTGTACATGGGCTATGTCGGCTTCAGCGTCGCATTCGCGTTCGCGATCGCATCGTTGCTGGGCGGTGAGTTGAAGTCCACGTGGGTGCGCTGGGCACGGCCGTGGACCAACGTCGCGTGGGGCTTCCTCACCCTCGGCATCGTCGCGGGCAGCGCCTGGGCGTACTACGAACTCGGCTGGGGCGGCTGGTGGTTCTGGGATCCGGTCGAGAACGCCTCGTTCATGCCATGGCTGATCGGCGCCGCGCTGATCCATGCGCAGGCGATCACCGACAAGCGCGACGGCCTGCGCGCATGGACGCTGCTGTTGTCGATTTTCGGCTTCGCTTTCTCGCTGCTCGGCACGTTCCTGGTGCGCTCGGGCCTGCTCACCAGCGTGCACGCGTTCGCCTTCGCGCCCGCGCGCGGCGTGTTCATCCTGGTGTATCTGGCGGTTGTCGTAGGCGGTTCGCTGCTGCTGTACGCGCTGCGCGCGCCGAAAGTCACCGGCGGCAAGTCGTTCGCGCTGGCCTCGCGCGAAACGCTGATGGTGATCGGCAACCTGATGCTTACCGTCGCCTGCGCGATGGTGCTGCTCGGCACGCTGTATCCGCTGGTCGGCGAAGCGCTGGACATCGGCCGCATTTCGGTCGGGCCGCCCTACTTTGGGCCGCTGTTCCTGATCCTGATGGCGCCGCTGGTGCTGGCGCTGCCGTTCGGGCCGCTATCGCGCTGGGGCAAGGCCGACCTGAAGGTGTGGCGCAACGCGCTGATCCGCATCGTCGCGCTGGCCGTCGCGGCCGGCATCATCGGTTTCATTCTCGGTGCGCGCGGCTGGTATCAATTGCTCGGCATCACTGCGGCGGTCTGGGTGGTGGCCGGCGTGCTGTTGTTCGCGATCAAGCGCTGGCGCGAGGCGCCGCGCGGCAAGCGTTATCCCTTCGAAATGCTGGGCATGATGATGGCGCACTTCGGCATCGGCGTGTTCATCGCGGGCGCGATCCTGACCACCTCGATGAGCGTGGAGCAGGACGTCAGCATGAAGCCGGGCGCGAGCGTCGACGTCGGCGGCTACGGGTTCCACTTCAATGGCGTCACCGAGACGCAGGGCCCGAATTACCGCGCGCAACAGGGCACGGTGATGATCACGCGCAACGGCAAGCCGGTCGTGACCTTGCATCCGCAGAAACGCACCTACGTCGGCGGCCAAGTGCAGACCGAAGCCGCGATCAGTGCGGGCGTGTTCCGCGACCTGTACGTGTCGCTGGGTGACGCGATCGGTGATGGTGCGTGGTCGCTGCGCGTGTACGACAAACCGTTCGTGCGCTGGATCTGGGGCGGCGGCGTGCTGATGATGCTGGGCGGCTTCGCGGTGATCCTCGACAAGCGCTTCCGGCTGAAGCGCGCGGTGGAACCCGAAGCCGTGCGCGCACAGCCCGAACCCGAAACGCCGCGCAAATGGGCGGAAGGCGAAGCGTGAACGAAGTGGCGCGCAAACCCATCGCGCGTTTCGTGCCGCTGATCGTGTTCGCGGCGCTGATCGCGTTTTTCGTGGTCGGGCTGGCGTGGAACCAGACGCACGACGCCCGTTTCGTGCCGAGCCCGCTGATCGACAAGCCCGCGCCCGCATTCCGCCTGCCGCGCTTGAACGATCCGACGCAGTTCGTCACCAGGGCCGACATGCTGGGCAAGCCGTACCTGCTCAACGTGTTCGCGAGCTGGTGCTTCGCCTGCGGCGACGAACACCCGACGCTGATGGCCTATCGCGACAAGTTCGGCATTCCGCTGATCGGCTACGACTACAAGGATGCGCCGCAGGACGCGCGCGCCTGGCTGCAACGCCACGGCGATCCGTATCACGAGGTCATTACCGACCAGTCCGGCGAAACCGCGATCAACTTCGGCGTGTACGGCGCGCCGGAAACGTACCTGATCGATGCGAAAGGCGTCATCCGCTACAAGCACATCGGGCCCCTGACACCGGACGTGATCGCGAAGGAACTGGAACCGAAGATCCGCGCGCTCGAGCAGGCTGGCACATGAAGCGACTGCTCATCATCATGATCATGGCCCTCGCGCTGGCGCTCAGCGCTGCCGCGTTCGCGATCGATCCGCTGCCGTTCAGGGACACCGCCCAGCGCGATCGCTTCCAGCACCTGACCCGCGAACTGCGCTGCATGGTGTGCCAGGACGAAAGCCTGCTGTCATCGAACGCCGATTTCGCCAAGCAGTTGCGGCGGCAGATTTTCGACATGATGCAGCAGGGCAAGAGCGACAATGAAATCAAGGACTGGCTGGTTGCGCGCTATTCCACGTTCATCCTGTACGACCCGCCGCTGGCGCCGTCGACGATCGCGCTGTGGTTCGGCACGCCCGCGATCCTGCTCGCCGGCGGCATCGTCGTGGTCGTGCTGCTGCGCCGGCGCACGCGCCCGGCCGGCATGATCGCTGAAGATCCCGGAGACGATTGGTGACCACGCGCTTCCTCGTCATCGCCGCCATCATGGTGGTGGCCGCCCTCGCCTGCGTGCTGGTGCCGCTGCTGCGCAGCGCGCGCCGTGAAGGCCGGCCGCGCGCGCCGTTCGTGATGGCGCTCATCCTCGCGCTGGTCACGCCGCCGCTGGTGCTGGGCGCGTACCTGATGATCGGCACGCCGCAAGCGTTGCAGCCTGCGCCTGTCGACGATCACGCGACGCTGGTCGAGGCCACGCAGCAATTGCAGGCAAGCCTGCAACGCAAACCCGACAATGCCCAAGGCTGGGTGCTGCTGGCGCAGGCGTATTCCGCGCTCAACCAGCCCGGGCAGGCGTTGGATGCGCTGAATCATTTGTTGAAACTGAAGCCCGATGATCCCGACGCGATGGTGGCGTGGGCGGAGGAGGCGGCGGAAACCAGTCCATCGCACCGGATCGATGATGCCGCGCGCGCGAAGTTGCGGCGCGCATTACAGATCGAACCCACCCACCAGCGCGCGTTGTGGCTGCTCGGCATCAGCGATTTCCAGCGCGACGATTACGCCGACGCCGCAAAGCAATGGAAAACCTTGCTGCCGCTGCTGCAGCCCGGCTCCAGGGTTGCCGTTGCCGTGCAGCAGGAGTTGGCAGCGGCGGAGGCGCACATGAGCGGCAGCACGCGGGATGCGGCGCTGGCGGCGGCCGATCCTGCACCGGCAACTTCTTCCACTGCGGCCCGCGCGCAAGTCGCATTGACGGTGATGGTCAAGCTCGATCCCAAACTCGCGGGCAAGGTGCAACCCGCCGACACACTGTTCGTATTCGCGCGTGCGGTGAATGGCCCGCCGATGCCGCTGGCCGTGGCGCGCCTCAAGGCGTCCGACTTGCCCGCGAAAATCACGCTGACCGACGCGATGGCCATGACGCCCGCGATGACGTTGTCGAAATTCCCGAAGGTCAGCGTCGCCGCGCGCATCACCAAATCGGGTAACGCGATGCCGCAAACGGGCGATCTGGAATCAGCACCCGTGGAAGTCGCCACCGAATCGCACGCACCCATCGTGTTGACCATCGACAAAGTGGATTGACTCGGGACTCGGTAAAGCATAGTCCCGCCGTCATTCCGGGGCCGCGCGCAGCGCGGAACCCGGAATCCATTTTGACATTGCTTGTATGAAATGGATTCCGGCCTGCGCCGGAATGACGAGCTTTCGTGCATTTGCCGAGATTCGCATCGACCCCACTCGAACTTGCGGGCGCCCTTTTCCTGCATCCGGTACATGCACCGGAAAGGGGGAAGAACGGTTCGCTTGGCCGGTCCGTGCCGGTTCGCTAACCTTGCGAACTCCGCCTGCCCGAACTTCCGCCATGGCCGACGCCCACCGATACTTCGCCCTGCCCTCACCGTTCAAGATGAAGCGCGGCGGCGAACTGCGCGGCGCGCAACTCGCGTACGAAACCTGGGGCACGCTGAATTCAGCCCGTGACAACGCGGTATTGATCCTCACCGGACTCTCGCCCAGCGCGCACGCGGCCAGCAATGCGGTCGACGGTTCTGCGGGCTGGTGGGAAGACATCGTCGGCGCCGGCAAAGCCATCGACACGAATCGCTGGTTCGTGATCTGCGCCAACACGCTGGGCAGTTGCAAGGGTTCCAGCGGGCCCGCGTCGATCGATCCCGCCACCGGCGATCTCTACCGTCTCGATTTTCCCGAATTGTCACTCGAGGACGCCGGCAACGCAGGTTACGCGCTGGTGCATGGACTCGGCATCGAACGGCTCGCCGCGCTGGTCGGCTGCTCGATGGGCGGCATGTCGGCGCTCGGCTGCCTCGCGCATCATTCGGGCTTCGCGCGCGCGCACGTGAGCGTGTGCACCGCGCCGCGCGCGCAGCCATTCGCGATCGCGATCCGTTCGCTGCAGCGCGAAGCGATCCGGCTCGATCCGAACTGGAACGAGGGCCGCTACGACGACGAGCGCTATCCCGAGACAGGCATGAACATCGCGCGCAAGCTGGGCGTGATCACCTACCGCTCGGCACTGGAATGGCGCGGGCGCTTCGGCCGCATCCGGCTCGATCCCGAGGAACGCGAAGACGATCCGTTCGGCGCGGAATTCGAGATCGAGTCCTACCTCAACGCGCACGCGCGCCGCTTCACGCGCTCGTTCGATCCGAACTGCTATCTGTACCTCTCGCGCGCATCCGACTGGTTCGACCTCGCCGAATACGGCGGTACCTCCGATCCCACGACCGCGGTGCGCAACGCGCTGGCGAAAATGAAACTGGAGCGCGCGCTGGTGATCGGCGTCGAAACCGACATCCTGTTCCCGCTGGAACAGCAGCAGCAACTGGCCGAGGACCTGCGCGCCACCGGCACCGAAACCACCTTCGTCGGCCTGGATTCCCCGCAAGGCCACGATGCCTTCCTGGTCGACACCGGCCGCTTCGGCGCCGCGATCGGCGCGTTCATGGCGACGCTCTGACTCCGCGCCTGCGCGATTCGCCCACGTACATGCGGCGCCGTTATATGCTTATGCCATGGGCATGCAATTTCCCGGACGCGACAAACTGATCCGCGCTTTCGACGCCGCCGTCGTCGCCGGCGACACTGTCAGCACGATGCGCGCGCTGCGCTCCGCGTTGTGCGACGCCATCCATTCGGGCGACGTCCGCCTGCCGGATTGCGTGTTCGAAGGCTGCGCCGCACACTACGCGCGGCGGGAGCTTTACCGCAGCCCCGAACACCGCTATTGCGTGGTCGCGATGACCTGGAGCCCGGGCCAGGGCACGCCGATCCACGATCACGCCGGCATGTGGTGCGTCGAAGCGGTCTGGCAGGGCGCGCTGGAAGTCGTGCAATACGAATTGCGCGAACACGACGACACGCGCTACCACTTCGTGCCTGCGGGCGCGATCCAGGCCGGCGCGGGTTCGGCCGGCAGCCTGATCCCGCCCCACGAACACCACACCATCTGCAACGCCAGCGGCACCGACCTCGCCGTCAGCGTGCACGTCTACCAGGACGAGATGACCCACTGCAGCGTGTTCGAACCCGCCGGCGGTGACTGGTATCTGCGCAACGAGCGCAGTCTTTCGCTGGATCACTGACCGGCGCGGCCAGATCGCGCTTTACCGTTGCGGCTGCGTCGGCGGCCGTTGCGAGCACGCCACGTATTCGGCCTCGGAAAGCTTGCCGTCGTGGTTGGTGTCGCAGCCGGCGAAGCGCTGGCCACTGTCGCCGTTGCGCGTGAACTCCGAGCGGTCGAGGAAGCCATCGTGGTTGATATCCATGTTCCGGAATGCCATGCGCGCTTCGCGCGGCGTCATGTGCATGCTCAGGCCCCCTCCCGAGTTGCCCAATTGTCCGTTCGGCTTGTTGGCGGCCGAAGTCGCGGGCTGCGTCTGAGGATTGGCCGTCGGCGTGTTCTGGGCCTGGGCAGCCAGTGCAAAACCCATCGCGACGATGCCGGTGAAAACCACTGAAACGGATCGCATGAAGACTCTCCTTGTCGATGTTGGTGCGCCGCGATGGCCTCATCACGCCGTCCCGCCATCATGCGAACCTGCATGTAAATGTGCCGTCAACTTCGGTCGAAAAACCCGCAAGCGGATTGACGCAGATTCATCTGGCGCGCTGCGGCGTTCCCGCGCGGCGCTTGGCAATTCTGCGGCGCTCCCGCATACTCTGCCGCCCGTCGCCGAAGTGGCGGAATCGGTAGACGCAGCGGACTCAAAATCCGCCGCCCTTAAAAGCGTGTGGGTTCGAGTCCCACCTTCGGCATGCCAGTATCGTCCAACGAAGTCCGATAAAGTCCATAGAACTCAATGAAACCGCCGATTCCGGCGGTTTTTTTGTTTCATGACATCCGATAGCAACCAGTTGCAGGACGTTGATCATGACGAAACAGATACGATCCATGAATGAGAGTCAAGTCTGTTTCATCAGGCGCGCAGCTCATCTTGCCAAGAAGCTGTCGCCATTAGCGCTGCTGGTCCTTGGGATCAACTCGCCCTATGTCGGTGCCGTACCCGCGGAGTCTGCCTATCCAGCTATGGCCCCTGTGGATCATTACATGATGGACCCTGCCACTGAGATCGCCTTGGCGCGTACTGCTGCGCCCGCGTCGGTCTCGGATAAGGCCGAGATTCTGGTGCTCGGGGCTCACGGCTACAAAATTGCCGTCAAAGGCACGAACGGTTTCGTCTGCTACGTGGGCAGGTCCTGGGAAAATGATATCGACAACGCGCAATTCTGGAATCCAAAGCAACGCGCTCCCGAGTGTGACAATGCAGCGGCGGCGCGCTCGGTGCTTCGCCCCTATCTCCAGCGCACGCAATGGGTGCTGTCCAGCGTCTCAAGAGCCGAGATGCTCAAACGGACCAAGGCCGAGGTCGCTTCAAAGCAGATCACGCAAGCCGAAGCCGGCGCCATGTGCTTCATGCTGTCGAAAGATGGATATATCGCAAGCGCCAAAGGCCCTTGGCATCCGCACGTGATGTTCTATGGTCCTCCGGGCCCGGGCTCGGAATGGGGCGCAAACCTTCCCGGCTCACCGGTATTGTCCGCTTCCAGCGATCTAATGCCTTTCACTGTTTATTTTGTGCCAGTGCGTAAATGGTCCGATGGAACACTCGCGAAGTACTGAGCCACCGCCAAGATCCGCCACCCGATGGTCCCTGCCGCAGCTTCGCGTCGAGAGGGCTGCAGGAGAGCTTGAGCGTTGAAGACCGGGCTCCCGAAAGCGGCCGCTCACGACTGACAGCAACGGGTCGCGGGTAGTCCGCTGCGCTCGCGGCGATGGAGACGGATGCCAACCCTGCCATAACCCGCCGCAATCTCTCGGATTCACTACAAAGGCACTCATCTTAGCGACTTGTACTGAGCACGACGACGACACAGGGGTAGCTGGCCTTTCAAGAAGATCGGATACTGACTGCATGCGCTCAACGTTCAGCATCAGATTCGAACGGGCTACCTCGATGTAGCTGACGTTTTTCGCACGAAGTCGAGTTGGAAGGAGGTGTCGCCCTTGGAGCCGCCGCTGACGCGCCATAGCTGTGTCATGTGTGTCGCATCGATGAAATGCCACACCGTAGAGTGGAAATGCCGCGGATGCGCGTCGAGATCCGTCGCAGCGCGGAATTCCATGTCGACCGTGGAAGGGTCGGCGGAGGGCACCACCGTGTAGCGCGGCTGGTTTCCGTAATCACAATAGTGATCGGCGCGCAGTTCCGTGCCCACCATGTAGAACAGGGTCGTCGTGATTTGCTTGCCGGCCACAAATTCTTTGCCCAGAACGTAATTGCCGTCGTCGAACGGCTCAAACGTATCGATGATCGTCCCGCCGTCCTTGAGTGGTGCCACCCATCGCCCACCAACGAGTCTCTTGATGGTCCGGAATTCCGCCACGCCGCCCTTCACCGGCTTGCTGGTTCCCGAGTTCATCTGCTGCGCTTTCGATGCGGCACTTGATCCCATATCCATTGGTGTGTCGGTTAAAGGTTGCGCTGTTTGTGCAGCAAGGCACCCACAAGCCGAAAATGCAATCGCCGCGATCGCCAAGGTCGAGATTCTCATTGCTCCGTTCTCCGAGATGTTGTGACGCCGGCAGTCTGGTGATCATCAATCGCCCTCGTAAGTCCCTGGGGTCATGGCCGCGTCCGTGACTGCAGTCATGGGATGGAAGTTATGCGCCTCGCTAGACTTGGCTACCACGCGTCAAGCATCCACGATGAACAGCCTCGCGCTCCGGCACAAGCTTTTCTGGTACGCCTGCATTTGCCTGGTGGCGGCGGTGGCGGTCAGGGCCGGCTACGCCTTGCTCTTCGATCCCTCCGACTTGACACATACGCCTCACTGGAGCGTCAAATGGATCGTGGCTTATGTCGTTTTCGCGGCGGCGTACGGGCTGATGCCACGCGATGCGTCCATGATGATGACCGCTCGAAGGGCGGCACTGTTGCTGATCCAGACTGCCGCCGGCGTGATCCTGGTCTGGCTGTTCCCCAGCTTCGTCGTGACCTTCCTCCTGATCATCGTCGTGTGGCAACTCGCTTTGCTACTCGATTTCCGGCAGGCCTTTGTGGCGACTGTCGTGCTGGTAGTCATCATGGGCGTCATCCAATGCACGGGTGAAACGCGCGCCAAAATCGCGCTCGTCATCGCCACCTGTGCCGGATTGCAGTTCTTTGCCCTGTGCGCCGCTCAACTCGCGCGAAGCGAAATTGCCGCGCGCGACGAGCTGGCCCGCGCGAACACAGAGTTGCAAGCCGCGCAAGTGATACTGCGTGAAAGCACGCGGCTCAACGAGCGCCTGAGGATCGCGCGTGATCTGCACGACGTGATGGGACACACGTTGACGACGTTGGCCATTCACCTCGACGTCGCAAGTCGGCTTGCGGAGGGTCCAGCCGTCGAGCACGTGAACCTGGCCCGCTCGGTGGCTGGCGGGATGCTCGATCAGGTCCGTTCCGTGGTGAGCCGCTTCAGGGTGCAGCCGCTGGACGTTCGCGCCGCCCTCGAAAAGCTTGTCGTGAGCGTCCGCGACCTGCGCGTGGTCCTGCGCCTGCCGCCTGATCTTGAGATAATGGATGCCGCCCGCGCCGAGACGATCATCCATTGCGTCCAGGAAGTCATCACCAACACGTTGCGGCATGCCCATGCACAGGAACTCGTGATCGACGTACGCAACAAGGCCGGCGAGGTCATCGTTACCACCCGCGATGACGGCCGTGGCGGTCGAATCATTCCGGGCAATGGTCTTGCCGGAATGCGGGAGCGGTTTGAAATGCTCGGTGGCAGTCTCACGATCCAGAGCCGCGAGGGCCGGGGCTTTGCGATTCGCGGTGTCCTGCCATTGGCCGGGAGCTTGTCTTGATCCGAGTATGCCTGGCCGACGACCAGGCGCTGATGCGCAGTGGTCTCAAGGCGCTGTTCGGATTGCTCGACGGCGTCGAGGTCATCGCCGAGGCCGCCGATGGTGAGGCGGCGGTGGCGGCGGTTCTGTCTTCGAAACCTGATGTGCTGCTCCTGGATGTTCGAATGCCTCGATTGAACGGCGTCGAAGTCGTTCAACAACTTGCGCGCCAGCGCTGCTTGCCGCCCACGCTGCTGTTGACCACGTTCGAAGACGATGCCGCGCTGGTGCAAGGCGTGCGGGCCGGCGCGCGCGGCTATCTGCTCAAAGGCGTGTCGCCGGAGATCCTTCTGGAAGCCATTCAAACCGTCGCGCGCGGCGGTACCTACTTGTACGTGCCGCCCGTATCCGATCTTGCACGCGAAGACATCCGAGCGTTTACGCCTCCGGATGCTGCTTTCTCTGTTCTCGACACGCTGACCCAGCGCGAAATGGAGATCTTGCGCCTGATGGTCAGCGGCATAGGCAATCGCGAGATCGCGACGGCGCTCTCCTTGAGCGAAGGAACGGTGAAAAACCATGTCACCAATATCTTTTCCAAGCTTGCGGTCACCGATCGCACGAAAGCGGTTCTGCGCGCCATCGCGATGGGACTCGTTTGACGTGTTCGAAAAGGAGGTGCGGTAGTGATCGGGCGGGCTTCCTTTTTTGCAGAACTGAAGCGTCGCAACGTGCTGCGTGCGGCTGTCCTGTACGTGGGCGCCGTGTGGGCGCTTGCGCAGGGCATCTCCCAGCTTGCGCCGGCGCTCGGATTGCCTGACTCGGCGACCCGCTGGTTCCTGATCGCCTGTGTCATCGGCTTTCCATTCTGGATCGCGTTCGCGTGGTTCCATGAATTCACGCCGCAAGGCATCAAGCGCGAAAGCGAGGTCGCGACGGGCGAGTCGCTTGCGCATTCGACTGCGCGCAAGTTCGATTTCGCGATCATCGGCGTGCTGACCGTCGCGGTGGTGCTGCTGGGTTCCGGGTACTTCATTCGCCGCAATGCGCCCGCGGCACCCGCGACGCCGAACTCCGCGGCGGCGTTCGATCCGCCCGGGGATTCACTGGTGGTGCTCCCGCTCAAGAACCTCAACGACGATCCCAAACAGCAGTACTTCAGCGACGGCATCACCGAAGAACTCACCGATGCGCTGGGGCAGAATTCCGCGTTGCGGGTAATCGCCTGGGATACCGCCTCGAAATGGCGCGACACGGCGCAATCGGCCGGCGACATCGGCAAGGCGCTGAACGTCGCCAATCTCCTCCACGGCAGCATCGAGCGCGAAGGCGATCAAGTCCGCATCACGGTGGAACTGGTGGATACGCGCACCGGTCTGCAACTGTGGTCCGAGCGCTACGACGATGCCTTCGCCGACATTTTCAAGGTGCAGGATCAGGTGTCAGCGGCCATCGCCGGCGCGCTCAGCGTCAGATTCGCAAAGGCCGACCTGCCCAGGGGCGGCGCCGGCAACACGCAAGCTCACGAATTGGTTCTGAAGGGTCGTGCGTTGATGGAGAAAGGCACCATTGCCGTCAGCCTCGCCGCCGCGCAGAAATATTTCGAGCAGGCGATCGCACTCGACCCCGATAACGCCGCTGCGCACGCGCTGCTCGCGCACGCACTGGTCACGCTGACCGAACTTTCCGATCTGCCGCTCAAGACCACTTTGCCGCGGATACGCGCGGAAGCCGAAAAGGCGCTTGCACTCGACCCGCGCAACGCCGATGCTTGGGTGGCCTTGGCGCTTGCATATGCCAACACCGATCCACCCGATCTCGCCAAGGCGCGCGCGGATTTCCAGCAGGCGCTTGCACTCGACCCCAGCAACGTGGCGGCGCATGTGGATTACGGCATCGTACTGCCGCAGAAAGAGAACCTCGCGCAACAGAAGGAAGCCACCGTGCTCGATCCCGCCAACGAAATCGCATGGGGCAATCTGGCTGCGCAGGCGCAGGATATCGGCGATTGGACGCAGGATATCCGGGCGTACGAAACCATCATCAAGCTCGATCCCGCTGACGTGGATAGTGCATTTGGCCTCGCGTTCGCGTACCAGCAATTACACCAGTACGACAAGATGGTGGCGGTGTTCGACATGGTGAAACCCGCAACGTCGCTCGATCGAAAACAAGTGGACGTGGGGCGACTGACTTATCGTGCACTCGGCGATCCGGCGCTGCGTCCGCAGGCACTTGCGGCACTGACAACCCTCGCCCGTCACCAGTCCAATCAGGGAACGACGTACAATTTGCTGCAGATGTATCTCGCGCTGAGTGAAACCGCGCCAGCGCTGACCTTACTGGAAAATTTTTGCCCGGCCGCGCCGGTCGGCTGCAACGACCTCGCCGTCAATCCGATCTATATGCCGCTGCGTGGCGATCTGCGCTTCGAGGCGCTTTCAAAGAAATACACCACCGCCATCACGCAGTAGCGCTGGCACCGCCTGTCCGTGCACCGATCATGCGGGAATGTCGCGTCCTTGCGGGCCGGTCTGCATGCCCGCGCACTCAGGATCGAATCGACGCGGATGTTGCCGCAATAGAGATGGATCGGTGAAGCGCTTGCCAAAATCGTTCGGCAGCCCCGTGGAGTTGTCGCTCGAACTGCTCGGAGGCAAATGGAAGCCGGCGATCCTGGCGCGTCTGAAGGACGGCCCGCTGCGCTACCGCGACCTACGGCAGCAGATACCCCGACTCAGCGACAAGGTGCTCAGCGAACGCCTCGCCGAACTCTGCGAGCAGGGGCTCGTTCTGCGGAAAAACGGCGGACGTGAGTCGAGCTATCGATTGAGTTCTCGTGGCAAATCACTGGAACCCGTGCTGCAGTCGCTTTACGAGTGGGGTCAAGTCCAAGCGCCCGATCTGAAGGTAATATTCCGCTAACTGCTAGACAGTTGACCTCTCAATGAGGTTTGTCGACGTGTGTCCTTTTGGCAGACAGACCCGCGTCCGGATCTTTGATGACAAGCTCCATATAGGGGACATCATGAAATGCCTCCCCTGCAAAAAGCGACCTGCTTTCGGTACGCTGGCCGTCCAGCTCGATGAACCTGCAGCTCGGACACCACGCTCGCGCTCAAGGAGCTGTGGGTAGCATCTGCGGCGATGCCGCGCTGCGCAACTCCCGGCGGTGAAACCGGATGCTGCACAGCGTCGACACGATCACGATCTCGCAGGCGCTCCGAACCACAACGCGAGCGCGTCGACCAGTCCCGCTTCCGTTCCTTCACCCACCCACGCCACGTAGCCATCGGGGCGAACCAGCACGGCGGCCGGCGCATCGACCACACCAATTACCGGAAGCTTCCATGCACCGGTGTACTTGGCATCCACGGATCGCACCCTGTCCGCCCACGGCGCGATGTCCAGACGATCCAATGGCGCGAAGTTCAGCAGCAATGGCCGTGCGTCGTGCATCAATTGGAATACGCGCGTCGAACCGCTGGCGACGATGACGTCGAGATCGGGCATGCGCCGGCCCAGCAGCGGGTGTCCTTCGCCCAAATCGTAATGGATGTCCAGCGCCGTGATCTCGCCGGCCATGCGTTTGCGCGGCTCGTCCATGTGCAGCAATTCGGAGAGAATTTCCGCCAACGCCTGCGTGCGTGCGTCGCGCCGGCCGATCGCGACGTGTGCCATGGTGGTACGCAGCACGCGCGCAGCGATCGGATGACGTTCGGCATGGTAGGTATCGAGCAGGCTTTCGGGTGAGATGCCCTTCACCACCTGCGCGAGTTTCCATGCGAGGTTCACCGCATCCTGCACGCCGGTGTTGAGACCCTGTCCGCCCAATGGTGCATGCACGTGCGCGGCGTCGCCGGCCAGCAAAACGCGACGGTCGCGATACACCGTGGCCTGACGGGCCATGTCGGTGAAGCGCGAAACCCAAGTTGCGTCGTGAATGCCGAAATCGGTGCCGTAAACGGACACCAGCGCCTCGCGGATGTCTTCCAGCGTCGGTTCGTCCGTCGCGTCCACGTGCCGTTCGGTCGAAACGAGTCCCACGCGGCCGTCCTCCAGCTTGCCGATCGCATGCATGCCGGCCTCGTTGTAGCGGAAGCCCCATTCCGGTTCTGTCGACATGCTGGCTTCGGCGATCAACCAGCTCGTCGCCGCATCCCAGCCCGGAAATGGGATGCCGGACGCCTTGCGCACCACGCTGCGCGCCCCATCGCAACCGACGAGGTACTGCGCGCGCAACGCGTTGCCATCGGAAAGTTGCACGTCGACGCCGGTTTCGTCTTGCACGAAACCCGTTACCTCGCGTTCGCGATGGATCGGCACGCCCAGTTCGCCGACCCACTCGGCGAGCGTGCTCTCGATGCGGTTCTGCATCAGTCCGAGGATGTAGTTGTGCCGCGCGGGAAAGTCGCTGATGTCCAACGGGACGTGAAAATGTACCATCGGATACGTCTGACCCTGCGACAGGAACCGCTCCGCGACGCCGCGCTGATCAAGCACCTCAATCGTACGCGTGTGCATTCCACGCGCACGCGTGCCTTCCAGCTTCTGCGTCGCACGACGCTCGATGATGCCAACATCCACGCCTGCCAGTTTCAACTCCGCCGCCAGCATCAAGCCGGTCGGGCCGCCGCCTGCGATGATCACATCGTGTCCGCGGATAGAATGATTATTCGATGACGGCAAAACCATTTGCACCTCCAATCGCTCATGCCCCGGTGTTCGGGCGCGCAATTGGACAACACGACATGGGGCTTGCCGCAAGCCCCGTTGCTGCTAGGATATTGATAGTGGCGGGGTGAGCAATTCTCCTCGCCAATTTTTTCTCGCCGCGACTCAGTTCGAACTTGTGGGCCGGTGTGAAGTGCTGGGGCGCGAGCACATTCCTACATCACGCACGGTGTGTAGCGAGGGTGGTGGAAATCATTTGATTGGGAAGCAATCTGCCGCTTGTACCGGCAAGGCCTGATTGAAGACCGGTCAACAGACGAATTCGGTGGCCTTCAACGAGCGTGGCCTTGAAGAAGCTGAGCGGTCGTTCAAAGCGTTGTTCGTCAAGCGATAGCGAGGCCGCCTAGGCTTTGTGTCGGCATTTCCACCGTCTCTGGACCAACTCGGACATTGTTGATTCACTTCGCCAGTCTTCCCCAAAGCGGACGATCGTGAAGGACGCCTTCGGGTCGGTAGGCGACGATCGTGATGGTCGGCAACATCGGCCTCATTAGACGAAGCCTCCGCGCCCGACGCTTTGCCAGCCGCTGACCTGGGAGTCTTTATCTACTGTGCCCGCAGTCTTGAATTTGTTGTTTGTCAATCAGTTTCCTAGCCTTCGCGAGGAAAAGTTCGCGCTCGGTCAACGCCGGCGGCATGGCGTTCACGAACTGCTTGATGTCTTGGGCCAGCTTCTTCTGACCCGAAGCCTCAAACGCGGCGGCCAGCGCCTCCCATGGCAGGGACGACACTGGCAAGTAATGGTACGGCACATTTCCAATGACGACTTTCACGAACCCAATCACGGAGAGACGATGTTGTTGTTGGGTGTTGCATTCTGAGCGTGGCACGCGTGTGTCGATGCACCGCAGCATAGCGCTGACCAGCGAGAACAATGGCGCCGCGGACCGGATGCCGACTGGATAGTTCAATATCCTTCACCAGCGCAACCTGCGAGACAACCTGGCTCGTGTCACCCTCCGTCTTAAGAGTGAACGCGGTACGCGCATGGCCGAGCTTCTGCATTCGCCTCCAGAGGCTGCCGCTGTGGTTGATTCCGTGGATGCAACCGTAAGCAGACGTTCGCCGGCAATGTGGATACGGCGGCCCATAGCCGTTGTCGCCCTATCGCCGAGCCTACCGCGGCGGCATGGCTGATCAGTATCGTTGCGCTGGGTAAAGTAAGTAGCAATCCACCGACTTGGATTGACCTCGATGCAGACGAGAAACAGAAAAATGATCCGCGCATTCCTGCTTTGCCTGCTGCTGACGACTGGCACGCTGGCGGCTCGGGGTGGAGCGAATGCATCGGCGAGGTTTGCTCGGTTGCAACAAGAGATCAGGCTCGCACGTCGGGATGGCAAGCGGACAGAGGTGCTGTCGAAGTCCCTTGAACTCGCGCAATTTCTGCATCACTCGGGCCCCTCCACCGAACAAGTCGCATTGGCTTATGCCGCACTCGGCACGCATGCTCAGGCACTTGCTTGGTTGCGTGAATTTGCGGCCATGGGGCAGAGCGATGACGAACTGGCAAGCAGGTCGCAATTTGCCAGCATCAAGACGCTGCCCGAGTTTCGCAACATCCTGGCAACGATGCATAAAAGCGACTCGCCGATAGATCGCGCGACAGCAGTCATCGGATTCCATGACGCGGGCTTGCTGCCGGAAGACATCGACTACGACGCCGCCACGCGCAGCTTCCTCGTGACCAGCGTGTTGGAGAAAAAGATCGTCCGCCTTGGGCTGAACGGTACTCAGAGGGATTTTGCTGGTTCACCCGATGGTTGGCCCGTGTTGGCGATCAAAATCGACGCGCGGAATGGCGTAATCTGGGCCACCGAAGTAGCGATGGCTCACTTCACCGGAGTGCCGTCGAAGGATTGGGGCCGTTCCGCACTGTTTTGCCTGCGACTCAAGGATGGCGCATTGATTCGAAAGATTGATGCGCCACATACCGCTCTGGGCGATATGGCGCTGATGCCGAACGGGGATGCAATCGTCTCCGATGGCGACAACGGAGGCGTTTATCGAGCGCACGCGGGATGCACTGGAACGTATTTGCAAAGAGTCGATTCTGGTCAATTCATCTCCCCGCAGACGCCAGCTGCCTTGCCCGATGGTAGGCATGTCTATATCCCCGATTACGTTCGCGGAGTGGCGATTCTCGATGTCAAAACAGGGCAAGCACAATGGCTCGATGGATACCACAAGCACGCGATGCAGGGTATCGATGGCCTGTATCTCTCATCCGACGACCTGCTTGCCATCCAAAATGGTGCTTCGCCCGAGCGCGTAGTGGCCTTCGGGTTGAATTCCGGCTCGCAAATCGCCAATGAGAAAGTGATCGATCGCTCAAGCCAGACATTGGGCGATCCGACCCACGGCGTCGTGATCGACGGCGACTTGTATTACATCGCAAATTCGGGATGGAGTGCATTGGACGATCATGGCCGGATCAAAGCGGGAGCAAAGGTGACGCCCGCGGTGATCAAGAAAGTTCCCATCGCCCATCTGGGAGAGTGGATCGAACGTCGCGCCGTAACCAACTGAATGCGAATCCTGGCAAGTGGATGCTGTGCGGTGCGCCCGCCCCCCGCGCTGTCCGCGCCGTTATTCCGAGCCGCGTTCGCCCATCAAAACGGCGTCCATTCATAACCTTGTGCCGCTGCTACCGTTAAACGTCCCCCGCGGCAAAAAAGCAGCGCGTGCCTCCGCCAGATCATCATCTTGAACGGCAAAGTCGGAAAAGTCCGCGCTTGCTCACCGCGCGCGACGTCATCCTCAATACTGCCAATCGACCCGGAGCTTCTAGATATGTATGGTCTGAAATGCTTCTGACGCGCGCCCCAACGGGCAGCACGCCTGCGGTGCGCGCAGTGGTCACCAGGACGGGCGCTCGCTGGAAACACATGATCTCGCGTCGAAATGATTTGTATATTCTGGCCAGCAGCAAACCAGGTATGCACGATTGGTGATCAATTCCAAGATCGGCTGCTGATCTTGCTCGACAGAAGCATGTGCGGCACCCAAGGCGGACTTTTTTGGCGCGCGACGCAATCGCAATGAACTACACTGCCCGGCAGGCTGGCGCAGGACACGGCAAACTCATCGTGGGGGTCTATTAGGGGGCACGATGATCAACTCGGTGTCACGTTTCCAAGATACATCAATCCCATATAGACGCGGTTCGAGTCCCACCTTCCACCAGCACTGGCACCCGCGCGACCCCACGACTGAGCGTTTCGCGTGCGCTTCTCGACCTTGCCCAACGGCGCTGCCGTCATCATCAAGCAGCGGGACGACGTGCCCGCCGATTTCTTTCGCGCCGAGGCACGCGGACTGGCGGCGCTGCGCACTGCACGAGCGCTACGCGTCCCTGAAGTGTTCGAAGTCGACGCGCAGCGGATCGTGCTGGAGGACCTGGGAAATGGCACGCGTGCCGTCGATTACTGGGAACGTGCGGGCGCGGGACTCGCGCGGCAGCATTCCGTCACCGGCGCGCGCTTCGGCTTCGAACACGATGGTTTTTGCGGCGACTCGAGGCAGGACAACACGCCCGACGAGGACGGCTGGCGGTTCTTCGTGGAGCGCCGGCTGCTGCCGCAGCTGCGCGGCGCGCGCGATGCCAATCTGATCGAAACGCGGGACAGCGCAGCCATCGAATCGGTTTGCCTGCACCTGCGCGAGCGCGTTCCCGACATGCCACCCGTCTTGCTGCACGGCGACCTGTGGTCAGGCAACCTGCACGTCTGTGCCGATGGCGGTCCTGCATTGATCGACGCGGGCGCGGTCCACTATGGCTGGGCGGAAGCCGAGCTTGCGATGCTGGTCCTGTTCGGTTCGCCGCCACCCGCGCTTTTCGAGGCTTACGCCGAACACGCGCCGTTACGACGCGACTGGCTCGAACGTGCGCCGCTCTACAACGTTTACCATTTGTTGAACCACGTCAACCTGTTCGGCGCCGGCTACGTCCCGGGCCTGCGCGCCGCGTTGGCTGCATGCGCATGAACGGACGCATCAATGGTGATGCCAGCCGCCGTTGCCGTGCGAGCCGCTGCCGCGCCAGGAATGGCCGCTCCAGCCGTGGCCGTCGTAGCCGCCGCGGTAACCACGGTGGTAGTAGCCGCCGCCGTAATAGCCGATGCCGATGTTCACGGAAGGTCCGTACCAGCCGCAGCAGCCGTAACCGCCGTAGTAATACGCGGGCGTGGCATAGCCGCCATCGTAGTAGTACGCGTCGCCGGTGTAGTAGCCGCTGCCGTAATCACCGCGCACGTAGCTGTAGCCGGGATACACGCAGCCCGCGAGCGCGAGAACCGCGACACCGGCGAGTAGTCTGAGGAAATAGCGCATGGCAACCTCCGTTTTTTGCTGCTCATGCACACATTAGTGCGTCGCGCTTTACTTTCCCTGAGAAGTGCATGAACGCGGGCGAAACCGTATCTCGTGCGATCATCCATGATCGCGGCACAGCCGGATTGTCAGCGAGACCCACCCTTCCAAAGCCGCAAATACCGGAACGGGCATCCCTGCCCTGACTCTTCACGAGAGCGGCGCCTCACAACTCGCGCATGACGCGGAACCCGACGCGCCCGCTGCGCGCATCGGCCGCTGCGCCCATGCGGAAAGCCGAGCGGTCCTGGTCGGGCGCGCTGCCCCACGAACCGCCGCGGATCACGCGCTCCTCGCAACCCGGGTTGACCCACGCGCTGCCGTCGGTCGGCGCACGCACGTAATTCTCGTGCCAGCAATCCGCAACCCATTCCGACACGTTGCCGTCGATGTCGTACAGCCCGAATGGATTGGGCTGAAAGCTCATCACCGGCGCCGGCCCCCAATAGTTGTCGCTGTAACTCTGGAAGGCATTGGCCCAGCTGCGATGCGCAGGCGAGCGGTCGCCGCTGCCGGTGAGGTTTTCGACATCGCGCGCAGGCGCGCCATCGCCCCACCAGTACAGCGTGGTGGTGCCAGCGCGTTCGGCGTATTCGTACTCGGCCTCCGTCGGCAGGCGGTAACGCTGGCCGGTGCGCTTGGACAGCCATTGCGCGTAGGCGCTGGCATCGTTCCACGACACGTTGACGACCGGGTCGTTCGCCTTCGCGCGCTGGCCGGCGTAGTCGTCCTGCCAATCCACGCCCGAGCGCGTCTGCATGCGGCCGTTGGTTTCGTCGTACACCGACGCGCCGCCCAGCCGGTCGGAATCCGGCACGTAACCGGACGAGCGCACGAATGCGCCGAATTCCGCCACCGTGACTTCGGCGCGCGCCAGCGCAAAACCCTTGGCGAGCGTGACTTCGTGCTGCGGCTGCTCGGCGCTCGCCTGCACGCGGCCGCGCTGCGGCGACCCCATCATGAAGGTGCCGCGCGGGATCACCACCATCGCCGGCGCCTGCCCGACGATGTCGAGGAAGTGGTCGGAGAACACTTGGCCCGGATGGTAGTTCGCGTATTCGCGCGCGTTCTGCACCTTGGCGAGGAACGCGTCGGTGGACGCGCCCAGTGCCGCCGCCTGCTCCGCGATGCGCTGCGCGAGATCGAGGTTGCCGGCATCGAACGCCGATTGCGCCTGCGACATCAGGTTGTCGGCGCGGCCACCGCGCATCGCAGCGATGCGCGCGCGCGTGTCGGCAAGTGCGGGCGACGACGGCAGGATCGCTGCCGCATCCGCCAGCGCGGCGTCCGCCTTGGCGTCGTCGTTTTGCGCGGCGGCGCTCAGCGCACGATCCAGCGAAGCCTGCTGCACGCGCTGCAAGCCCTGGCGCGCCACCACGTTTTCGGGATCGAGCGACAGCACCTTGCGATACACAGCGAGCGCGGTGTCGTCGCCCGAACCCTCCAGCTTGCCCTTCTGCACCAGTTCGCTGGCCTGCTCCAGCAACGGCTGCACCTTGGCCGCGGCGTCGATGCGCGCGGCCAGCGCCGGCAAGTCTTCCTGCAAACCTGGCAACTGCTTCAGCGCATCCAGGTTGGCGCGCGCCGCCTCCGCATCGCCGGTCGCGAGCGACTGCTGCACGTTGGCAATCAGGCGCGCGTGCAGCAGCGACACCGCGGCTTTCACGTGCGGATCGTCCGGCGCCTGCCTGGCGGCTTGCAGCACCAGCACCAGCGCACTGTCCTTGTCCGGGCCGATCAGGTTGCCGGCGCGCGCGGCCTTGCCCGCATTGCCCAGCAATTGCGCGACCTTGCCCTTGCCCGACTGGCTGCCGAACGCGCCCTGTGCCCGCGCGAGGATCACTGCCGTGGGCGCCAGCGATATCGGCGGCCCGGCGTTGAGCTCCGATTCCGCCGACGTCAGTCGTCGCTGCACCACCGGCGCCGTGGCGGGTGCACTGGAGACCAGCGTCGCACGTGATTTCAGCAGCGCCGGCTCGACTTTCAATGCCTCCGGGAAAAACCGGTAGACCAGCGCGAACACCAGCAACAGCACGCCGATCGCGCCACCGATCGCGTGTTGACGGGTCAGGGATTGCTGCTTTGGCATGCGTGCGCGGCGGCTGGCTGTTATCGTGTGCGGTTCACGATAGCAAACCGACGTGCAATGGAACACCAACCGATGCGCCCCGGCCACCGATGAGCGCGATCTGGATCAACCACGCAGGCAACCTGCCGGCGCTCCCGCCGCGCGACGTGCTGGGACTCGACACCGAGTTCATGCGCCGCAACACCTACTTCCCGAAACTGGCGCTGGTGCAGGCCGCGCTCGCGGGTGAATGCTGGCTGCTCGACCCGCTCGCCTACGACGCGGCCGCCGACGTGCGCGCCCTGGTGGATGCGCGCCTGTGCGTGATGCACAGTGCCAGCGAAGACATGGAAGCGCTCGCGCCGTTGCTCGACGGCACGCCGCTGGTACTGTTCGACACCCAGATCGCGGCGGCGCTATGCGGCATGGGTCCGGGCCTGAGCTACCAGAAGCTGGTGGCCTCTGTGCTGGGCGTCGACATTCCCAAGGACGAAACCCGTTCCGACTGGCTGCAGCGTCCGCTGTCCGCAAGCCAACTCGAATACGCCGCGCAGGACGTCGCCCACCTCGAAGCGCTGCACGAAAAACTTTCGGCCGAATTGCAACGGCGCGGATGCGACGCCTGGCACGCCGAGGATTGCGCGCGCATGGCGCAACGCGCGTACCGCCATCCCGCGCAGGTCGATCCGCAACCCCAGCGCGCTTTCCGCAGCGCGTCCGACTGGCCGGCGGAAGCGCGCGCGCGGCTGAAGCGCGTGCTGCTGTGGCGCGACGAGGCGGCGCGTGTGCTGGATCGGCCGCGTCCGTGGATCCTCGACGACGCGAACGCGCTGGCACTGTCGCAGCAGCCGCCCGCGAGCAGCGGCGAATTGTTCGAACGCGTCAAGGGCCAGCGCGCCCTGCGCGGTCCGCAACGCACCGAGTTGCTGGCGCTGCTGCAGGCGGCGCCCGCTCCGGAAGAACTGGACGCCATGCAGGCCATCGCGCCCGCGCCGAAAGGCGAGGCCAAGCGCGTCGTGGACGCGATGCGCGACGTGGTGCAGGCGGAGGCATTGAGGCTCGACATTCCGCCCGGCCTGTTGTGCCCGCGTCGCCTGATCGAGGAGTTCGCGGTCACGCGTGCATGGCCCGAAGGCCTCAACGGCTGGCGCGCCGGCGTGCTGCAAGCCAAACTCACCCCCCTGCTGGCCGCCTGAACCCGCCGCGGAAACGCTTGGCGCGCGGCGGCATACCGGCTACCATACGCGGCTCGCTGGCGTGCAACGCGCCCGCGCGGCGGCGCCGCCAACCGGCCGGCACGCCACGACAACTCAAGACGTGGGGCGGTAGCTCAGCTGGGAGAGCGCTGCGTTCGCAATGCAGAGGTCGAGGGTTCGATCCCCTTCCGCTCCACCAATTCCCCATACTCCGATTTGTGCCTGTATATCAGAGCGGATATACTAACCGCATGAAACCCATCCGCTTTGCGGGTGACGCGCTGGCCGAACTTCGCGCCTTTCCGCAAGCGGCGCGACATGACGCGGGTTACCAACTGCACAAGGTCCAATGTGGCGGACAGCCGGACGACTTCAAGCCGATGCCGGATATCGGCAAGGGCGTTGAGGAGTTGCGGGTGCGCGACGCGACCGGTGCATATCGCGTGATCTATACGGCGCGGCTGGCCAATGCCATTTATGTGTTGCACCCATTCCAGAAAAAGACCCACCGCACCGCGCCGGTCAATGTAGAACTTGCCCGCAAGCGGTTCAAGCAAGTGATGCGAGAGAGGTAACGCCATGAATGCCAAAACCTACAACAGCGTATTCGACGCCATCGCGGACACGCCGCAAGATGCCGTGAACCTGCGCCTGCGCGCGGAAGTGATGCACCGCATCGCGCAACGCATCGAACGCAAGGGCTGGACGCAAGCCGAAGCCGCCAGGCAGGGCGGCATCACTCAACCACGCGTGAATGACCTGCTGCGCGGGCGACTGTCGCGTTTCTCGCTGGATGCGCTCGTGAACATTGCCGCCGCGATGGGCTTGCGCGTGGAACTGAAAGCCGCTGCGTAAACATGCCGTAGCACAAGAGCATCAACGAACGAGCCCGGAAAAGGTTTCGCTGGCCGTGCGCTTTACCGTGGCGCGATCAACGAGCTTGCCGCCAAGGGACGTGCAATCTCACCGAGCAACCGATGCGGCGATGGCGGTTCCGGAAAACGCTGCACGGGTCCGCATTCGGCCAGCAGGCGTTGCATGGCGCGCAAGCGCCGGCCGGCCATGCGGCGCCGGTGCAGAATGCTGTCCACGAAGCTGGCAAGCAGGATTCCGTCGAACAGGCCCATGGCATCGAACCTCTGTCGCTCGCGACGAGTTTTATCCATTTGCTTGCTCCGCACAAGTTGCTCAGCGGTCGCGGTGCACGATGTAACGCGCCAGCCAGCGCAGCGGTTCGGCGGCCTCGCCGAATCTTTCCAGCGCGGCCAGCGCGTCGGCATACAAGGCGTCGGCGCGGCGCTTGGCGTCGTCCATGCCCATCAAGGAGGGATACGTCGCCTTGCCTCGCGCAGCGTCGGCACCCTTGGTCTTGCCGGTGAGCGCCTGCTCGCCTTCGACGTCCAGCACGTCGTCCTTGATCTGGAAGGCGAGACCCATGCATTCGGCGAAACGGTCGAGTGCGTCGCGCGAAGCGGTCGGCAGGTTCGGCATGGCGCAGCACGGCATCAGCACCGCGGCGCGGATCAGCTTGCCGGTCTTGTCGCGGTCGAGCGCTTCGAGGTCCGCCGCGGCCAGTTGCTTGCCTTCGGATTCGAGATCGACGGCCTGTCCGCCGGTCATGCCTTGCGAACCCGTGGCACCGGCGAGGATTGCGATCATGCCCAGCCGTTCGGCGGCATCGCACGCACCGTCGCCCGCAAGGATTTCGAACGCACGCGTCTGCAGCGCGTCGCCCGCGAGGATCGCGGTGGCGACGCCGAACGCCGCATGCGTGGATGGCTTGCCGCGCCGCAAGGCATCGTCGTCCATCGCCGGAAGGTCGTCGTGCACCAGCGAGAACACGTGTACGCACTCGACCGCGCAGGCCGCGTCGTCGAGGCGATCGGCCGCCACGCCCAGTACTTCGCCGCTGGCGTAGCAGAGCAACGGACGGATGCGCTTGCCCCCGTCCAATGCCGCGTAACGCATGGCCGCATGCAGCGAGGCCGGCGGCGTTTCGACGGCTGGCAGGCGTGCGTCCAGCGCCCGTTCCACCCGGTCACGGTATCCGGCCACGCGATCTGCAAAAGACATCGAACACTCCCAAGCGCCGCTGCATGCCGCGGCGCCGCGAGCCTAGCGAGAGCGCCGCGCGAATGTCAAAAAGGCCGCGGCACCACTTCCACCTCATCTTCACGCACAATGCGTAGGATTGAAACGTCGGCCGGCATGCCGAAGGAGACCTGCAGGATGATCGCCCCAGCTTCCGCCAACGCGTCACGACACGACGCCGAAGCCTATCAGGAGCGCATTCTCCCCGAGGTCTCACGGACCTTTGCGTTGACGATTCCGCAACTCGATCCGCGCCTGCGCACGGTGATCGCCAACGCGTATCTTTTGTGCCGCATCGCGGACACCATCGAGGACGAGCACTCGCTCGCCAGCGACGTGAAGCAGCAGTTCCATGACCGCTTCACGCGCGTGGTCGGGTCGACCGAAGATCCGGCCTCGTTCGCGCGCGACCTCGCGCCGCTGTTGCGCGGCAACACGCTGGCAGCGGAGCGCGACCTGGTGACGCACACGCCCGAAATCATCGAAGTCACCGACGGTTTCAACCTCGCGCAACGCGAATCGCTGGTGCGCTGCATCCGCATCATGTGCACCGGCATGCCGAGCTTCGAGCGCCGCGCCAGCACGGCGGGTCTCGCCGACATGCGCGAGATGGATCGCTATTGCTATTACGTGGCCGGCATCGTCGGGCAGACGCTTACCGACCTGTTCTGCGACTACTCGCCGCGCATCGCCGAAAGGCGCGAGGAGATGGCGGCGCTGGACGTGTCGTTCGGCCAGGGCCTGCAGATGACCAATATCCTCAAGGATTTCTGGGAAGACCGCGAGCGCGGCGTGTGCTGGTTGCCGCACGACCTGTTCGCGCGCGCCGGCGTGGAACTCGAGGACATCCGCCGCGGCGACGTGCCGGATGCGTTCGGCAAGGGCTACGCGCAACTGATCGGAATCGCGCACAGCCACCTGCGCAACGCGCTCGACTACACGCTGCTGATTCCGGAGAAGGAAGTCGGCATCCGCCGCTTCTGCCTGATCGCGGTGGGACTGGCGATGCGCACGCTGGCCTCGATCCTCGCCAAGCCGGATTTCACCGCCGCCACGCAGGTGAAGGTGTCGCGGCAGGTGGTGAAGAAGATCGTGATCGTCACGCGGTTGTTCGCCGGTTACAGCCGCGTGCTGCAAGGCTGGTTCGCGCGCATGGCGGAAGGCTTGCCGCTGCAGGCGCTGGCCAACGACTGGGGTGGCCTGCTGCCCGATCCGCGTTCGGCAAGGCCGCGTGGCGAGGGCTGCGGACCTGCGCGCGTCTTCACCGTGAAGTAGCCATGGCTCCCGACTCCGGCGCTCCGCAAACAGGATCGGCGACTCGCGGCCAGCTCGCGGCGCGTGGCCGGCTTGTCGACGCCATCGATGCCGCGCGTGCGCGCATCCTCGAGTGCCAGCGCGCGGACGGCTGCTGGCAATACGAGCTGGAAGCCGATTGCACGATTCCCGCCGAATACATCTTGATGCTGCATTACCTCGGCGAATCCGACCGCCTGCTGGAATCGCGTCTCGCCGCATACCTGCGCGGCCACCAGTCGCGCAACGGCGGCTGGCCGCTGTATCCCGGCGGCGCGCTTGACGTGAGTTGCAGCGTGAAATGCTATCTCGCGCTGAAGCTCGCCGGCGACCGCGCCGACGCGCCGCACATGGCGCGTGCGCGCGCGGCGATCCTCGCGCACGGCGGCGCCGCGCGCAGCAACGTGTTCACGCGCATCGCGCTGGCGCTGTTCGGCGAGCTGCCGTGGCGCGGCGTGCCGTTCCTGCCGGTGGAAATCGTGCTGCTGCCGCGCTGGTTCCCGTTCAACCTTTCCAAGGTGTCGTACTGGTCGCGCACGGTGATGGTGCCGCTGTCGGTGCTGACCACGCTGAAGCCGCGCGCGGCCAATCCGCTCGGCGTGCATGTCCGCGAACTGTTCGTCACGCCGCCGGAACAGGAGCCGCATTATTTCCATCCGCGTTCGCTGTTGAACCGGGTGCTGATCGCCTGCGAGCAGATCGTGCGGCGCTTCGAAGCATTGATCCCGAACCGCTTGCGCCGGCACGCATTGAAGCGCGCCGAGGACTGGATCCTCGAACGCCGCAACGGCGATGGCGGCCTGGGCGCGATCTTCCCGGCAATGGTGAATGCCTACGAGGCACTGGCGTTGCTGGGTTACCCGGCCGAACATCCCGCGCGCCGCGAAACGCGCAAGGCCATCGACGATTTGCTGGTGGTGCACAACGACGTCGCGTGGTGCCAGCCGTGCGTGTCGCCGGTGTGGGACACCGGGCTGACCTGCCTCGCGATGCAGGAAGACGGCGGCGCGCCGCCTGCGGCCATCGCGCGCGCGCTCGACTGGCTGACCTCGCGCCAGTTGCTCGATGAACCCGGTGACTGGCGCAGCTACCGGCCGCACCTGCCGGGCGGCGGCTGGGCGTTCCAGTTCAGGAACGATGCCTATCCCGATCTCGACGACACCGCGGTGGTCGCGCGCGCGCTGCACCAATCGCCGCAGCGCGTGAAGTTCGCAGACGCAATCGAACGCGCCGCGGACTGGCTGCGCGGCATGCAATCGCAAAATGGCGGCTTCGCCGCGTTCGATGCCGACAACGATCACCAGTGGCTCAACCAGATTCCGTTCGCCGACCACGGCGCGCTGCTCGATCCTGCGACCAGCGACGTCAGCGGCCGCGTGCTGACGCTGCTGTCGCTGCTCGATCGCGCGCCCGACCACGAAGCGCGTGAACGCGTGATGCGCTTTCTGCTGGACGAACAGACCGAGGAAGGCGCGTGGTTCGGACGCTGGGGCACCAACTACATCTACGGCACCTGGTCGGTGCTGGTGGCGCTGCGCGCGGCCGGCATGGCTGCGGACGAGCCGCCGGTCCGGCGCGCGGTGACGTGGCTGAAATCCGTGCAGCAGGCCGACGGCGGCTGGGGCGAAGGCAACGACAGTTATCTCAATCCCGAATTGCGCGGACGCGGCGCACGCAGCGGTCCCGCACAAACCGCATGGGCGCTGCTGGCCCTGATGGCCGCCGGAGAAGCGGACACGCCCGCGGTGGCGCGCGGCATCGAGTTCCTGTTGAAGACGCAAAGCGGCGGCGAGTGGCACGACGCCCGCTTCAATGCGCCCGGCTTTCCGCGCGTGTTCTACCTCAAGTACCACGGCTACAGTTGCTACTTTCCCTACTGGGCGCTGGTGCGCTTCCGCAATGTCCACGCCGGGCGGTCCCGCTGAAGGCACGGGTCTCGTCGTCGCGCTTCCCGCCGAAGCGCACAGCCTCGGCATGCACGGCATGCATCCCGGTGATTGCACGCGCTGGCACGACGGCTGGATCGCGGTGTCTGGCATCGGCCCGCACAACGCGATGCGCGCGGCGGAACGCCTGCTCGCCTGCGGCATCAAGCGGTTGGCTAACTGGGGCGTGGCCGGCGCGCTGGATTCCGCGCTGGCCGCGGGCGACGTGTTGATCGCCGACCGCATCCGCTACACGTACGACGATCCCGGTTTCGCCACCGATGCCGCTGCAAGCGATCGGCTGGCCGCCACGCTTTCCACAGCGCTGCAGGTGCGGCGCGGCGCGCTTTGGTCGACGGTGCAACCGATTGCGACGCCGTCGGAAAAACAGGCGCTGGCCGAACGCAGCGGCGCGATCGCGGTGGACATGGAAGCTGCGCCGATCGCGGCGGTGGCGTTGCGCGCGAAGCTGCCGTTCGTTGCGGTGAAGGCGATTTGCGATCCGGCCGGACGCGCGTTGCCCGCGGGCATCGTGCGCGCGCTGGACGGCGCCGATGAAGGCTGGTCGCCGCGCATGCTCGCGGCGATCGCGTTCGGCGGTCCGGCCACCTGGCGCGCAACCTACGCGCTGACGCGCGACTTCCGGCGCGCGCGGCGTTCGCTCGCGACCGCCGCAGCTCTCGCTGCATGAGCGGGCGCGTCCTCGTCAGCGGCGCCAACGGATTCGTCGGCTCGGCCGTGGTGCGCGCGCTGTTGCGTCGCGGCTATGCCGTGCGTGCGCTCGCACGGCCATCCAGCGATACCGCCAGCCTCGATGGGCTCGATGTCGAAATCGTGCGCGGCGATTTACTCGATCCGCCTTCGCTGGAACGCGCGCTGCGCGATTGCGAAGGCCTGTTCCACGTCGCGGCGGATTATCGATTGTGGGCGCGCGACCCGCGCGAGATCGGCAAGGCCAACGTGCGCGGCACCCACGACATTCTGCTGGCCGCGCAACGCTGCGGCGTGCGGCGCATCGTCCATACATCGAGCGTCGCGACGCTGGGCCTGCACCACGACGGCACGCCCTCGGACGAAGACACGCCGGTGCGGCTCGGCGACATGATCGGCGCGTACAAGCGTTCCAAGTTCCTTTCCGAAGCGCTGGTGCGCCGTTGCGCGCGCGCGGGTTTCGACATCGTGATCGTCAATCCCGCCGCGCCGGTCGGGCCGCGCGACCGCAAGCCCACGCCAACGGGGCGGATGATCCTCGACGCCGCGCGCGGACGGATGCCGGCGTTCGTCGATACGGGGTTGTGCGTCGTGCATGTCGACGATGTCGCGGAGGGCCATGTGCTCGCGTACGAGCGCGGTCAACGTGGACGCCGCTACGTGCTGGGCGGCGAGAACATGAGCCTGAAGGCGATTCTTGCAGCGGTCGCCGAATTGACGGGTCGCCGTGCACCCCGGTTGCAGTTGCCGCATGCCGCGGTGCTGCCGGTCGCGTATGTGGCCGAAGCGTGGGCGCGCATCACCGGCGTCGCGCCGAACGTCACCGTGGACGGCGTGAAGCTGGCATGGCACCGGATGTATTTTTCGAGCCGGCGTGCGGAAACCGAGCTCGGCTGGCATGCGCGCCCGGCGCGGGAAGCGCTGTCCGACGCAATACAATGGTTCCGGGACAACGGATACCTTCGATGACTTCGCCAACTCGGCAGGCCACCGCCCTCGCACAACCGAACATCGCGCTCGTCAAATACTGGGGCAAGCGCGATGCCGCGCTGAACCTGCCGGCCGCGGGTTCGCTGTCGATCACGCTCGACGCCCTGCACACGCGCACGTGCGTGCGTTTCGATGACGGACTCGCCGCCGACGATATCGCGTTGAACGGCGAGCGCGACGCTGCGCAAGGCCGCAAGATCGGCGCATTCCTCGACCTGTTTCGCGAACGCGCGACGGTGGCGGCACACGCGCACGTTGAATCGGCGAATGACTTTCCCACCGGCGCGGGACTGGCGTCGTCGGCATCCGGTTTCGCGGCGCTGGCCATTGCGGCCGATCACGCGCTGGGACTGCATCTCGAAGCGCGCGAATTGTCGATGCTGGCGCGGCGCGGCTCGGGTTCGGCCGCGCGCTCGATCTTCGGCGGCTTCGTGGAAATGGCGGCGGGCACGCGCGACGACGGACAAGATGCTTTCGCGACGCCGCTGCTGGATGCGTCTGCGTGGCCGCTGAAAGTGGTGGTCGCGATCACCACGCGCGAGAAAAAGACCGTCAACTCGCGCGTCGGCATGGATCGTTCTCGTGCCACATCGCCCTTCTACCGCGACTGGATCGCGACCGTGCCGGGTGATCTTGCGACCGCTGGCGACGCCGTGCAGACACGCGACTTCGAAAAGCTGGGGCACGTCAGCGAAGCCAGTTGCATGGCGATGCACGCGGTGATGCTGGCGACCCGGCCCGCGTTGATTTACTGGAATGCCGCGACGATCGAATGCATCCAGTGTATCCGCGTGCTGCAGGCCGAAGGTGCGGGTGTGTTCTTCACCATTGATGCGGGGCCGCAGGTAAAAGCGGTTTGCCTGCCGGACGTTGCAACGCGCGTCGCCGACGCCTTGCGCGATGTCGCGGGCGTCGAAGACGTGCTGGTCAGTGGCTTGGGCGAAGGTGCGCGCATCGTCGAGGATGCCCGCGCATGCGCGTGACCGCCAGCGCGCCCGGCAAGCTGGTACTCCTGGGCGAATACGCGGTGCTGGAAGGTGCGCCGGCGCTGGTGTTGGCGGTGGACCGGCGCGCGCGCGCGACACTCGCATCGGACAACAGCGACGTCTGGGAAATCATTTCGCCTACGCTCGGGCTGCAGGCGCGGCTGCGGCTACGCGGGGGCGAAGCAACATGGCTCGGTGACGCGCCAACGGAACTCGCCTGGATCGCCACGCTGCTTGTGCGCTTGCCACGCGCACAAGACCTGCCGCCGTGTCGCATCGAACTCGACAGCGATGCATTCCATCTCGACCATGCCGGCACGCGCAGCAAACTCGGACTCGGCTCCAGCGCGGCGCTCACCGTGTCGCTGCTCGGTGCATTGCATGCGCACGCCCACCTTGCGCCGCCGACGCTCGGCGAAGCCATCGAAGCGCATCGTGCGATCCAGCATGGGCGCGGCAGCGGCATCGATGTCGCGGCGTCGCTGCCGGGCGGTTTGTCATGTTTCCGACTGGACGGTGAAACCGCCCACGTCGAGTCCATGAAACTGCCCGACGCATTGCGCTGGTGTTGCGTCTACAGCGGCCGTCCCGCTTCGACGAGCGCGATGCTGGCGACCGTCGCCGCGTGGCGTGAAAGCGAGCCCATTGCGTTTACGCAGCACTCCCGCGAACTCGCTACAATTTCTTCACGCGGCATCGACGCCATGACCGCCAACGATGCCGCCGCCTTCCTGTCCAGCCTCCACGATTACGCCGGCGCACTGGCGCGCTTCGGCGAGGCTGCGGGTGCGGACATCGCCAGCCGCGAACATCGGGCGATCGCCGCGATCGCCGCGGATTGCGGGTGCGTCTACAAGAGCTGCGGCGCGGGCGGCGGTGACGTGGGCGTCACATTCGCCGTGGAAGATGTGCGATTGCGGGCATTCGCCGCGCGCGTTGCGCAGACAGGCTATCCCGTGATCGGGCTGGAAGCGGACCCCAAGGGTCTGGAGGTTGCAGTTGCGTCAAGTGTCTGAGGCTTTGCAAGGATTCCAAGATGGACCAGTCGAGATTTCCGGGTTTCTACAAATTGTCGGTGCCCGAACGCGTGAACCTGGTGCGCGAGCGCGGCCTGCTTTCGCGCGAAGATTTTCAGGTTCTGGCGAGCGGCGCGCACACGCTCAGCGTCGCGCGCGCCGACAAGATGATCGAAAACGTGGTCGGCGTGATGGGCTTGCCGCTCGGGCTCGGCCTCAATTTCCTGATCAACGGCAAGGATCACGTCGTGCCGCTGGTCGTCGAGGAACCCTCGATCGTCGCCGCGCTTTCTTCCGCGGCGAAACTGGTGCGCGCCGCGGGCGGCTTCGCGACGCGCAGCACCGATCCGATCCTGATCGGCCAGGTGCAGATCGTCGACATCGAGAACTCGTCGGCCGCGCAGGCCGCGCTGCTGCAGCGCAAGCAGGAGATCATCAACCTCGCCAACAGCCTGCATCCGAACATGGTCGCGCGCGGCGGCGGCGCCAAGGACATCGAAGTGCGCATCCATCCGGCGGCCGATGATCGTCGCGACATGGTGGTGCTGCATCTGCTGGTGAACACCTGCGACGCGATGGGCGCTAACATGGTCAACACCATGTGCGAGGGCGTGGCGCCGCTGGTGGAAGGCATCACCGGCGGCAAGGTGTTCCTGCGCATCCTCTCCAATCTCACCGATCGCGCGCTGGTGTGGGCGAAGGCGGTGATTCCGGTCGAGTTGCTGGCGGGCAAGGGCTACGACGGCGAGCAGGTGCGCGACGGCATCATCCTCGCAAACGATCTTGCGGTGTGCGATCCGTACCGCGCCGCGACCCACAACAAGGGCATCATGAATGGCGTCGATGCGGTCGCGCTCGCGACCGGCAACGACTGGCGCGCACTGGAAGCCGCCGCGCACGCCTACGCCGCGCGCGGCGCGCACTACAGTTCGTTGACGCGCTGGTACAAGGACGACCAGGGCAACCTGGTCGGCACCATCGAAATGCCGATGAAGGTCGGTACCGTCGGCGGCAACCTGCAATCGAACGCGACCGTGGCGTTGAACCTGCGCCTGCTCAATGTCGCGAGCGCGCGCGAGTTGGCGGAAATCATGGGCGCGGTGGGCCTGGCGCAGAACTTCTCCGCGCTGCGTGCGCTGGTCACCGACGGCATCCAGCAAGGCCACATGACGCTGCACGCGCGCTCGGTCGCGGTGAGTGCGGGCGCGACGCCGGAAATTTTCGAGACCGTGGTCGAGCGTCTGCTCGACAGCGGTGAGATCAAGGTATGGAAGGCCAGGGAAATCATCGCCGAGGTCAGGAACCAGGTGCAGCCGGAAGCGAAGACCGTCGCGCACGGTTTCGAGCCGGTCGAGGAAGCCGAATACGCGACAGGTTACGGCAAGGCCATCCTGCTGGGCGAACACGCGGTCGTTTACGGACGCCACGCGATCGCGGTGCCGGTGCCGATGGCGATCCGCGCGCGCGCCGAGGAATCGGACGACGGCACGCAACTCATCATTCCGCGCTGGGGCGTCGAATCGCGCCTGCATCCCGGCAGCAAGCATCCGGGTTCGTTCCTGCAATCACTGGAACTGATCCTGCAGAAACTCGAACTCACCGATCGACCGCTGCGCATCCAGGTCTATCCCAACCTGCCGCGCGCCAATGGACTCGGCGGTTCGGCCGCACTCGCGGTGGCGGTGATCCGCGCGCTGGATCGTCACTGCGCGCTGGGTTTGACCGATGCGCAAGTGTGCGCGCTTGCCTACGAATGCGAGCGCGTCGCGCACGGCACGCCATCGGGCATCGACAACACGGTCGCGACCTACGGCCAGCCGCTGCTGTACCAGCGCGGTGAGCCGCCGGTGATCGAACCGCTGCGTTTCGCCAAACCGTTGCCGATGGTGATCGGGCTGTCGGGCGTGGAAAGCCTGACCGCGCGCACCGTGGGCCGCGTGCGCGAGGCTTGGCAGCGCAACAAGAAACTCTACGAACGCATCTTCGACGAGATCGATTCGCTGGCGATGCAGGGCATCAAGGCGCTGGAAGCTTGGGACCTGCAACAGTTCGGCGAGCTGATGAACATCTGCCAGGGCCAGTTGAACGCGCTGCAGGTGTCGAGCTGGGAACTGGAGGAAATGATCCAGGTCGCGCGCGCGAATGGCGCCGTGGGCGCCAAGCTCACCGGCGGCGGCGGCGGCGGCGCGATGATCGCGTTGTGCCCGGACGATCCGGGCCGCGTGGTGCGCGCGCTGCAACAGGCCGGTTACCAGGCGATGGAGAGCAGCATTGGCTGAGCACGAAGACAACCCTGCTGCCGATCGGCGTGTCGTCTCGTTCGATTCCGAACGCCTGATCCTGGTCGACGAAGCCGATCGCGAGATCGGCCATGCCAGCAAGGCCGACGCGCACGCCGGACGCGGCATCCTGCACCGCGCATTCTCGCTATTCGTGTTCAATCCCGCGGGCGAACTGCTGCTGCAACAGCGTGCGCCATCGAAGCCGCTGTGGCCTGGTTACTGGGCCAACAGTTGCTGCAGCCATCCGCGCGGCGGCGAAGACATGGACACCGCGACGCAGCGCCGCTTGCGCGAAGAACTCGGTTTCACCTGCCCGCTCGAATTCATCTACAAGTTCCAGTACCACGCCGAATACGGCGACGCCGGTTCGGAGACCGAACTGTGCTGGGTGTACGTCGGCACGTCCGACGCGCCGGTGCGCGTCAACGACACCGAAATCGAGGCATGGCGCTACGTGAAACCCGAAGCGCTGGATCGCGAGATCGCGGAATCACCCGAGCGCTTCACGCCTTGGCTGAAAATGGAATGGCAGCGCCTGCGCGGCGAATTCGCCGACCGCTTGCCGGGCAGCGACGAACCACCGCGCCGCCAGCGCGAAGCCTGATCGCGATCGCGGTTGCGTTGAAACCCGCGTGAATCCGCCGTCTGCGGCCTCAACGCCGCGTTGACACGTGGCGGTCCACCATGCAGGGCAACGAGGCCGGTGCATCCGCCGGTTCTGCGCGCCGCAGGAGATCCGCATGTCGATTCCCATTCGCCAGCAGTTGAAGGTCGCCAGCTACATCATCGGCCGCCGCCTGCACGGCGTGACGCGTTACCCGCTCACGTTGATGCTGGAGCCGCTGTTCCAGTGCAACCTCGCCTGCCCCGGCTGCGGCAAGATCGATTACGACTCGCACATCCTCAAGCAGCGGTTGTCGGTCGAGGAATGCCTGCAGGCGGTCGACGAATGCGGCGCGCCGATGGTTTCGATTCCCGGCGGCGAGCCGCTGATCCACAAGGACATCAAGCAGATCGTCGATGGAATCATCGCGCGCGGCAAGTACGTGTACCTGTGCACCAACGCGATCCTGCTGGAAAAGAAGCTCGACCTGTTCACGCCATCGCCGCAGCTCACGTTTTCGGTGCACCTCGACGGCATGCGCGAACGTCACGACGAGAGCGTGGGCCGCGAAGGCATTTTCGACGTCGCGGTGTCCGCGATCCGCGCCGCGAAAAAAAGCGGCTTCCGCGTCAACATCAACACCACGTTGTTCACCACCGCGCAGCCCGCGGAAGTCGCCGAGTTCTTCGACTTCGCCACCAATGATTTGAAGGTGGACGGCATCACGGTGTCGCCGGGTTACCATTACGAACACGCGCCGCGCCAAGACGTGTTCATGGGCCGGCGCCAGTCGAAGGAACTGTTCCGCAACATCTTCAAGCGCAAGAAGGGGAAGCACAGTCGTTGGCCGCTGTCGCACTCCAGCCTGTTCCTCGATTTCGTGTGCGGCAACCAAGGCTACCAGTGCAGCGCCTGGAGCATGCCGTGCCGCAACGTGTTCGGCTGGCAGAAACCGTGCTACCTGCTGGTCGATGAAGGCTACGCGTCGAGCTTCAACGACCTGATGGAGAAAACCAACTGGGACAACTACGGCGTCGGGCGCAATCCGAAGTGCGCGAACTGCATGGCGCATTGCGGCTTCGAAGGCACCGCGGCCGCCGACGCGTTCGCGCATCCATTGAAGGCGTTGTGGACGAGCGTGCGCGGACCGAAGCTCACGGGTCCGTTCGCGGCCGATCCGCCGATCCTGTACGACACGCCGGAACCCAACCAGCGCCATCCGCACGGCACCATCCCGATCGTGCACGTCGGCGGCGTCCAGCACTGACGATCGCGCGGCGGCGGCCATGGCCATCCTGATCCTCGCCGCCCTCGCACTGGCATGCTGGGCCGGCGTGTTGCTCGCGCCATGGGCCGCATGGCTTTGCCGTGAACATCTCGAACCTGATCCCGCGTCGCCGGCGCCGCACGGTGATTTCACGGTGCTGATTCCCGCCCGCAACGAAGCGCAGGTGATCCGCGAAACGCTGCGCGCGTTGGCGGTCGCGGCGCCCGGCGCAGCGGTGATCGTCGTCGACGATCAATCGACCGACGGCACCGCAGCCCGCGTGCGTGCCAGCGGTTTGCCGAACCTCACGCTGATCGCCGGCACACTGCCGCCCTCCGGCTGGACCGGAAAACTCTGGGCGCTGCAACAAGGCCTCGAACGCGTCGCCACGCCGCGCGTACTGTTGCTGGATGCCGACATCCGGCTCGCACCCGGAATGCTCGCGCCGCTGCAACGCAAGGCCGACGAAGGCTGCGCGCTGGTCTCGCTGTGCGCGGAACCGTGCTGGGACGGCATCGCCGCGCGCTGGCTGCTGCCGGCGTTCGTGTATTTCTTCAAGCTGCTGTATCCGTTCGCGCTGGCCAACGACGTACATTCGCGCGTCGCCGCGGCGGCCGGCGGCGTGGTCTTGGCCGACCGCGCCGCGCTGCTCGACGCCGGCGCTTTCGGCGCGTGGCGCGATGCGATCATCGACGACTGCACCCTCGCCGCGCGCGTGAAACGCAAGGGCCATCGCTGCTGGATCGGCCTGACCCGCGGCGCCACCAGCCAGCGCCGCGCCGGTTTCGCGGACATCGCGCAGATGATCGCGCGCACCGCGTTCGTGCAGTTGCGCGAATCACTGCTGCTGACCGTCGCCGTCTCCGTCCTGTTGATCGTGGCGTTCTGGATACCCGTGTTCGCGCTCGCATCCGGGCCGACGCACGCCGCACGCGCGCTCGGCCTGGTCGCCACGCTTGCGATGCTCGCATGCTATTTGCCGACGCTGATGTACTACCGCCGCAATCCGTTGTCTGCGTTGCTGCTGCCGCCGGCCGCGACGTTCTTTCTCGCGGCAACCTGGTATTCGGCGTGGCGTACCCTCGCCGGCACGCGCTCGGTGTGGAAAGGCCGACACTACCAGCGTCGAGAGGCATGAATGCAGCAACGCGTGGCGCCAGCAGCGGCAACGCCTCCGGGATGGACGCACCTGTCCGACGCTGCCGTCGCGGCGCATCCGGTCGGCAACTGGCTGCTGCAGATGGGCTTCGACTTGTGGATCGGCCTGTGCTACGACCGCGAGGTTGTGATGCCCGGGAACTTCGCGCTCGCGCCGGGTTCGCTGATCGCGTCCAACCACCAGCGCGACGCGGATGGTCCGATGCTGGGCAACATCCTGGCGCGCAGGCGCGGCCTGCGTTTCGAAGGCAAGCCGCCGTTTTACGCCACCCGCGAGGACCTGTTCCGCCCCGGCATTCTTTCGCGCCTCACCGTGCACTGGCCCGCGCCGTTGTCGGCCTTGCTCGGGCGCATTTCGCTGGCGTGGTTCTTTCCGCTCGGACGCACCGAACCGATGCGGCGCGTGCGCGAATTCACGCTGGGCGAAACCCTGCGCGCGCTGGTGGATGCGGGTCTCGGTGAATCCGATTGCAGCGCGCTGCTCAACCCACGCGGCCAGCGCGAATTGTCGGCGGCGCAGGGGCAGCTTGCCGACTGCCTCGCTCGCGCGAAACCCGCCGTCCTCGAACGCTGGTGGGGCCTGCGCCGCCTGAAAGTCAGCGCGCTGCAGGCGATCGCCCCGGCCTTTCGCGCGGCCGTCGAAATGCAACTCGCGCATTTCGCGCGGCGGCTCGACCGCGGTTGCTGCGTGTATTTCTCGCCGGAAGGCACGATCTCGATGGACGGCCATTTCTGCCACGTCCGCGAGGGCTTTTTCCGGCTGGTCCACCTCACTGCAGAGCCCGCATGGATCCAGCCGATGGGGCTGGGCTACGACACGCTCGGACCGGGGCGTTCGCGCGTCGTGGTCCGCATAGGCGAACGTTTCCGAGCCGACACTTCGCTCGATCGGCGCGCCTTCGACGCGACGCTGCGCGGCACGATCCTGCGACTGGTTCCGGTAACGCCGAGCCATCTGCTGGGGCGCTGGCTGGTGCATGGTCCGCGCGCGTTCACGCGCGGCGACCTCGCCGGATGGATCGAACGTGGCCATGCCACGCTGCGCACCGCGCATCCATCGCTGGACCCGCTGTTCGCACGCGACGACGCGAATGCCATCGCCGGCGCGAGACTGCGCTGGCTCGAGCGCAAGAACCTGGTCGTGCGCCGCGGCGATGCGTATGAAAACATTTGTCCGCGTGACGCACCGCCCGGTTGGCGCAAGCCCGCCAACGTCGTGCGCTATCTCGACAACTATCTCGCCGATCTCGTCGCAGCGGTCGACCAGGTGTTGCCATGCTGAAGATTTTCCAGCACGCGCGCACCATCCTGAAACCGCAGGTGGTCTTGCCGGTGCTGCTTGCGGCCGCGCTGCTGGTGTTCGCCTTCAATCTTGGCGACCTCGGCAAGGTCGTGGCGCGGCTGCGCGGCTTGCCGCTTCGCGTGCTGGGCATCTCGGTGGGCGCCGCGGCGGTTTACCTCGGCTGCAAGTCCGTGCAGTTGCGGCTGATGCTGCGCCGGATCGGCGTGCGGATACCGTCGCGCTCGTTCTGGCTCGCCTTCGCGGTCGGCGAACTCACCGTCACGCTGCCGCTCGGATTGTTCTCGCAGAACTGGGTGATGTCGGCGTCGCGGCGCGTGCACGTCGGCCGCAGTTCGGCCGCGACGGTGATGATGCTGCTGGTCGAAATCGCGACCGTGTTCCTGTTCCTCGCGGTCATCGCCATTCCTGGCTGGGGCGAGGTGCGCTGGATCGCGGTGGCGCTGCTCGCAGTATTCGTGGCGATCGTGGCGTGCGCGCTGCTGTTCGAGGACAAGGCGCGCAAGCTGCCCGGCCGCTTCCAGCGCGAGTGGCTGAAGAACATCGCGAAAGGCGCCATCGAATTGCTGGACGGCCTGCGCAAGCTGTGCACGCCGTCGACGATCGCGATCAGCCTGGTGCTCGCGGCCATCTATCTCGGCGCGCTCGGCACCGCGTTCTGGCAGGTGGGCCACGGCATGCACGTGCAGCACCTGAGCTTCCTCGACGCGACGACGATCTACATGTTCTCGCTCGCCGTGATCCTGATCGGCGCCGGCCTGATCAGCCAAATCGGCACGGTGGACCTGCTCGGCATGGTGATCGCGCGCGCGTGGGGCATCGGCTACACCGACGGCTTGGCGATGATGCTGGGGTTCCGCATCGTGTGGACGGGTTCGATCTGGCTGCTGTGCCTGCCCATCGTAGGCGCGACGTGGCGCGAAATGCCGACCGAGAAACACAAGCGCGAGGGCAGCTCAGGCGATGGCGGCGAGAAAGCGTCCGACTGACGCTTCGGCGTCCAGCCGCGGAATGCCGGATGCCGCGCGTGCGCGTTCGAGGTCGCGCGGAATGTCGAGGTGCTTTTGTTGTTCCGACCACACGTGTCCCTTGTCGCGATGGAACCGCGCCAGGTATTCCTGCTCGCTTTGCCCCGGCGTCGCGACGAACAAGGCCTTGCGGCCGAGCGCCGCCAGCTCCATCAGCGTGGTGTAGCCGGAACGCGTCATCACCAGCTTCGCGCGGTTGAGCATTTCGGCCTGGCGCTCGCGATCGAGGTAATTGAATACCGTGGCGCCAGCGATGGTGCGCGGCTCGCTGCCTTCGCCCGGCTTGCCCAGTGTCACGACGATGCGGCCCGAAAGTTTCGGCAGCGCTTCCAGCACCAGATCTTCCAGCAGACCGCGCTGCGGTTCGATGCCGGATACCGAGAAGAACACATCGATGTCCTGTGCCACGTCCATGCGTCGCGCGCTGGACAGCGGGCCGATGTACACCAACCGCCCTGCGCCCCAATCGAAATCGGGATCGTGTCCCAGCCATCCCGACAGGCCGCCGTTTTCGGCGACGTCGGGAATCAGCATCTTGGTGAAGCCGCGCAAAAGATTGCGCTGGCCCCATTCCGCGACGCGCTGCGTGAAGCCGCTGCAGAACGGCACGACCTGATGGATCGAGTGGAGGATGCAGTAGCTCGGCACCGCGCGCGACCACAAACCAAAGCGGCTGTCCGACACCACGCAATCGAAATGCCGTTCCGCGACGAGGCGGTCGGCCAGGCGGTGTTCGGCCCGGAACCCCGCCAGCACCCACGGCATCGCCGCGGTCATGCGCAAATAGAAAATCGCGGGATAGCGGCTGAACGGCGCCGGCGTATCCGCGAACGGAAAAAATTCGCACGCGTCCCCGAGTTCGGCCTGCAGCAGGCGCATACCCGCACCCGGCGCGATCACGATGGTCACCTCGTCGCCGCGCGCGAGCAGCGCGCGGATGAGCCCGAGGCTGCGCGTGGCGTGTCCCAGTCCCCAGTGGTAGACGCCGTACAGGACCCGTCGCCCCATCCAGACTTCCTTTGCCATTCAGGCGCAACCGCGATGGGCCATGCTGGCATGCAAAACGTGTATGCGGCGCGAATGCACCAATCATGCGAAAATCGGTCGGTTGCGATGCGACCCCGTAGCTCAGCCGGATAGAGCATCCCCCTCCTAAGGGGAAGGTCGCCCGTTCGAATCGGGCCGGGGTCGCCACACTCAGCGCACTCGCGCCGCCAGCACCGGATCGAGGCTCGCGAGGAAGCCATCCACCGCGCTCGTGTACGCAGACGGCTCGCCCAGCGTCGCGTTGATTTCGCCGTGGCTGAGGTCTTCGGGCAATACTTCCACCCGCGCGCCGAATCCGCGCGCTTTCTCCGCGAAAGCTTGCGCCTGTCCGCACGAATCCGTGCGCCGCGACGAACACACCGCGAGGAACGGCGCGATCCCCGTTTGCAGTTGCGCGATCGGCGAAACCGCGGCCCACGCGGCAGGATCGCTGCCGAAGGCTTCGTCATACAAACGGAGATGCGGCGCCTGCATGATCGTCGCGATGTTGTAGGCGGCGCTGTCCAGCGCCACCGTGCCCAGCCACGGCAACGCGCCCTGCGAAGTCGCAAGGTCGGGCTCGGCACTGATCAACGCGATCAGGTGCGCGCCGGCCGAATGTCCCATCAGCACGAACTTGCGCGCGTCGCCGCCCCATTGCGTGGCATCGCGTTGCGCGGCCGCGAGCGCCAACGCCACGGCGCGCGCCTGCTGCAACGGCGGCGCGTCCGGCAGCATAGGGTAATCCACCGAGACCACGATGACGCCGCGCGGCACCCAATGCGCGACCTTGTCCTGCACCACGCCGCGCGCAGCCTTGTCGCCGCGCCGCCAGCCGCCGCCGTGCGCCATGAAGATCACCGGTACACCGTGCGCGTTCGGCGGCGCGTAGACATCGAAGGTTTCACGCGCGCCGTCGCCGTAGTGCACGTCGCGCAGAATCGTTATGCCGGGCGGCAGTTGTGCGGCGGACTGTGCCGCGCGCCACTGCTGCCAGCGCGTCTGCGCCATGCAAGTCGTGGCCGCGGTGAGCAACGCCGCGACGGTGAAGATTCGCGCGAGTGTTCGCATGCTCCGACAACGCACCATCGCGGCGGCGGTTGACGACGCCCGTCGAGGCTACAGGACGGTCACTGCTACAATAGCCGGCTCATTCGACGCAACCCGGCCCGCGCGGCCCCCAGGAGCATCCATGTCCCACGCGATCCTTTCCGCGCTCGGCCTGGCCGACACCAATTCCGGCACGTTCCTTGGCAACGACGCATGGTCGAAAACGACCGACGCCGGCGTGATCGAACCGCTGAACCCCGCGACCAACGAACCGCTGGCCAAGGTGTACGCGAGCAGCGATGCCGATTACGAAACCATCGTGCGCAACGCGCAGAAGGCGTTCGCGGAGTGGCGCGCGATTCCTGCACCCAAGCGCGGCGAAGCGGTGCGCCTGTGCGCGCAGGCGCTGCGCGAACACAAGGACGCATTGGGTTCGCTGGTCGCGCTGGAGATGGGCAAGATCAAGCCCGAGGGCGACGGCGAAGTGCAGGAGATGATCGACATCGCCGACTTCGCGGTCGGCCAGTCGCGGATGCTGTACGGCCTGTCGATGCACTCCGAGCGCCCCGGCCATCGCATGTACGAGCAATGGCATCCGCTGGGTCTGGTCGGCATCATCAGCGCGTGCAACTTCCCGGTCGCGGTGTGGAGCTGGAACGCCTTCCTCGCCGCGGCTTGCGGCAATGTGTGCATCTGGAAGCCGTCGCCGAAGACGCCGCTGTCGGCGATCGCGACGATCCGCATCTGCAACGCCGCGTTGAAGGCGGGCGGCTTCCCTGAAATCTTCTACCTCTTCAACGACGCCGGCGCCGAACTCGCGCAGAAGTTCGTCGACGACAAGCGCATCCCGCTGATCAGCTTCACGGGTTCCACCAAGGTCGGCCGCATGGTCGGCGAGCGCGTCGCGGCGCGCATGGGCCGCTCGCTGCTGGAACTCGGCGGCAACAACGCGATCATCCTGGATCGTTCGGCCGACTTGTCGCTCGCGATTCCCGCGATCGTGTTCGGCGCGGTCGGCACCGCCGGCCAGCGCTGCACCAGCACGCGCCGCCTGTTCGTGCACGAGTCGATCATCGACGACGTGCTGGGCAAGTTGCGCCACGCGTACCAGCAGGTGGAAAAGAAGATCGGCGATCCCACCAAACCGGAAACGCTGATGGGCCCGCTCAACAGCAAGGCCGCGGTCGAGCAGTTCGTGGCGGCCGTGAAAACCGCGAAAGCCGGCGGTGCGCGCATCGTCAGCGGCGGCTCGGTGCTGAATGGCAACGGCAATTTCGTCGAACCCACGATCATCGCCGGCGTCAGGAATTCCGATGAAATCGTGCAGACCGAAACCTTCGCGCCGATCCTGTACGTGATGCCGTTCAAGACGCTGGACGAGGCGATCGGCATGCAGAACGACGTGCCGCAAGGATTGTCGTCGGCGATCTTCACGCAGAGCCTGAAATCGGCCGAGCAATACCTGTCCGCGATGGGCAGCGATTGCGGCATCGCCAACGTCAACATCGGCACCTCGGGCGCCGAGATCGGCGGCGCATTCGGCGGCGAGAAGGAAACCGGCGGCGGACGCGAATCGGGTTCCGATGCGTGGAAGGCCTACATGCGCCGCCAGACCAACACCGTCAACTGGTCGGACGCGTTGCCGTTGGCGCAGGGCATCAAGTTCGACTTTTGACGGGACACGGGACACGGGACTCGGGACTCGGGACTCGGGACTCGGGAACAGCATAAAAACAGGATTGTCATTCCGGGGCCGTCGCCAGCTTCATCGGCGATGGAACCCGGACTGCGGAGGCAGGATGCCGGAGCGAACATCGGCGAAGCCGATGGCCCGTAGGGCGAGCCGCGGAGGCGGCGAGTAATCCATTTTGATCTTCATTTGCAAGCCACAGCAAATGGATTCCGGGTTCCGCGCTTCGCGCAGCCCCGGAATGACGCCGATGGAGATTTCCTGCAATGACATCACCCTTCGACTTCAGCGGGTATCGCATCGCGATCGCCGGCGGCAGCAAAGGCATCGGGCGTGCGATCGCGCTCGGCTTCCTGATGTCGGGCGGCAACGTGGCGGTGTGCGCGCGCGGACGCGAAGGCCTCGATGCGCTGGCGCGGGATGCGGGGCCGGATGCCGGCCGGCTGCACACGCAGACGTGCGACCTGGCGCAAGCCGACCAGATCGAACGCTGGATCGCCGATGCGGCGCGCGCGCTCGGCGGCATCGACGTGCTGGTCAACAACGCCACCGGTTACGGCTTCCGCGACGACGACGAATCGTGGCTGGTCGACTTCAACGTAGACCTGATGGCCGCAGTGCGCGCGTCGCGTTTCGCGCTGCCGCACCTCAGGCAATCGCAACGCGCCTGCATCCTGCACACCAGTTCCATCGGGTCCTTCCGCCCGCGCACGATGGGCCCACCCTACGCCGCGACCAAGGCGGCGCTGAACCACTACACGCGCACGCAAGCGTTGACGCTCGCCGAAGACCGCATCCGCGTGAACGCGATCGCGCCCGGCTCGATCGAGTTCGAAGGCGGCGTGTGGGCGCGTGTGCGGGAAGAGAAACCCGACCAGTACGCGCAGGTGCTCGGAACGATTCCGTTCGGCCGCTACGGCACCGCGGAGGAGGTCGCGCAGCTCGCGCTGTTCCTCGCCTCGCCGTTCGCGGGCTGGATCACCGGACAGATCGTCGCGGTGGACGGCGGACAATCCTTGCGGTTCTGAATCCTGCTGCGCCACCCTTTGCGGCGTGAGAACATAGACAGATTCCCGGCTGGAGTGGCGCAAGCATGAACACCGTGTACCCGCGCACCAGTTCCCTGGCGATCGTCAGCCTGATCTTCGGCATCCTCGCCTACATCTTCCTGCCGTTCCTCGGCGCGCTGATCGCGGTGATCTGCGGGCATTCGGCGCGCTCCGAAATCCGCTGCGCACCGCCGGGTAGCATCGAGGGCGACGGCCTGGCGCTGGCCGGCCTGATCCTCGGCTGGATCCAGCTTGCCTGCACGTTCATCGCGGTCGTGTTTGTCGTCCTGGTGCTGTTCGGCGCCATCGCTTTCAGCGGATTCCGATGAGCCACGGCCGTCCCGGATGAATGCCGCGAACGCCACCGAACGCTTCAGTGACCGCGTCGCGGACTATGTGCGTTACCGGCCGGACTATCCGCCCGCACTGCTGTCATGGTTGCAGGATGAACTCGGCGTCACGAACGATTGGCACGTTGCCGACGTGGGTGCGGGCACGGGCATTTCATCGAAACTGTTCCTGGACGCCGGCTACCGCGTGACCGCGGTGGAACCCAACGCGGCGATGCGCGCAGCCATGATCGAATGGCTGGGCAGCGTCCGCGGATTTCACGCGGCCGCGGGCAATGCCAGTGCAACCGGCCTGTCCGACGGCAGTGTCGATCTGGTGACGGTCGCGCAGGCGTTCCACTGGTTCGGCCCGGAAAGCACGCGCCGCGAGTTTCGCCGCATCCTGCGTCCACGCGGGCTCGTTGCGATCTGGTGGAATTCGCGCCGCGTCGCGGGCACGCCCTTCCTCGAAGGCTACGAGGCCTTGCTGCAACGTCACGGCACCGATTACGCCGATGTCGCCGAACGCCACGCGGACGATGCGCAAATGCGCGCGTGGTTCGGTCCGGGGCTGCGCGGCGAAGCACGTTTCGAACATCGCCAGCGGCTCGACTTCGACGGATTGCGCGGCCGGCTGCTGTCGTCTTCGTACGCACCCCAGCCCGGCCATCCCGGTCACGAACCGATGCTGCAGGCGCTGCGCGAGCTGTTCGATGCCACCGCGGTGAACGGCGTGGTGGAAATGGATTACGACACGCGCGTTTTCGCCGGCGAGGTGGCGTGAACGTGTATTCGCACCTGCGCCCGCTGCTGTTCTCGCTGGAGCCCGAGACCGCGCACGGCCTGACGCTGTACGCCTTGGGTGTCGCGCAACGCAGCAATCTCATGCGTTTCGTCGCGCAACCGCCGCCACCGGATTTTCCGGTGCGCGCGTTCGGGATCGATTTTCCGAATCCGGTTGGCTTGGCCGCGGGCCTGGACAAGAACGGTGAACACCTCGACGCGCTCGGTGCGCTGGGCTTCGGCTTCATTGAAATCGGGACGGTGACGCCGCGCCCGCAACCCGGCAATCCGAAACCGCGCATGTTCCGCCTGCCGGAGCGCGAAGCGATCATCAACCGGATGGGCTTCAACAACGCGGGCGTCGATGCGCTGGTTCGCAATGTCGAACAGGCGCAGTGGCGCGGCGTGCTGGGCATCAACATCGGCAAGAACAAGGACACGCCGAACGAACGCGCCGCCGACGATTACCTGTTCTGCCTGGAACGCGTTTACCCGCTGGCCAGCTACGTGACCGTCAACGTGTCGTCGCCCAACACGCCCGGCCTGCGCGATTTGCAGGAAGGCGATTCCCTGCAACGCCTGATCGCGATGCTGATGGAGGCGCGCGAAAAACTGGGCGTGCGGCACGGCGCGCGCAAACCGATCCTGCTGAAGATCGCGCCCGATCTGGACGCAGCGCAGATGGATGCGATCGCCTCCGCGCTGGCGGGTTCCGGCATCGATGGTTTGATCTGCACCAACACCACCGTCGATCGCACCGCCATCGCGGCCGCGCTGCACGCCAATGAACAAGGCGGCCTGTCGGGCAAGCCGCTGTTCGAGCAAGCCACCGCGGTGCTGCGCGGCATGGCGCAGCGGCTCGGCGAAAAAATTCCGCTGATCGGCGTGGGCGGCGTGCTGACGGGAAGCGATGCGGCGGACAAGTTGTCCGCCGGCGCCAAACTGGTGCAGATCTATTCCGGAATGATCTACAGGGGACCGTGGTTGCTGACGGAGTGCGTGGAAGAAATCCGCCGGCAACACGGTGAAGCGCATGTCGCTTGATGACGCGGGCGAAGCCGGTTTTGCCCTGCTCGAAAACGCTTCCTTGCGCGACCGCAACACCATGCGGGTGGATGCGCGCGCCGCATGGCTGGCCGAAATCCACGACGCAGAAGCGGTCCCCGCTTTGCTGGCCCACCCTGCCCTGCAAGGCAAGCCGCTGCTGTTGCTCGGCGAAGGCTCGAACGTGCTGTTCACCGGCGACTACGCCGGCGCGATCGTGACGATGGCAACGCGCGGCGTCGCAGTTCTCGATGACGACGGCAACGGTGCGCGCATTCGCGTGGCGGCGGGTGAACACTGGGACGACTTCGTGCGCTGGGCACTCACGCACGGCCACGCGGGACTCGAAAACCTGATCCTGATTCCCGGCAGCGTGGGCGCCGCGCCGATGCAGAACATCGGTGCCTACGGCGTGGAAGCCGGCGAGTTCATCGAATCCGTCGACGCCTTCGACATGCACGAACACCACTTCGTCCAGTTCGACAACGCGCGTTGCGAATTCGGCTATCGCGATTCGATCTTCAAGCGCCATCCCGATCGCTGGCTGATCACCGCGGTCACGTTCCGGCTGCCACGTGCGTGGACGCCGCGCATCGAGTACGCGGGCGTGCAGGACGAACTGCGCCGCATGGGCATCGAACATCCGGCGCCCATCCACGTCGCCGATGCCGTGGTCAACCTGCGCACCCGCAAGCTGCCTGATCCGAACCTGATCGGCAACGCCGGCAGCTTCTTCAAGAATCCGCTGGTGCCCGCCGCGCAAGCGGAACGATTGCGCGCGCAACATCCGCAACTTCCGTGCTGGTCCGCGCCGAACGACCTCTCGAAGCTCTCGGCCGCATGGCTGATCGAGGCCAGCGGCTTCAAGGGCGCACGCGAAGGCGACGCCGGCATTTCGAACCGGCACGCGCTGGTGCTGGTCAACCATGGACGCGCCAGCGGCGAACAGCTGTGGGCGCTGGCGCAACGCGTGCGCGAGGGCGTGCACGCGCGTTTCGGCGTCGTGCTGGAGCCGGAACCCCGCGTCATCGGCGCCATTGCGTGACCTGCAAGGCTGCTAGCATGGGACGGTTTTTTCCGCGCCCGCCGTGGTGGCGCGCACCGTCTTTTCCCGTCTTCCCGAGGAGTCATCGATGAAGAAGCACGGCAAGCTCGCTCCACTCGCGTTCGGCGTCCTGCTGGGCCTCGGCCTCACCTGCGGCGGCACGCAAGTCACCTTCGCGGCCGACGCACCCACCGCCGGTGCGACGCAGAACGCCAACGTCACCCGCGCCACGCTGGACAACGGCTTGCGCGTGGTGATCGTGCGCGACACGCTGGCGCCGATGGTGACCACGCAGATCACCTATCTCGCCGGCAGCTACGAAGCACCGCAAGGGTACCCCGGCACCGCGCACGCGCTGGAACACATGATGTTCCGCAATTCGACGGGCCTGACCGGCGCGCAGTTGAACGAGATGACCGGCAAGATGGGCGCCGACAACAACGCCTTCACCACCAACGACGCGACCCAGTATTTCTTCGTCGCGCCGTCGCAGTACCTCGACATGCTTCTGCACATCGAGGCGATCCGCATGCGCGGCGCGCAGCTCACCGACACGGACTGGAAGCTCGAGAAGGGCGCGATCGAGCAGGAAGTCTCGCGCGACATTTCCGATCCAGGTTATCTCGCGTTCCAGCAGGCCGAACGCACGCTCTACGCCGGCACCGGTTACGCCGAGGATGCGCTGGGCTCGCGGCCCACCTTCGACAAGACCACCGGCAAGGTGCTGCAGGGCTTCTACAACGACTGGTACCAGCCGAACAACGCGATCCTGGTGATCGCGGGCGACGTCGATGCTCAGGCGACGCTGGCCAAGGTGGAGGCCCTGTTCGGCTCGATCCCGAAGGGCGACGTGCCGGAGCGCACGCCCGTCAAGCTCGAATCGTTCACGCCGCAGACCATCACCAAGACCACGCCCGATGCGACCGGCAGCGTGCAATACCTGTTCCGCGCACCCGGCCAGCAGTCGAAGGATTACGCGGCCATGCAGGTGCTGATGGACGTGCTCAACAACTCGCGCAGTGCGCTGTCCGAACTCGCCGCGCAAGGCAAGGTGTTGTCGGCCGATGCAGGCATGCAGCCGTTCGTGCACGGCGGCATCGGCACCGTCGAGGTTGGCTTTCCCACGGGTGGCAACGCGAAGCAGGCGCAAGCTTATCTCGAAGGCGTGATCGCGGTCGTGTTGAAGAACGGCGTGCCGGTCGACCTCATCGACGCCGCCAAGCGCCAGGAGAAGGCGCAGTTTGAATTCGCCAAGAACAGTCCGATGGAACTGGCCGAAGCGTGGTCGCAGGCGCTGGCGTGGCAAGGACTGGATTCACCGCAGGAAGCGCTCGACCAGATTCTTGCCGTCACACCACAGGACGTGGATCGCGTCGCGCGTGAATACCTGAAGCCCGACCAGCGCATCACCGTGGTGCTGACGCCGAACCCGAACGGCAAGCGCCCGCCCGACAGCAATGGTTTCGGCGGCACCGAATCGTTCGCCAGCAACGACAAGCTGGACGCGCCGCTGCCCGAATGGGCGACGCGGCAGCTTGCGGATCTCAAGATGCCGCACTGGACGCTCGACCCCGTCAAGATGACGCTCGCCAACGGCATCACCCTGATCGTGCAGCCCACCAACGTCAGCAAGACGGTCACCGTGGTCGGCCGCGTGGACAGCAACGAAGATCTGCAGGCGCCCAAGGGCCACGAGGGCGTGGACAAGTTGCTGGCGTCGCTGTTCGACTACGGCACCACCACGCTGGATCGCGCGGCGTTCCACAAGGCGCTGGACGACATCGCCGCCACCGAATCGGGCGGCAGCCGCTTCAGCCTCGCGGTGCCTGCGGAGAATTTCGGCAAGGGCCTGCAACTGCTGGCCGACAACGAGCTGCATCCGGCGTTGCCGCAGACGGCATTCACCGTGCAGCAGCAGACGTTGTCGCGCACGCTGGCGGGCGAACTGCAATCGCCGCAATACAAGATGATGCGCGCCCTGATGAAGGGGCTGTTGCCTGCGGGCGATCCGGGCCTGCGCCAAGCGACGCCGAAGACCGTGGACGCGCTGACGCTCAACGACGTGAAGGACTATTACACCAAGGTCTACCGTCCCGACATGACGACGCTGGTGATTGTCGGCGACGTGACGCCTGAAGCGGCCAAAGCCGCGGTGGAGAAGGCGTTCGATGGCTGGAAGGCGACGGGCCCGAAGCCGGACGTGGTGCCGAAGCCGGTGGCGAGCAATCCCGCCAGCTACACCGTGGTGCCGAATGCCTACGCGTCGCAGGACCAGGTGCTGATGGGCGAGATGCTCGACCTCAACCTGCACAATCCCGACCGCTACGCGCTGCAACTCGGCAACGAAGTGCTGGGCGGCAACGGGTTCGCGTCGCGGCTGATGGTGGACATTCGCGTCAACCACGGCTACGCCTACGGCGCGGGATCGGGCATGAGCTTCGACCGCTCGCGTTCGATCTTCTACGTGCAGTACGGCAGCGATCCGGACAAGGTGAAGCCGGTGGACGGCTTGATCGTCGCCAACATCGATGCGATGCGCGGCACGCCGGTCAAGCCCGACGAACTGACCAACGCCAAGCAGGCGCGCATCCGCTCGATTCCGCTGGGCGTGTCCAGTGTCAACAAGATCGCCCGTTCTTTGCTGGAGTGGAGCATCAACGGCGAGCCGCTGGACGAACCGATGATCGCGGCCAAGCACTACCTCGACCTCGACGCGACGCAGGTGCAGGACGCGTTCAGGAAATACGTCGATCCCGCGCACATGGTGCAGGTGGTGCAAGGCCCGGCGCCGAAGCAGCATTGAATCTTGCCGGCATCGCGAAAAAACCCAAGCCCGGTCGAAAGACCGGGCTTGTCCGTTTCAGGGAGCCGATTTCACGGACGACGCGGCGAGGTAGTGCCGCTCGCCTCTCGCGGCATCGAAATACACGGCTGTCAGCACGCCGGTTTCCGGATCGACGAAGCGCTCGCCGGTGTCGGTCCAGCGCGGATCGGGACTTTCGCTTTGCACGGGTTTGTAGCGCCAGCGCTCGATCACCAGCGCGATGATCAGGAACAAGCCGCCGATGATCAGTTGCGGCAGGAACAACGCGAGTGCACCGCCCACCAGCAACGCGATCGCCGCGATCAGCAGCAGGATGGCGCCGACGACGTAGAGCGCGAGCATCAGCATGGCGATCAGGCCTTCTCGATCATCACCGCGGTGCCGTAGGCGACGATCTCGCTCATGGTCTGGCCGATCTCGGACGAATCGAAGCGCATCATCACCACCGCGTTGGCGCCCATCGCCTGCGCGTTCTGCACCATGCGGTCGGTGGCGTGGCGGCGCGCCTCTTCCAGCATCTGCGTGTATTCGTTGATCTCGCCGCCGACGATCGAACGCAGGCCCGCCATCACGTTGCCGCCGATGCCGCGGCTGCGCACCACCAGGCCGAACACCTGGCCCTTGGTTTCGGTGATGCGATGACCCGCAACGTTTTCAGTCGTGACGATGATCATGGATGTCTCGCTTTTTATGTGTTCATTCGGAGCGGCTGTTGTCCAAAGTCAGGCCACGGAGCTCTTGGCCATGGATGGCAGCTTTGATGGCCGCGGTGGTATCGGCTGAGCGGTTTGCTGCCAAGGTGCGGGGGAATTCAACGAAGCAGCGATCAGGGACGATCGCAAAAATTACCTTCGTGAGTTGCCCAGCAACCGCAGCAGTTCCAGGTACAGCCACACCAGCGTCACCATCAGCGCAAACGCGCAATACCACTCCATGTAACGAGGCGCGCCCTGTTCGACGCCGCGCTCGATCAGATCGAAATCCAGCACCAGGTTCAACGCGGCGATGCAGACCACGAAGACGCTGATCGCGATGCTGAGGGTGCCGCCGCCGAACAGGATTGAGGTATTGACGCTGGTGAACGCGGACAGCCCCCACGACACCAGGTACAGCAGCAGGATTCCGCCGGTCGCGGCGAACACGCCCATCCGGAATTTCTGGGTAACCTTGATGACGCCGCTGCGATACAGGAACAGCATCACCACCAGTACGCCGATGGATGCCATGATGGCCTGCAACACGATGCCGTGGTATTGCACCTCGAACAGCGCCGAGATGCCGCCGAGAAACGTGCCTTCCGCGAGCGCGTAAAGCGGCGCCGTCACCGGCGACCACGTCGGCTTGAACGCGCTTGCCAGCGCGAACACGAGGCCCGCGACCAAGCCGCCCCACAGGAACGGCTGCACCGCGGCCACGCCGGCCGCGGGATCGAGGGTTCCGCCGGCCAGCATGAAGCGGTGCCAGGTCCACGCGCCGGTGATCAGCATCAGCACCAGCAGCAGGCCGGTGCGCGCGATCGTGCCATTGACGGTCATCGGCTCGCCGGTGGTGACGGCGAGGTTCTGGAACGTCTTGTCGCGCAGGACGGGGTTGTTGGTTCGCAGGGCCATGGGGTTCTCCGGAATGCGATATGCGGCCAGTCGCGGCGGCGTCAAGCCACTCTAGCGGATGCCTCGCGACGTCGCCATGCATCAGACCACAGGGCGTTTCTGGGGTTCCGGATGCCGCGTCAGGCGGGGCTTACGGAAGGCGCGTGTTCGGGCGGCCGCACGTCCGGCAGGAACACCGCGAGCAACCCGAGCAGCGGCAGGAACGCACAAACCTGGTACACGAACACAATGCCGAAGTGGTCGGCGATCAGGCCGAGCACCGCCGCGCCGAGGCCACCGAGCCCGAAGCTGAAACCATAGAACAGGCCGGACACCATGCCGATACGATGGGTCAGCATGTCCTGCGCGTACACGATGATGGCCGGGAACGCGGACGCCAGGATCAGGCCGATCACCACGGAAAGGCCCACTGTCCAGCCCAGCCCCACATACGGCAGCGCCAGCGTGAACGGCGTGCAGCCCAGGATCGAAAACCAGATGACGCGCCGGCGGCCGATCCGGTCGCCAAGCGGGCCGCCGACCATGGTGCCCACCGCAACCGCAAGCAGGAACACCGACAACAGATGGTCGGCGGTCTTGTCGCTGGCACCAAAACGGTGGATCAGGAAAAACGTGTAGTAACTGCTGATGCTCGCCAGATAGAAAAACTTGGAGAACATCAGCGCGAACAGGATGCCGACGGTACGGCGGACCACCGGCCTGGGATACTCCGGCGCATCGTTGGCCGCACGATGCGCGCCGCGTTCATTGATGTGCGCGCTGTACCAGCGGCTCACGAAGGAAAGCACGATCATGGCCACGAACGCGAACACGCCGAACCACGCCACGTGACTGCGCCCGAAGGTCAACACGATCGCCGCGGCCAGCGCCGGGCCGATTGCCTGTCCCGTGTTGCCGCCGATCTGGAACAGCGATTGCGCCAATCCGAAACGTCCGCCCGACGCCATCCGCGCGACGCGCGAGGATTCGGGATGGAATACCGATGACCCGCAACCGATCAACGCGACCGACAGCAGCACCAGCGGATAGGTGTGCGCAACCGACAACAGCAGCAGCCCGCTCAGCGTGAAGAACATCCCGATCGGCAACGAATACGGCAGGGGATGCCGGTCGGTGACGATGCCGACCACCGGTTGCAGCAGGGATGCCGTCAACTGGAACGTCAACGTGATCGCGCCGATCTGGATGAAGCTGAGGGCGAACTCGTCTTTCAGCATCGGATAGATCGCGACGATCACCGACTGCATCATGTCGTTCAACATGTGCACGAAGCTGACCGCGCCGATCACGCCGAAGCGCGTCGGCCTGGGCGGCCTCACCGCGGTCGGTTCCGCCTGCGAAACACCGGCGAGCGAGCCTGCGCCACCCGCATCGGTTCTAGCGGTATCCAGATCCATGCCATTCACTGCCGGGAAATATCCGAACGGCACTGCCGCACTGCGCAGCGCACGAAGCCACCATTATCGCAGCCGCCGCACCGGCCGCACCCGCCGGTGCGAAAGCGTGTATTGCATCAGGCGCCCGTCATCTGCGCCTTCAGGAATGCCTGCACCGAGGCATCCGGTTTGCCAAGCCAGGTAAGCTTGCGCACGGAATCGCCCGCGCCACCGGAAGCCTCCACCAGCAAGCCCTGCATCGCGTGCTGCGCGGGGTCGGTCAACAGGAACAGTTGCCCGCCCTGGCAATCGGAAGCCTCGCAAACGTGCGACAGCCACATCGTCTTGCCCTCGACCTGCACGCGCGCCGAGGGCGCCGTGCTGTCGCCACGCTTCGCCCATGCCGGCAGCGCGGATACGCCATCCATGTCCGCGAAGGCTTTCGCAAAGCTCGGCCGCTGCAGGATCACCGCCAGCGACGGTCCGCGGGTCAACGGCGGCGGCGCCGGTGTCGCGGATGACGAATCCGCCGATGGCGTCTGCATCGGAATCGCCGAAGCCGCGGGTGGCGGCGTCGAGCTCGAAGCAGCAGGCGCGGAAGTCGCGGGCGGCGTGTCGTTGTTCGAGCACGCAGCGCAAGCGACACCGATCAGTGCAACGGCGGAAAGCTTCACGAAGACGTTCATGAGATCTCCAGGGGCTCAGGGAAACTTGTCGGCGGCGGCCACGATGTCGGCGTCGCCCGGCAACACCAGCAAGGCCGCGCCCGCGAGCGGTGTGTAGGTATCGACACCCACCACGCGTTCGAGCGGTGTGGCACCCAAGCCGCCTTCCACGATCGCCGTGATGACGCCCTCGCCCACGCCCGCGCTCTTGCGGCCTTCGTCCAGCACGATGATGCGCTTGGCAGTTTTCGCCTGCTCGACGATGAACGCGTCGTTGAGCGGCACCAGCCAGCGCAGGTCCACCACGCGCACTTTCCACTTGCGCCGCTTTTCGATTTCGCGCGCGGCGCGCAATGCCATCGGCACGCCGTTACCGAAGGTGAAGATCACCAGGTCTTTCGCCGACTCGTTGTACACGCGGCCCTCGCCCATCGGCATCGCTTCGCCCGGCGCGGGATAGCCGAACTGCCACTGGCCATCGCCGTGTTCGTACAGGTCTTTCGTCATGTACAGCGCGATCGGTTCCAGCAACGCGCACACGCGGCCGTCAACCTTGCACAACGCCGCCAGCGTGCGCAGCATCGTCGCGGCATCGTCGCCGCGCGATGGACAACCGACGACCAGCCCCGGAATGTCGCGCAACGCGGCGATCGAATTGTCGTTGTGGAAGTGGCCGCCGAAGCCTTTCTGGTAACCCAGCGACGCGATCCGCACCAGCAACGGGTTGCGGTACTGGTCGTTGGAAAAGAATTGCAGCGACGCCGCTTCGCCGCGGATCTGGTCGCAGGCGTTGTGGAAATACGCGAGGTACTGGATTTCCGGAATGGGCAGCATGCCCATGTTGGCGTAGCCCTGCGCCAGCCCCAGGATCATGGTCTCGTCGAGCAGCGTGTTGAACACGCGCGCGCCCCTGAAGGCCTTGTATAAACCCTTGGTGACGGTATACACGCCGCCCTTCTGCGCGACGTCCTCGCCGAACAGCAGCGACTCGGGATATTTCGCGAGCAGGTCATGCAATGCGGCGTTGATCTGCAAGGCCAGGTGTCGCGCGGGCTGCTTTTCCGGAAGCTTGTCGGCGCCACCGAAGATCGCCGCGCGCTTGTCGGCATGATCGGCGCGTTCCGCTTCGGCGCGCACCGCCTTGGGCGTGTACGGCGCCAGCGGCTTCAAGACTTCATCCAGCGAAGTGAGCTTGGGACGGCGGTCGGCTTCATCGGCGGCCTCGAAGCAGCACTTGCGGATCGCTTCGTACTCGTCCAGCAGCGACTGCTTCGTGTACAACCCGGATTCCAGTGCGATCGCGGCCGAACGCAGCAGCGGATCGGTAGCCTCCAGCGCCATCAATTCCTCGAAGCTGCGCCACTCGATCTCGAAATCAGTACCGGCGTGGCCGGTGAGCCGCGTGGTCTTGAGATGCAGGAAAGTCGGGCGGCGCGTCGTGCGGCAATGTTCGACCGCACGTGCGACTTGCGCGTAACCTTCCGCGAGATCGAGCCCATCTGCGAAGAAATAGTCGAGGTCCTTGCGATCGGCAAAGTTGTTGGCGATCCACCCACTCGGCGTCTTCACCGAAATGCCGATGCCGTTGTCCTCGCACACGAACAGCACCGGCGCCGGCAGGCGCTGGTAGGCCGTCCAACCCGCCGCGTTGAACGCGGTCTGCGCGGTTGCGTGGTTGCTCGACGCGTCGCCGAACGAGCAGATCACGATCGAATCGTTCGGCACCGGAAGCTGGTGGCCGATGCGCTGCGCCTGTTCGATCGCGACCGCGGTGCCGAGCGCCTTGGGCAGGTGCGACGCGATCGTGGACGTCTGCGGCAATACCCACAGCGGCTTCGAACCCCACACCTTGTGGCGTCCGCCCGACGCCGGATCTTCGCTGCTGGCCGCGAACGACAGCGCCGAATCCATCACCGGATCACGTGGTTTACCATCAGTGCCCGGCAACTTGCGGAAGCGTTCGGCCATGAATGCGCCCGAACGGTAATGCAGGAACGCGGGATCGGTGTGACGCGTCAGCCGTGCGACCATCGCGTTGCCTTCGTGGCCCGACGAACCGATGGTGTAGAACACCTTGTTCTTGACGCGCAGCACGCGCGCCATCAAATCGAGGTGACGCGAGATCAGTTGCGATTCGAACAGCTCGCGGAAATCGCGTGCGCTGCATGTGCTGCCCGGCAACACCGGTGCGTCGTCGTGCGACACACCGCCCATGTCGCCCTGCCATTCGCGCACGAACTCGGTGAAGTTCGCATCGACGATCTCGGCGCGGTTGAAGCCCTTGTGGCGGGCGGGAATCGGGGTCTTGATGGCGTTCATGTCGATGCTGTCGAAGCGGTGCGTTCGGCGCGGCGCGCGAGCCATTGCTCGCGCGTCTGGCCCCAGATTGCGATGGGATCATTTGCGTAGGGTTTGGGCAATTGGCCGAAACCCTGGAAGGTCGAACCCAATCTCGTCGCGACCGCTTGCGATGCGGCATTTTCCGGCGCGATGCAATGGATGATTTCTGGCCAGCCCAATACTTCGAACGCCCAGTCGATCGTGGCGGTCGCGGCCTCGGTCGCGTAGCCCTTGCCCCATGCTTCACGCGCGAGTGTCCAGCCGATTTCGTCGCCGGGCCAGCCTTCAGGATGCAGCGGGCCCACGCGCCCGACCCAGCGGCCGCTTGTTTTTTCGATCACCGAGAACGGCGAAAACCCTTGAATGTGCCACGCACCGACATTGGCCAGAAACCGGTTCCATGCATCGAGACGGGGCTTGATGCCGCCGAGATGCCGCATGACTTCCTCGTGCTGTCCAACTGCCGCCCATGCCTCGAAATCTTCCAGCCGCGGCACACGCAGGATCAGCCGCGCCGTTGCCAGCACGGGTTCGGGCGATGGCATCGCATCGACCACTCCCGAATCACTTGGCCGGACGGTAGGTGCATTCCGGCGCCGCCGTCGCGATGTCGGGAATGTTGGGGCTGTAGCAGGTGTACTGCACGCTCTTCTTGCCCTGCTTGTCGGTCACGACCTTCGGCACCAGTTGCACGATGCCGTTGCTCACGCCCACCACCGGACTGAGGTAGACGTTGATGATCCCGCCCGCGCTGACCAAGATCGAGCTGATTTCCTGGCTGCTCATCTGGTTGGGCGCGGCGAGGTGCGCGTCGGTGTTGTTCGACGGCGGCGTCGGATTCGACAGGATCGCATTGGCGACACCGATCTTCGCCAACGCCACCCGCAGCGACGTCAGCGCGATGTGCATTTCGCCGGCGTTGACCGCGGCCATCGCGCTGCCGGAAACCAGCATTGCGCCGAGTGCAAAACCGGCGAGCCATTTATTGCGAGTTTTCATGAGCGGACTCCGAAGAATTTTTTATCTTCGTCATTCCGGACGCCGCGAAGCGGCGATCCGAAATCCAGTGCCTTCCACATTCATTCGAGCGTAAAGACACTGGATTCCCGCTTTCGCGGGAATGACGTCGTGTGAGGTTCTAGAACGCGTTTATTCCCGTGAGTTCACGACCCACTACCAGCTGATGCACCGTCTGCGTGCCCTCGTACGTCACCACCGACTCCAGGTTCAGCGCATGGCGGATCGCCACGTGTTCGGTCGTGATGCCGGCGCCGCCCAAGATGTCGCGGCATTCGCGCGCGACGTCCAGCGCCATGCGCACGTTGTTCCACTTCGCCAGCGAAATCTGGCTCGGGTGGATTTTTCCCGCATCCTTCAGGCGCCCCAGTTGCAACGCCAGCAATTGCGCGGTGGTGATGCGGCGCGCGATGTCGGCCAGCCGCAACTGGATCGCCTGGTTGGCGGCCAGCGGACGATTGAACAGCACGCGCTCCTGCGTGTAATCCAGCACTTCCTGGAGGCACGCCTGCGCCGCGCCGATCGGACCCCAGCTGATGCCGAAGCGCGCCGAATCGAGGCAACTCAACGGGCCGCGCAAGCCTTTCACGTTTGGCAGCATCGCACTGGCCGGCACGCGCACGTCGTCGAGGAACAGCGCGCTGGTCACCGACGCGCGCAGGCTCATCTTCTTGTGCACCTCCTGCGCGGTGAAGCCTTTCGTGTCCGTCGGCACCAGGAAACCGCGAATGCCGTCGTCGGTCCTGGCCCACACCAGCGCGACCTGCGCGAGGTTGCCGTTGGTGATCCACATCTTGGCGCCGTTGATCACCCAGTCGCCGCCATCCTGCCTGGCGACTGTTTTCATGTTGGCCGGATCGGAACCACCGTGCGCTTCGGTGAGGCCGAAGCAGCCGATCACCTCGCCCGCCGCCATCTTCGGCAGGTATTCGCGCTTCTGTTCCTCGCTGCCGAAGGCGAAGATCGGATGCATCACCAAGGATGACTGCACCGACGCGAAACTGCGCAGGCCGGAATCACCGCGTTCCATTTCCTGGCAGATCAGGCCGTAGCTGACCTGGTTCATGCCCGCGCCGCCGTATTCCTCGGGGATCGTTGCGCCTAGGAGGCCCAGCGATGCGATCTCCGGAATCAGTTCGGCCGGGAAGCGCGCCTGATCGAAACAGTCGCCGATGATCGGCAGCACCTTGTCGTCGACGAAGCGCGCGACCGAGTCCTGCACCATGCGTTCCTCCTCGGAAAGCAGCGCGCGGACGTCGTACAGGTCGAGGGGGTTGAGGCGGGTCGCCATGCGAAATCCCGGATCGAAGATGAAGCTTGTTATTGTAGCGTTATCAAGGCCTGCGCGCCTTGGCCGTTTTCGGGTCGCCGATGGCGAACAGTCGCAACCGTGCCTGAATTTCTCGCGCGCACATTCAGCGCATTGCAAGCCTGAAAGTGTTGAACTTGCACCCCGGCTCCACATCCACGGCACAATCCATGTCCATCCTGCGCATCTATTTGCGCGTGCTCGGGCTGCTCGCACCCGAACGCGCGCTTGCGGTCGCGCTCACCGCGGCCAACCTGGCCCTGGCCGGCGTGTTCTTCCTGGAACCCATGCTGTTCGGCCGCGTGATCGATGCGCTAAGCAAGCCGCGCGGACACGCGGCGATGTTCATCGGCGCCTGGGCGCTGGTCGGTTTCGTGGGCGTGGTGGTCGGCGCGCTGGTGTCGCTGCACGCCGACCGGATGTCGCATCGCCGCCGCCTCGGCGCCGTGCGCGCCTACTTCGAACACGTGATCGGGCTGCCGCTGTCGTTCCACGGCAACCAGCACACCGGCAAGCTGCTGCGGATCATGCACATCGGCACCGACAATCTGTCGGCGCTGTGGCTGGGCTTTTTCCGCGAACACCTGACCACGCTGCTGGCGATCGTGGTGATGATTCCCGTGGCCATCGCCATCAACTGGCAGCTCGCGCTGCTGATGATCGCGCTGCTGACGTGCTTCGTGATCTTCAACGCCATCGCGATACGGCGCACCCGCTGCGCGCAGGATCGCGTGCAGGATTACCACCATCGCATTTCCACCCGCGTGGGCGACGTGCTGGGCAATGTCACCGTGGTGCAGAGCTTCACGCGCACGCGCGAGGAAGTGAGCGGCCTGAAGCAGTTGATCTCGGAAGCACTGGCCGCGCAATACCCGGTGCTGAACGGCTGGGCGACGCTGTCGGTGTTCTCGCGCGCCGCGAGCACCATGACCGTGGTGGCGATCTTCGCGCTGGGTGCCATGCTGCATGCGCGCGGCGAGATCAGCATCGGCGGCATCGTCAGCTTCGTCGGGTTCGCACTGATGCTGATCGGCCGGCTGGAACAGTTCGCGACCTTCATCTCGAACCTGTTCTTCCAGTCCAATTCGCTGCGCGATTTCTTCGACGTGCTGGACACGCCGGCCGCCGTCACCGAAGCGCCCGACGCCGTCGCGCTGCCGCGCGTGCGCGGCGAGGTCGCGTTCGAGAACGTGGACTTCTCCTACGAGGCCGGCCGGCAGGCGCTGCGCGACTTGAGTTTCCGCATTCCGGCGGGCAGCAAGGTGGCCGTGGTCGGACCCACCGGCGCAGGCAAGACCACTGCGCTAAGCCTGCTGTATCGCGCAGCCGATCCGTCCAGTGGCCGCATTACCGTGGATGGCGTGGACATCCGCGGCGCAAGCCTGGAATCGCTGCGCCGCAATGTCGCGGTGGTATTCCAGGAACCGGGGCTGCTCAGCCGCAGCATCGAGGAGAACCTGCGCATCGGTGATCCCGATGCCGACGACCGCGCGCTGGAAACCGCGGCGCGCGCGGCGCAGGCGCACGCGTTCATCGCCGACAAGCCGGAAGGCTACGCGACCGCGGTCAGCGAGCGCGGACGTTCGCTGTCGGGCGGCGAACGCCAGCGGCTCGCGATCGCGCGGGCGATGCTGAAGGATGCGCCGATCCTGATCCTCGACGAAGCGACCAGCGCGCTGGACAACGCGACCGAAGCGCGGATCAAGCACGCGATGGATGCGCTGTGCCGCAACCGCACCACCTTCATCATCGCGCACCGGCTCTCCACCGTGCGCAACGCCGACATCATCCTGGTGCTGGATCACGGCCGGATCGTCGAACAGGGCCGCTACCAGGAACTGCTCCTGCGCAACGGCCTGTTCGCGCAACTCGCGCGTCAGGACGAGTTCGCCGACGACCATCGCCATGGCCGGCGCGAACCGGTGCCGCTGCACGTGGCCGCGTAAGCGTCAGACTTTTTCACGACGCCGTTGGTTTGAAACCCCATGCGGCACGTGGCCCGTCGCCACGTGCTGCCGCGCCGACTCGACGTTGATCGGCGAATCGTCGAAGAACAGATCCGCGCCGAAGGCTTCCAGGAACGGGCCCTTGTCGCGCCCGCCGAGGAACAACGCCTCGTCGATGCGCACGCCCCACTGGCGCAGTGTCAGGATCACGCGCTTGTGCGCGGGCGCCGAGCGCGCGGTGACCAGCGCCGTGCGGATCGGCGAATCTTCGGGCGGGAACGCGGCCTGCAGGCGGTGCAGCGCAGCCAGGAAGTTGCGGAACGGACCGCCGGACAGCGGTTCGTTCCAGCGCTCGGTTTCGTTGCGATGGAAGGCGTCGAGGCCCTGCTCCTGCGACAGGCGTTCGGATTCGTCGCCGAAGATCACCGCGTCGCCGTCGAACGCGATCCGCAACTGGCCGGGATGCGTGGTGCCAACCTGCGAGGGCAGGATCGTCGCCGCCGCCACGCCCGAGTTCAGCGCACGCGCGACGTTCTCTGCATTCGCCGACAGGAACAAATCAACGCCGAACGGCGCGATGTATTCGCTGGTCGCCTCGCCCGACGTGAACGCGGCGCGCGTGATCGCCAACCCGTGGTGCTGGATGGAATTGAAGATGCGCAAGCCGGTGTCGCCCGAGTTGCGCGACAGCAACACCACCTCGACGTACGGCGTGTCCGGCGCGGGCCGGTTCAGCGCCAGCAATTTCTCGACGACGGGGAACGCGACGCCCGGTTGCAGCACGTCATTCTCGTGCGCGATCTGGTAGGCGCGATACGCTTCCAGACCCTCGCGCTCGAACAGCGCATGCGATTCGGTCAGATCGAACAGCGCGCGCGATGAAATCGCGACGACCAGCTTGTCATCGCTTGGTGCGGCATCGTCCCGGCCGGTTGCGTTCACGCGCGCAGTGTAGCGTGCCGCCATCAACCCCACAGCGGCCGCGACAACTCCACCAGCACCCACGCCATCAACGCGCTGATGGGCAGCGTGAGGATCCACGACCACACCATGCGTTCGACCACCGTCCAGCGCACCGCATTGAAGCGCTTGGCCGCGCCGACGCCCATGATCGCGGACGAAACAACGTGGGTGGTCGAAACCGGCAAACCGAACACGGACGCCACGATGATCACGAACGCGGAACTGGTTTCCGCGGCGAATCCGTTGATCGGGTGCAGCTTGACCATCTTGTGACCGAGCGTCTTGATGATGCGCCAGCCACCGCCCGCGGTGCCGGCCGCCATCACCAGCGCGCACAGCACCTTCACCCACACCGGAATCGGGAAGTGTCCGCCGACATCAGACACGCGCAGGAAGTGCAGCCATGCCGGCAGGTGATCGAAATTGTGCGCGGCGGTGGCGCCGGCCAACGCCAGCGCGATGATGCCCATGGTTTTCTGCGCGTCGTTCATGCCGTGCGACACGCCCATCGCCGCGGCCGACACGAGTTGCGCCTTGCCGAAAAAGAAATTGACGAATGGGGTGCGCCCGAACCGGCGCAGGAATCCGGTGCGATTGGCGAACCACGCGAACAGCGCGAACAGCGCGCCCATCACCAGAATACCCAGCACGAAACCGGCGACTGGCGACACCACCATTGGCACCAGCACTTTCGGGATCAACCCGCCGCCGCGCCACCAGTGGTTCGGATCCGTCGCCCAGATGATTGCGTGGAAGTTGCCATCGGCCGCCGCGAACGCGGCGCCGCACAGGCCGCCGATCAGCGCGTGCGAGGACGAGGACGGCAAGCCCAGCCACCACGTGATCAGGTTCCAGACCGTCGCGCCCAGCAGCGCGCAGATCAGCACTTCGCCGCCGACCTGCAGCACGCCGGCATCGATCAAGCCGGTCGCAATCGTCACCGCGACCGCGGTGCCCCACAGCGCACCCAGGAGATTCGTCGTCGCCGCCAGCAGCACCGCCTGCCCCGGCGTCATCACCTTGGTCGCGACGACGGTCGCGATGGAATTGGCGGTGTCGTGGAATCCGTTGATGTAGTTGAACACCAACGCGATCACGATGACGGCAGTGAGGAGGCCGAGGCTCATTGCGGGACCGGGGAGAATCGTTTGTAGTTATTCGTCATTCCGGCGAAAGCCGGAATCCATTTTTTGCTCTTGAGAAAATCAAAATGGACTCCGGGTTCTGCTTCCCGGACCAAGCCCGTGAAGCAGCCCCGGAATGACGGCAAGTGCGTGAGGCACCAAGGTGAGCCGAGTCCCCAGTCCCGAATCCCGGCTCTCATGAATTCTTCAACACGATCGAGTAAATGACGTTGCCCACGTCCCGGCAACGATCGATGGCTTTTTCCAGCAGCTCGAACAGATCCTTCGTCAGCATCGTGCGGATCGGATCGTCGCTGCTGAGATAGAGCGTGCGGTAAGGCTCCAGCAGCAGCCGGTCGGCTTCCGATTCGGTGGCCTGCAGCCGATCCTGCAGTTTGCGCATGCGGCCGATGTTCATGCCATTGCGCAGCTCGCTGACCATTTCCGCGACGCCGTCGGTCGCGGCCATCAGCAGCCCGGCGCGCGACGCGAAGTCGATGCCTTCGACGCGCTTGGCCACGATCACGTAGCGCTCGGCGAACTTCTCGATAGTCTTGGGGATGCGGTAAAGCGCGGACGACATCGCCTCGATGTCCTCGCGATCCAGCGCGGTGACGAAGGTGTTGACCAGCGCCTCGCTGATCTGCGCCGCCAGTTCCTTCTCGCGTCGGCGGGCGGCGCGGAAACCATCCAGCAGCATCGGCTCGCCGTGCGCTACCAGCAAGGCCTGCAGCGCCTTGGCCCCGTCGTGGGCGGCGCCGGCGCTGGATTCCAGCAGGGTGTAGAAACGGTCCCCTTTGCCGAACATGGTCTGCAGCGAAAACATTGGCATCCACCCGTGCGCGAAATAATGCAAATGGTACCGGGCACCGCGTCGGTCAAACGCGGTTCCCTCTGCCACGTACCATGCTCCGCAGCGAAAACATGGCGATCCATCCGGTATTCGACCACGCATAGGTTACACGAGCGCGCGCCGGCCCGAAGCATTTGCGCTTGCTAAACTCCCCCCATGACCCGTCTTTTGCGGCCCCGATGCTGACCGACCTCGGCCTGGTCCTGCTGCTGGCGCTGGGCAACGCATTTTTCGCGCTGGCCGAGATCGCGCTGATCGCGGCACGCAAGAGCCGGCTGCGCTACATGGCCCGCACCAGCACGCGCGCGCAGGTGGCACTGCGGCTGGCGCAGCGGCCCGACCGTTTCCTGTCCACCGTGCAGGTGGGCATCACCATCATTACCCTGATCACCGGCGCCGCCACCGGCACCTCGATCAGCGACGCCATCCGCGCGTGGCTCACCCGCATCGGCGCCCCGGTCGCCGAGCATGCGTCGCTGCTGATCGGGCTGGTGCTCGGCTTCGTCCTGGTCACCACCATCAACATCACCGTCGGCGAACTGGTGCCCAAGCGCGCCGCGCTGGTCGCGCCCGAACGCATCGCGCAGATCGTGGCGTTTCCCATGCAGGTGATGTCATGGATCATGGCGCCATTCGTGTGGTTCCTCGACCTCATCACCAGCGGCGTGCTGCGGCTGCTGCGGCTGAACCGCGTCACGCGCGAGAAAGTGACCGAAGAGGAAATCCGTCTGCTGGTCGCCGAAGGCGCCGAACAGGGCGTGCTGGACCTCGACGAACGCAACATGGTCAACCGCGTGCTGCGGCTGGGCGATCGCGCGGTGGACAGCGTGATGACGCCGCGGCCGCGCATCGCGTGGCTGGATGCGGCGGCACCGCTCGCGGAGAATTTGGCGGTGCTGCGTGCCACGCCCTACTCGCGCTATCCGGTCTATCGCGAAGGCGAGGAAGACGTGCTCGGCGTGCTGGAAGTCAAGCGCCTGCTGCAATCGCTGGCACAGGACCCGGATGCCGCCAAACAGCCGCGCCTCGACTTGTTCCGCAAATTGACCAAGCCGTTGTTCGTGCCCGCCACCACACGCGCGCTGGACCTGCTGGATGAATTTCGCGACGCCAAGACGCCGTTCGCGCTGGTGGTGGACGAATACGGCGACATCGAAGGCCTGGTCACCTTGAACGACGTGCTGACCGCGGTGGTCGGCCGCCCCGCTGGCAGCGGCAACAACGGCGCCTCCGACAATGCGTCCGCACTGCGTCGCGACGACGGCAGCTGGCTGGTATCAGGCTCGCTCGCCACCGACGACCTGCGCGAACTGCTGAAACTGGACGAACTGCCGAACGAAGAGGAAGGCGACTACTACACCCTTGCCGGCATGCTCATCGACATGCTTGGGCACATCCCCGTCGAGGGCGAAAGCACGACCTGGCACGGACTGAAATTCGAGGTCGTCGATCTCGATGGGGCGCGGATCGACAGGGTGCTGGTTTCACCCATCGCGAAGGGCGAGCAACTTGGCGAAATAGATTTGGATGATGGGTAGCAGCTAAGGTTGGGAAAAAAACGGGCCCATTTTGAAGTGTTCGCAGAATTGGGGAGAACCCCGAGGAGCTCTCGATGAGCACACAGGTGCATGGCTAACCTATTCTGACCTCAATGTTGTTATTGCTCCGCGTACGGGCCAATAACCTATTTCCACCATATCGTTGCATTTCGAAAGGTTGATGCGTGATTACATCGACACTCATTGAATTCGCCTGTACGGCCGTGATTCTTGGGTTGAGTGCGCTGACAGTCGCATTCTCTCTCGGTTCAAAACGTTCATATTCACGGCTTTTTCTGGCGGGGTATTTCATCTGTCTTTCGGTTGACTGCATCGTGGGGCTGATCCGAATCGGCTGGGCCGGATTGCTGACCGCCGCATCCGTGCGCTGGCTGCATGTGGCCAATGTTCCGATCGCTTATCTCTTGGGGCCATTACTTTACGGCTGCATTGTCACGCTGATCTTTCCAAGTTTCCCTACAAACACAAGACGCGTCCTTTGGCACCTGGTGCCCTATGGAGTGGTGCTAGCGTTTTCGATTTGCAATGCTTTGTATGCATTCGACACGTCACGCTTGGGGGCCTTGGCTTTCAAGGTCACCTACCACGCGTGGGTTCTGCAGGGGCTGGGATATATCGTTTTTGCAATCAGTCGGGTTCGCGGCGCGCAAAAGTTGCTTGAACAGGCGAGCGCGGATGGCGTGGTTTTACGCCTGACTTGGCTACACAGATTTGTCGCACTAAACAGCGTGATCTGGAGCCTGATGCTGGTTGACCGGATCTGTGAGGTCGCGGGGATACGGGAAGGCCTGTGGCTGAGCGTTGCTTTGGATGTTCTCAGCACCTCGACCCTGTTTGCGCTCGCATGGTTCGGGTTGCGCCTGCCTTTGATACCTGCGACGAGTCCGATTGCGGTGATTGAAGCGGATCGAGCGTTGCACCAAACAATGTCTTACGCCCGATCCGGACTGGATGGAGAGCAATGCGCCAAGGTAGCAGCCGACTTATCTCGGTTAGTGGAGAGGGAGCGCCTCTACACTGACAACCAACTGGACCTGCGGGTCCTGAGCCTGCGCAGCGGTTGGCCCCCGAATTACATTTCGCAAGCCCTCAACCAAGGGTTGGGCCAAAACTTCTTCGAGTTCATTAATAACTTCCGAGTCTCGGCTGCGGAGCGCTGTTTGACCGATCCGGCTGACCGGAGGACCATTCTGGAAGTGGCGCTGGCCTGCGGCTTCGGCAGCAAGTCGACCTTCAATGCCGTGTTCAAACGCATGACTGGACGTACTCCCGGCGAGTTGCGGCGTGCTCGCATCGCCGTTTCGGGCCAATCGACCGCCTAAAACGTCCAATCCTGCACGTTCGGACGAACCCCGCCCTCTTTTTTGTTTGACTGCACTGCGCCTGACTTGGGCGCTGCGCGCGTTCGGGTCATTTCCTGAGCATCAGCCGTCATGACCCGTCCAAGGCGGTTGACACCTCAGCCTGTCGAACGAGGAAAGAAAATGTCGAAGTGCATAGCCGCTCTCATGCTGACTTTGCTCTGGTCGAGCGTGTGTGTAGCCGGATTATCCGAGCCGCAATGGTCCACGCCGGAGAAATTTGGCGCCGTCGAGTTCCAATGGGGCGTCAAGATTCCCTTGCGGGACGGAGTCAAGCTGAACGCCACGCTGTATCGCCCGAAAAACCAAAGGGCTCCTTTGCCGTGCGTCTTTACGCTCACACCATATATCTCACAGACCTACCATGATCGTGGAATGTATTTCGCCGCGCACGGCTACGTGTTCCTGACCGTCGATGTACGCGGCCGCGGCAACTCGGAAGGTCACTTCACTCCACTACTGCAGGAAGCCAACGACGGACCACAGGTGATTGAATGGTTGGCGCGGCAACCGTACTGCAATGGCAAGGTTGCGATGTGGGGCGGCTCGTACGCGGGTTACGACCAGTGGGCGACGGCAAAGGAGTTCCCGCCTCACTTGACGACCATCGTCCCCGTCGCCTCGCCCCGGCCGGGTGTTGACTTCCCGGCGATCAACAACATCCACTATAGCTACGACATGCAATGGATTACCGCGACCAGTGGACACACTCTGCAAGAAAGCATCTTCGACGACGACGGGTTCTGGAACGAGAAGTTCGGCGAGATGCACTTGAACCATCGCCCGTTTAAGGACCTCGACGCCATCGTTGGCAACCACTCGGCCAGCTTTCAGACCTGGCTCACCCATCCGACTGTTGATGCGTACTGGGACAGCTACAACCCGACCCCGCGGCAATTTGCCAAGCTCAATCTTCCCATCCTGACCATTACCGGTCAGTACGACGGCGATCAGCTCGGCGCACTGTCATTCTATCGCGAGCATGTTGAGTACGCCTCGGCTGCAGCGAAGGCAAAGCACTATCTGATCATTGGTCCTTGGGACCATTTCGGGACACGCACACCGGGTGCCGAATACGGCGGTATCCAATTTGGCAAAGCCAGCCTGCTCGACATGAATCGACTATTGAAAGACTGGTACGACTGGACGATGAAGGATGGCACGAAGCCGGCATTTCTGAAGAACAAGGTTGCCTATTACCTCTTCGGGGATGGTGTCGCGCAATGGCGCTATGCCAGTTCGCTTACCGCTGTCACGGCTGAGATGCAGCCAATGTTTCTAGCCTCAATCAACGGTAGCGCCAACGATGTGTTCGCAGCCGGCCGCTTGACGGCCGATAAACCCATCAGCGCAGACGAACCAGACCATTACGTCTACGACCCGCTCGATGTCCAATCCCCAGCATGGGATCCAGAAGGTGACGATGCAGATCCGAACTTCCTGACCAGCGTCCGCGGATTGTTGGCTTCGTCAGGAAAACTCTTGGTTTATTACACCCCTGTCTTCGAACAGGATACCGATCTCGCAGGTTTCTTCAGGCTCGCTACGTGGATCCGCTTGAACCAGCCTGACACGGACATCGCGGCGACTGTCTATGCGATCCTGCCCGATGGCCATAGTGAGTTGCTCGCCGTGGACATGCTCCGCGCGCGGTACCGGAAGAGCCTGCGCGAAGTTTCCTTTGTGAAACCCGGAGTAATTGAGAAATACGAGTTCGATCATTTCACCTTCATTGCCAGACATCTGACCAGGGGTAGCCGGCTCAGGCTTGTGATCGGACCCGTGAATTCTCGAAATTGGGAGAAGAACTACAACAGCGATGGTGTCGTGGCCGATGAATCCGGCAAGGATGCTCGGACGGTCACCGTGACGCTCTACCATGATGCAGAACGTCCAAGCGTCCTATACCTTCCGATCGCAGCCAAAACAAGCGTATTAACAAACTAGCGGCAAGCGAATCGACTCACCGATTTCGGTGTGAGGATTGTTGCGGCGTGCGCTTGAAGCACCACGTAGGCCGCTAGGCGGGTAATGCCACTGCCATGACAGCGTCATTCAGTCAAACAACGTCCGAAGAACCTAAGATGATTCATCCCGTACACCCTCTAATTGAGCTTGGTTGCGCTAGGGGCCAAAGAGAGAAGCATGATCAACGCACAAAAGCCGAAACAGCGGCTTGAAGCCATGTTTCACGCTATTGATACCGCGGATTGGGCGGACTTTGCGCAATTCTTCCGGTCGGAGGTAGTGTATGAGCGCCCTGGCCACCCCGATATTTTCGGGATCGATGCACTACTTTATTTCTACCGTGATACACGGGTCATCGCCGAAGGTGAGCATGTGCTCACAGCGGCGCTTGCAGATGATGATCACGCGATTTGCTTCGGGTATTTCAAGGGGCGTTCAAAAAGTGGTGAAGAGCTTGCCGAGCGCTTTGCAGACGCGTATGAGCTGAGGAATGGCTTGATCTGCAAATGGACAACTTACTTTTTCAGAGCCGCTATATAGGAATGCCTGATTTACGCCGCCGTCATTGTGGCTCTGTGTCTGAAATGTATGCGGTGGTCGGCATGACCTGACGCTGCCAGCGATGTACCTTCGCCCTCAAGCTGGCGCGGAAACACGTTTCGCGCTGCACGGCCGAAGCAGCAAGCTTGGAATCCACTTGCTGTCCACCACACTTGGGCAGTCGGTTCCGTCTTGACATTCACGGCTTGCGTCCCCCGCTGAGCGTTTTCGCCAAACTCGCCATCCGCTCGGCATCCGCCAATACGCCATGCAGGATGCGCAGTTCACGCGCGTCGGGCTCCGCACGATGGAACAGGCGGCGCAGGCGTTGCTCGATGGTTTTCGCGGAACGGCCCTTGTGGAAGTCGATCGCGTGCAGGGTGGCGAACAGGTGCTCGAAGAAGCGTTCCATCTGCTCCGCGGAGGCGGGCGGCGCGTCGTGATCCGACGGTGATTCGGGAACATTGCCCAGCATCGCCATGCGCAGTTCCCACGCCATCAACTGCACGGCCTGCGCAAGGTTGAGCGAGGAGAATTCCTCGACGCTGGGAATGCGGATCATCGCGTGGCACATCGACAATTCTTCGTTGTCGAGGCCGGAGCGTTCGTTGCCGAACAGCAGCGCGACTTCGTTGCCCTGCCGCAACAGCGGCGCGATTTCGCCCACCGCGGCGCGCGGGTCGAGTTCCGGCAGGTTCACGCCGCGGCGGCGCGCGGACAGGCCGTACACGCGGGTGCAGTCGGCCACGGCTTCCGGCACGCTGCCGGCCACGGCCAGGTTCGCCAGCACGTCGTCCGCGCCGGCCGCCATCGCGCTGACCTGCGGATCGGGATAGCGCTGCGGCGCCACCAGCACCATGCGCCAGAAACCCATGGTGCGGATCGCGCGCGCGGCCGAGCCGATGTTGCCGGGATGGGACGTGCGTGACAGCACGAAGCGAATCGTTTGCGGCGCAGGCGGGATGGAGGCGGTGGATTGGTTCATCGTGCAAGGTTATCAGCATGATTTTGCCGTCGTGCCGTAATGCCCCCCTCACCCAGCGCTACGCGCTCGGCCTGCGGCCGCCTCTCCCCCAATCGATGGAGCCAATTGGGGGAGAGGGAGACAAGTGCGCGGCGCGTCCGAACCACGTCCCTGCTAAAATGACTCGGCGCCGCCCCGTGCGGCGCGTTCTTTTTCAAATCTCCGGAATCTCTTCGCCATGGCCCGACCCATCGTCACCGTTGCGATCCGTGCTGCGCGCGCCGCGGGCAGCGTGATCCTGCGCTACATGAACCGCCTCGACAGCCTGGCCGTGATCGAAAAGCACCATCTCGATTTCGTATCCGAGGTCGATCGCCAGGCCGAGCGCGAGATCGTGCGCGAACTGAAGCGCGCCTATCCGGACCACGCGATCCTGGGCGAGGAAACCGGCGCCTCCGGCAAGGCCGGCGCGCGCTTCACCTGGGCGGTCGATCCGCTGGACGGCACGCACAATTATTTGCGCGGCATTCCGCATTTCGGGGTATCGCTTGCACTGCTGGATCGCGGCGAACCCGTGCACGCGGTGATCCTCGATCCTGTGCGCAACGAGATCTTCACCGCCAGCAAGGGCGATGGTGCGTTCCTCAACGACCGGCGCATCCGCGTTGCGAAGCGCGAGTCCGTGGATGGCGCGATGCTGTGCGCGGGTTTTCCGTACCTCGGGCGCCGCAACCTCGACGTGCAGCTCGGCATGACCCGCGAACTGCTGAAGCGCGCGGAAGATTTTCGCCGCACCGGCTCGGCCGCGCTGGATCTCGCGTGGACTGCGTCCGGACGTTTCGATGGCTATTTCGAAACGGGCCTGAAAATCTGGGACATGGCCGCGGGCTGCCTGCTGGTACGCGAGGCCGGTGGACGCTATGGCGATTTCATGGGCCGCGAGGGCTTGCCCGAATCCGGCAACATCGTCGCCGCCAACCACGTGCTCGCGGAACAGATCGTCACGACCATCGCGCCGATGCTGACTTCGGAGTTGAAACGCTGACGCACGGAACCCGGATTGATTCGCGACATCCCTGTCGCTCACCCTTCGGGCCGCCTTCGGCGTTCGCGTTTGCAGTCCTGCAAACGCAGTCGTTTCACTTCATCCGGGCTACGCAGGTCAACTGCCGGCCTTGATCGTCGCCAGCGTGGGCGCGGCGTGCCCGGCCAGTGCGTCGAGGTAGCGCTGGTACAGCACCGCCACGCGCTTCACGTATACCTGCGTTTCGGCATACGGCGGCACGCCGCCGTACTTCGTCACCGCGCCGGCGCCCGCGTTGTAGGCGGCCGCCGTCAGCTTCACGTCGCCGTGGAAATCGTGCAGCAGCAAGGCGAGATAGCGCGCGCCGCCGCTGATGTTCTGCGCCGGATCGAAGGCGTCACCCACGCCCAGTTCGAACGCGGTGCCCGGCATCAGTTGCATCAAGCCCTGCGCGCCCTTGTATGACAACGCGCGCGCGTTGAATCCGGACTCCGCATGGATGATCGCGCGCAGCAGCGCAGCGTTCACGCCGCTCAGCTTCGCGGCCGAACGGATGTCATCGCCATACGTGGCCAACTGCAGCGGCACCGTATTCCAGTCGATCGTCGAATGCACATTGCATGCGTAACATTCGACGATGTAGGTGAACAGCATCTTCGCGTTGCGGCCCTGCGCCAGTGACGCGACGTTGGTGTACAGCACGGCGCCGTTCTTCTGCGCCACGCGATACACCGCGCCGCGTTTCGGCGGTGTCGGTTTGTCGGCCTCGAGCTTCAGCGGAATCGGCGCAGTCGCCGAAGGCGCGGGCGCGCTGGCGGCGGGCGCGGGCGTGGGCCGCTCGGGCGCCAGATCGACGCCGAGCACGCGCGGCAGGATCCACGTGCCCAGCGTATCCAGCGCCACCACCGGAAACGGCTGCCACGCCTGCGTGTCGACCTGTGCCGTTGCCGGCACGGCATGGTCCTCGCCCAGCGGCGTGATCTTCAGTATCGCGGGATTCGCCTTCACGGAACGCGGCGGCTGGCCGGGCAGCGTGGCGCCGCTGGGTTGGTTGTTCTTGCGCGTGATGTGCTGGCTGGCTTCGACGCGATGCAGCGAAGCGGTGTGCCACTGGCCCAGCTTCACGCAATTGCGATAGCCCGCGGTGCTGCTAACGTAGGCCAGCTCGCCGCCCGCGCCGGTGCAGCGATAAAGCACGCTGGCGGCCGCCGGCCCAGCCCACGCGAAGGCCAGCAACAACGCGCACGCGAACGCCATCCGCCAATGCGAATCGGATGTCAGGCGAGGCCCCCGGCGCCAGCCGCCGCGCGCCCCCGGGCGGGAAACGGCACTCATGGGATCGCAGTGTGCCCCTGCGGGCGGCCCTTGCCAAGCCGCAGCGTTCACACTTCGGGGCCGGAAGTTCGGTCCGCGGCCGTTGCGAAGCTACAATGCGGGTTTGATCGCGCGCTGCTTCCCTCCGATGGCCGATACCCCTGCCCCCGCCAAAGCCGGATCCAAGAAGTCCGATTCCGGAAAGCCTGATTCTGGAAAGCTCTTCATCGAGACCCACGGCTGCCAGATGAACGAGTACGACTCCCGCAAGATGGAGGAAGTGCTGAGCGCCGAGCGCGGCATGCTGCGCACGCAGGACGTCTCGCAAGCCGACGTGATCCTGGTGAACACCTGCTCGATCCGCGAAAAGGCGCAGGAAAAGGTGTTTTCGCAACTCGGCCGCTGGAAGGAATTCAAGCAGGCCAACCCAGGCGTGCTGATAGGCGTCGGCGGTTGCGTGGCGTCGCAGGAAGGCGCGGCGATCGTGGAGCGCGCGCCGTACGTGGACATCGTGTTCGGCCCGCAAACCCTGCACCGCCTGCCCGATCTGATCGACGCGCGTCGCGCGACCGGGCAGCCGCAGGTCGACATTTCGTTTCCCGAGATCGAGAAGTTCGACCGCCTGCCCGAGCCACGCGCCGAAGGTCCGAGCGCGTTCGTGTCGATCATGGAAGGCTGCTCGAAATACTGTTCGTTCTGCGTGGTGCCCTACACGCGCGGCGAGGAAATTTCGCGGCCGTTCGATGACGTGCTGGCGGAAGTCGCGTCCCTCGCCGAGCAGGGCGTGAAAGAGGTCAACCTGCTCGGCCAGAACGTCAATGCGTACCGCGGGCCAATGTTCGACGGCGGCACGGCCGACCTCGCGCTGTTGATCCGCGCGATCGCCGAGATCGACGGCATCGGGCGGATTCGTTTCACCACCTCGCATCCGCTGGAGTTTTCCGATTCGCTCATCGCGGCCTATCGGGACGTGCCCAAGCTCGCGAATTTCCTTCATTTGCCCGTGCAGTCGGGTTCCGACCGCGTGCTCGCGATGATGAAGCGCGGCTACACCGCGCTGGAATTCAAGTCGAAAATCCGCAAGCTGCGCGCGGTGCGCCCGGACATCTGCATCTCCTCGGATTTCATCGTCGGTTTCCCCGGCGAAACCGATGCCGACTTCGAGAAGACGATGCAGTTGATCGAGGACGTTGGTTTCGACCAGTCGTTCTCGTTCATCTATTCCAAGCGCCCCGGCACGCCCGCAGCCAACCTGCTGGACCCGACGCCCGACGCGGTCAAGCACGAACGCCTGGCGCGCCTGCAGGCCACGATCAACGCGCACGCCGCAAAGATCAGCGAGGCGATGGTCGGAACGACGCAACGCATCCTCGTCACCGGCCCGTCGAAGAAGAACCCGAACGAGCTCACCGGCAAGACCGAGAACATGCGGCAGGTGAATTTTGCCGGCGACGCGCGTTTGATCGGCCAGTTCGTGGATGTCGTGATTACCGCTGCACTGACAAATTCGCTGCGTGGACGTCTGTCCGGGCGAGAAGCAGTCGTGATGCCATGATGGTTATCCTCGTCATTCCGGCGCAGGCCGGAATCCATTTTGCCTTTGCTCTCGACGCCATCGGGACACATGAAGTCAATTTGGATCCCGGCTTTCGCCGGGATGACGATGTTTGGATCGGTTGCGGCGCATGACCGAAGGCATCATCCAGCACGACTTCACCCTCGAACCCGACGACACGCAGCGGCTCTCCAACCTGTGCGGCCCGTTCGACGAGCACCTGCGCCAGATCGAGCTGCGGCTCGGCGTCGAGATCAACAATCGCGGCAACGTGTTCCGCGTGATCGGCGAAGAACCCGCGGTGAAGTCCGGCGAGCGCGTGCTGCGCAATCTCTACGAAGCGACCGAGCACGAGACCTTGAACGGGCGCGCGCTGAACCTGCGACTGTCGGAAGCGGGCGTCGATGCGCTGGCCGAACAGCAGGCGGAAGACGCGCAGGAAGTCGCGATCAAGGTAAAGCGCGGCACCATCCGCGGGCGCGGGCCGAACCAGGTGCGCTACCTGCACGCGATCGCGACGCACGACATCAACTTCGGCATCGGCCCGGCCGGCACCGGCAAGACGTATCTCGCGGTCGCGAGCGCGGTCGAGGCGCTGGAAACCGGTCGCGTGCAGCGGCTGATCCTGGTGCGCCCCGCGGTGGAAGCCGGCGAAAAGCTGGGCTTTCTGCCCGGCGATCTTGCGCAAAAGGTCGATCCGTATCTGCGCCCGCTGTACGACGCGCTGTATGAAATGCTCGGCTTCGACAAGGTCGCGCGCCTGATCGAGCGCAGCGTGATCGAGATCGCGCCACTGGCTTACATGCGCGGACGCACGCTCAACGATTCGTTCGTGATCCTCGACGAGGCGCAGAACAGCACGGTGGAGCAGATGAAGATGTTCCTGACCCGCATCGGCTTCGGCACAACAACGGTCGTGACGGGCGACGTCACGCAAGTCGACCTGCCGCGCAATACGCGTTCGGGCCTGCGCAACGTGATCGAGGTGCTGCGCGACGTCGACGGCATCAGCTTCACCTTCTTCACCGCGCGCGACGTGGTGCGGCATCCGCTGGTCGCGAAAATCGTGCGGGCCTACGAAGCCGCCGAGGAACGCAATGGCGAAGCCGCGCCTTGAGGTTGGCATTTCGTATGCCGCGCCGCGACGCGGCGTCCCGACCTCGGTGAGTTTTAGACGTTGGGTGGAGGCCGCGTTGCAGGGCGCGCGCCATATCAAGCCCGCCGAACTGTCGATCCGCATCGTCGGCGCACGCGAAGGCCGCGCGCTGAACCGGCAATATCGCGGCAAGGATTACGCCACCAACGTGCTGTCGTTTCCGGTCGAACTGCCGCGCGGTTTCGCTTCGCCGCTGCTCGGCGACCTGGTGATCTGCGCGCCGGTGGTCGCACGTGAAGCGCATGCGCAAGGCAAGTCGCCGCGCGATCACTATGCGCATCTCACCGCGCACGGCGTATTGCATCTGCTCGGGTTCGATCACCAGAACGAGCGCGACGCGACGCGCATGGAAACGCTGGAGACGCGGATACTGGCCGGGCTCGGCATCGCCGACCCTTATGCCGCCTGAAGCGGCCCGACACGTAAAAACGCCTGCTCCCGATATCCGCTAGAATTGAAGGTCCGCCCCCTCCGGGGACGTGTTCCAGACCCATGTCCGCAGAACCCCCAAGTACCACTGGCCCCGCCCACCGTTCGTTGTGGGATCGTTTGGGCCACATGCTCTCAGGCGAGCCCCGCAACCCGGAAGAACTGCTCGCGGAGCTTCGCGAAGCGCAGAACAACGGCCTGCTCACCAGCGAGACCTTCGCGATGATCGAAGGCTCGATCCGCGTCACCGAGATGGTCGTCGGCGACGTGATGGTGCCGCGCGCGCAGATGGTCACGATCGACATCGACGATGACCTGACGACGATCCTCGGGACGGTGATCGAATCCGGCCACTCGCGCTTCCCGGTGCACGGCGAGGACAAGGACGAAATCCTCGGCATCCTGTTGGCCAAGGACCTGCTGCGCCGCGGCCAGGACGGCGCGCTCGACGTGCGCGCGCTACTGCGCCGCGCCGTGATGATCCCCGAATCGATGCGCCTGAACGTGCTGCTCGCCGAGTTCCGCCGCTCGCGCAACCACATGGCGGTGGTGGTGGACGAATACGGCGGCGTCGCCGGACTCGTGACCATCGAGGACGTACTGGAGGAAATCGTCGGCGAGATCGACGACGAGCACGACGACGCCGTGCCGCCGAAGCTGATCGTCGCGCAACCGGACGGCAGCTGGCTGGTCGATGCGCTCACGCCCATCGAAGACTTCAACATCGAGTTCGGCACCGTGTTTCCGGACGAGGAATACGACACCGTGGGCGGCCTCGTCACCGCGGAGATCGGCCACCTGCCCGATCCCGGCGAAACGGCGACGCTGGGCGACTACGCGTTCGACGTGACGCGCGCGGACGATCGACGCGTGTTGCAGTTCCGGGTGCGCAAGCTGACTGGCGAATAGATGGATGATGCGCAGGCGGCTCAAGCCCTCTCCCCCGAGCGGCTGTTGTGCTCGGGGGAGAGGGTTGGGTGAGGGGGTGAAGTATTGAATGCCGTTGCGGCCACGTCGTGCGCCGATTGTCTTGCCCCCTCACCCCAGCCCTCTCCCCCAACGTTGAATCCGTTGGGGGAGAGGGAGTAAAGCTGCGCCGCCCTTATCATGTGGCGTTTTCACCATCAGCATGCCAACCGCAATGCGCATTTCACTCCGCTCGAAACTCCGTGGCGCGTGCGCGGCTATTTCCCTGCTGACGTGTTTCCTGCTTCCGCCCCTCGCCCGCGCAGGCGTCATTGACGCGCCCGGCGCGGACCTGCGCGTGGACCTCTACACCTATGGCCCCGGCTCGGCGTATTGGGAACGCTTCGGCCATGACGCGCTGGTGATCACCGACGCTGCCAGCGGCGAGGCGTACGCGTTCAACTACGGCCTGTTCGATTTCGAGCAGAAGGATTTCTATCTCAACTTCGCGCGCGGGATCATGATCTACCGCGCCGCCGCGTGGCCGGCCGCGGACGACATCCAGGAATATTCCGGCGAAGGCCGTTCGATCACCGACCAGCACTTGAATCTCACGCCGGCGCAGCGCACGGCGTTGCGTGACTTCCTGGTCTGGAACGTGCAGCCGGAACACTCGCGTTACCGCTACCGCTACTTCGCGGACAACTGCACCACGCGCGTGCGCGATGCCTTGGACCGGGTGCTGGGCGGCACGCTGGAGACGCAGCTCACCGCGCCCGCCGCGCGCGATGAAACCTACCGCAGCGAAACCGACCGGCTGATGTCGGGGCAACCCTGGCTGATGTACTTGCTGGACCTCGGATTGGGTCCCTACGCCGACCAGCCGCTGACGCGCTGGACCGGTGCATTCATTCCGGCGCGGCTGATGGTCGAGTTGCGCGGCGTGCACGGAACGGATGGCGCTCCGCTCGTGCAATCGGCAACGGTGTTGTCGCCGCAGCGCCTGCCCTCGCCGCCCGCCCACGCACCCGACATGCGCTGGCCGCTGCTGATCGCGGGGCTGATCCTCGGTATTGCGTTCTTTGCGGCGGCCTGGCTGCGCGACGCGTACGACATCGAACGCTGGTGGTTCGCGGTCGTGGGCACGGCGTACGCGCTGCTGGCGGGCATCGCCGGTGCGCTGATGCTGGTGCTGTGGTTCGGCACTGCGCATCGCGCCGCGTGGGCGAACGAAAACCTGTGGCTGTTCAATCCGCTGGCATGGCTGGTGATTCCCGCGCTGCTGCGCGTGCGCAGGCCCGGCGCCGCAACTACCCGCCTCGGCATCGGCGTCGCTGCGCTGATGGCGCTGCTCTCCGTCTTCGCCCTTTTCTCCAAGCTCTCGCCCGCGTTTCCGCAGCACAACCTGCCGTGGATCCTGTTCGCGTTGCCGGCTTGGCTTGGGCTGTCATGCGGCCTCTGGATGATGCGAAGGCCTTTCGTCGGCAAATGAACGCGAATAAGGGCAAAGCCCGCTTTTCATTTGCGCTCCTTTGCGTTCATTTGCGGACTGGACGTTTTGATTTTCCACATGCGCGCCGATCACGCATAATCAGGGCATGGACACCCCGGCCGCGAAATCCATGGTCGCCAACTGCGCCGCCTACAGTGCGGACGGCAGGAAGATCCGCGACATCACGCTGGACGAGATCAGCGATTTCCTGGCCCAACCAAGCGGCTTCGTCTGGGTGGGCCTGGTCGAACCGGACGAAGCGTTGCTCGAAAAGCTGCAGGGCGAGTTCGGCCTGCACGAGCTCGCGGTGGAAGACGCGCACACCGCGCACCAGCGCCCCAAGATCGAAGCCTACGGCGATTCGCTCTTCGTCGTCGCGCAAACCGCGCAGATGACCGAAGGCAATATCGCGTTCGGCGAAACGCACATTTTCATCGGCAAGTGCTACCTGTTGTCGGTGCGCCACGGCGCTTCGCGCAGCTATGCGCCCGCCCGCCGCGCCTGCGAGCAGGCGCCGGAACACCTCGCCCTCGGGCCGAGCTATGCGCTGTACTCGATCCTCGATTACATCGTCGACAATTACCTGCCGATCGTGCAGGACTTCAAGGAAGAATTGCAGGACCTCGAGCACGATGTTTTCAGCGACGCCGCCAACCGCGACGTCACCCGCCGCCTGTATGGCATGCAGCGCGAGCTGCTGACGCTGAAGCTCGCCGCGACGCCGTTGCAGGACATCCTGGGCCAACTGGTGCGCCTGCATCCCGAGGTGATCCGCGACGAAGTGCGGCCGTATTTCCGTGACGTGCAGGACCACGTCACGCGGGTCAGCGATGCGATCAATTCGATGCGCGAGATGCTGGGCGCGGCGATGAACGTGAACCTGTCGCTGATCACGGTGCGCCAGAACGAAGTGGTGAAGCGGCTCGCCGGCTGGGCCGCGCTGCTGGCGGCGCCGACGCTGCTGGCGAGCTGGTACGGCATGAACTTCCACGACATGCCGGAACTCGCCAAACCCTACGCCTACCCGATCATCATCAGCATCACCATCGTGGTGTGCATCACGCTCTACGTGGTGCTCAAGCGGGCGAAGTGGCTTTGATTTCGACCGGCTGCACCACCGGCGCACGCCGCGACATCCACAACAGCAGCAAGCCGACGATGATCAGCGGAATCGACTGCACCTGGCCCATGGTCAGCCAGCCGGTGTGCAGCAGGTAGCCGAGTTGCGGGTCGGGCAGGCGCACGAACTCCACCGCGAAACGGAACACGCCGTACATCAGTCCAAACAGGCCGGACACCGCATAGCGATGCCGCGGCTTGATCGAGAACACCCACAGCACGGTGAACATCACCACGCCTTCGAGCAGGAACTCGTACAGCTCGCTGGGATGGCGCGGCAGGTGCCCGCCGAACTGCTGGTAAGTTGCCTGCCAGAGCGGATGCGCCGGGAAACGCAGTTTGCTGCCTTCGATCACGCCGCCGAAAACGTAGGCATGGTCTTCGACGCCCGCGTGCGGAAAGATCATCGCCCACGGCAAGTGGCTGGGCTTGCCCCACAACTCGCCGTTGATGAAGTTGCCGAGCCGGCCGAGTCCGAGCCCGATCGGCACCAGTGGCGCGACGAAATCCACCACGTCGAAGTAATGCCTGATCGTCGCATGGTGCCGCCACCACCACCACAGGCTCGCCGCCAGCACGCCCAGCAGGCCACCGTGGAACGACATGCCGCCGTCCCACACGCGGAAGATCTGCAGCGGGTCCGTCCAGATCCAGTCGATCGGCTGGTAAGTCAGCATGTACCAGATGCGGCCGCCGACGATGATGCCCAGCATCACGTAGAACGCGAGGTCGAGGAACGAATCGCGATCCACCGCCAGCCTGCCCTTGCGGCGGCGGTACTCGCCGAGCGCGAGGCCGCCGATGAAGCCGCCGAGGTACATCAAGCCATACCAGCGCACGCCGAACGAGAACACGTGGAAGGCGATGGGATCGATGTCGACGATGAAGGGATGCGCCATGGAGCGGCCCGATGCAAACGGTGACCGGGCATTCTAGCGTGCGACCGGCGCCACCACGCCGCGCTTCCAGCGTCATGCATCTGCGAAAATGTGCCGATGGCCTCCCGCGACGCTTTCATCCTGCCCGATGTCCTGGCGTCCGGCTTGCGCGTGGTGTTCTGTGGCACCGCGCCCGGCACGCGCTCGGCGCGCGAGGGCGCGTACTACGCGCATCCGGGCAATCATTTCTGGCGCACGCTGTTCGCGATCGGCCTGACGCCGCGGCTGTTGGCGCCGTCCGAGTTCCGCGAGGTGCTGCAGTTCGGCATCGGCCTGACCGACGTCGCCAAGCATCATTTCGGTTCCGACGCGGAGCTTCCGCGTGTCGCGTTCGATGCTGCGGCCCTGCAGCGCAAACTGGCGCGTTACCGGCCGCGCATCGTCGCATTCACCAGCAAGAACGCGGCGCGCGCGGGACTCGCGCTGGGATCGCGCATTCCCGATTACGGCGAGCAAGCCGCCGTGATCGCACAAACGCGCGTGTTCGTGCTGCCGTCACCGTCGGGGCAGGCGCGCGGGTTCTGGAACGTCGAGCCTTGGCGCGAATTGGCAGAAGCGGTCGCGCATCCGTAGCCCGGATGGAGGCGTGCAGCGCCGCAATCCGGGGTTTCATCGAGGCGTGCCCCGGATTCCGCCGCTTCGCGGCTTCATCCGGGCTACACGATCAGGTCGTCGCCGCGCCCGACTTCCGCACGATCAGCATCGCCAGTTCCAGCGACTGCTCGTAGTTGAGCCGCGGATCGACGGACGATTTGTACGCGCGGCCGAGGTCGGCTTCCAGCAGGTTGCGCGCGCCGCCGAGGCATTCGGTGACGTCCTCGCCTGTCAGTTCGAGGTGCACGCCGCCGAGACGCGAGTTTTCCGCGGCATGGATGTCGAATGCCTGCTCCAGCTCGCTTCGTATGTTCGCGAAGCGGCGGGTCTTCACGCCGTTGCCGAGCTTCTCGGTGTTGCCGTGCATCGGATCGCATACCCACAACACGCGCCGGCCGGTCGCCTTCACCGCGTTGATGAGGCGCGGCAGGTGCTGGCCGATGCCGCCCGCGCCCATGCGATGGATCAACGTGAGGCGGCCTGGCTCGTCGTCGGGATTGAGGATGTCGATCAACGCCTGCAACTGGTCGTCGTGCATCGCCGGACTGATCTTGACCGCGACCGGATTGCGGATGCCGCGGCACATCTCCACGTGCGCGCCATCGAGCGCGGCGGTGCGCATGCCGATCCACGGGAAATGCGTGGACAGATTGAACCAGCCCCACTGGCGCGGCACCTGCCGCGTCAAGGCTTGCTCGTAAGGCAGCAGCAGCGCCTCGTGCGAGGTGTAGAAATCCGCGCGCTGGAAACTCGCGATGGGCTCGCCGGCAAGCGTCTCCATGAAGCGCACCGCGTCGGAAATGCCGTCCACCATCTTCCGGTAATCGGCTGCCAGCGGCGAGTGGTCGACCCAGGCCAGGTTCCAGTATTCGGGGTGGTGCAGGTCCGCGAAGCCGCCGTCGATCAGCGCGCGCACGAAGTTCATGGTCATCGCCGAACGCGCGTGGCCTTCCAGCATGCGCGCGGGATCGGCGCGCCGGGCTGCGGCGGTGAATTCGGGACCATTGACCAGGTCGCCGCGATAGGCCGGCAAGGTCACGCCGTCGATGGCTTCGGCGTCGGCCGAACGCGGCTTGGCGTACTGGCCGGCGAAGCGGCCCACGCGCAGCACCGGCATGCGAAGGCCGTGCACCAGCACCAGGCTCATCTGCAGCAACACCTTCAGGCGGTTGGCGATCACCTCGTTGTTGCAGTCCGCGAACGTCTCGGCGCAATCGCCGCCCTGCAGCAGGAAGCGCTTGCCATCCTGCGCGTCCGCCAGTTGCTGCTTGAGCGCCAAGATTTCCCATGACGTCACCAGCGGCGGCAACTTGTCCAGTCTGGCGAGCGCCGCCGCCAGTTCGGCCGGATCGTCGTACCGCGGCATCTGTTCCGCGGGATGCGATTGCCAACTGTCGACCTTCCACGGCCGTGCTTCGCGAACGGGGCGCAGCGGCGCGCGTGATGGGGATTCCGAAGTGGCCATCTCAATTCCTCATCGCGCGCAACGAAGGTGCGCGCGCCAACTTGCTGGCGCGCGGGCGCGGCAGCAGCGCCCAGATGCCGAGCACGACGTACCAGATCAGCGTCCAGCCAGCCATCGACAGGCCCAGGAACTTCCACGTGACCTGCGCGCAATCGCCGGAGCCGCGCAACATCGTGGTGATGAATTGGCCGAGCGGAATGTAATGGCCTTTCAGCTGCGCCAGTAGCATGTCGAAACCGGCGCCGCACGCCGGAATCTGGTCAGCCGGCAATGATTGCAGCCACAGTTGCCGCGCCGCCATCGCGACACCGAACGCGGCGCCGATCAACACCAGCACGACGTAAGCCCAACGCCCGCCGCCGCGCGGTGCATGCAGGCCGCCGACGAGGAACCACAGCCCCATCCAGATGAACGCCACGCGCTGCAGGATGCACAGGTTGCACGGCATCAGGTGCAGTTGCTGTTCGGCATACAGCGCATAGCACAGCAGCGCCACGCAAATCACGAAGCCGAGCAGGAATGCGGTGCGGAAGGACCAGCGCAAGGGATTCATGGGTACATTGCGAGCGGATGGACGTCCAACAGTAGCGTTTTCGCGGTGACGTGTCATGCGCGGCAACAAAAAACCCGGCCTAGGGCCGGGTTTTTCATCGAAGCGATTGCAGCGGATCAATCCTCCGCGGCGGGCTGCGCCTGCGGACGATCGACCAGCTCCACGTACGCCATCGGCGCGTTGTCGCCGTCACGGAAACCGCACTTGATGATGCGCAGGTAACCGCCCTTGCGTTCGCGGTAGCGGGGCCCAAGTTCCACGAACAGCTTGCCGACGGCCTGCTTGTCGCGCAGGCGCGCGAAGGCGAGGCGGCGATTGGCGACGCCGTCAATCTTGGCCAGCGTGATCAGCGGCTCGGCGACGCGGCGCAGCTCCTTGGCCTTCGGCAGGGTGGTGCGGATCAGTTCGTGCTTGATCAGCGACGCCGACATGTTCTTGAACATGGCTTCGCGGTGGGAACTGGTCCGGTTGAGTTTGCGTCCGGATTTGAGGTGGCGCATGGTGATGCTCTCTCTGTTTTATCGTTATGAAAATCCGGCTCGTGCGTCCGGATTTCCGCGGAATTCCGCTATTGAGTTGTAAGTCGCTCGCTTCGCAAGCTGTCAGTCGGGTGCCTCGCACCCTGTGAATGAGTCAGTCAAAACGAAACCGTGCGAGCACTCTGTCTATTTACCCTTTACTTGCTGACAGTCCGCAGAGCGGACGACTGGCTGGTCTTATCCCAGTTGCATGCCGCTGGAAATACCCGCCGGCGGCCAGTTCTCGAGCTTGGTGCCGAGCGCGAGGCCTTTGGCGCCGAGCACGTCCTTGATTTCGGTGAGCGACTTCTTGCCGAGGTTCGGCGTCTTCAGCAGCTCGACTTCGGTCTTCTGCACCAAGTCGCCGATGTAGTAGATACTCTCGGCCTTGAGGCAGTTGGCCGAACGCACGGTGAGTTCGAGGTCGTCGATCGGACGCAGCAGCAGCGGCGAGATGCCGCTCTTGTCCTTCTCGGACTCGGTGGCTTCGCGGCTCTTGAAATCGCCGAACACGGACAGCTGGTCGTGCAGCGTCTCGGCGGCCTGGCGGACCGCATCATCGACCGCCACGGTACCGTTGGTTTCGACGTCGAGGATCAGCTTGTCGAGGTTGGTGCGCTGCTCGACGCGCGCGGCGTCCACCGAATACGCCACGCGGCGCACCGGGCAGAACGACGCGTCGATCTGCAGGCGGCCGATCGCGCGGGTTTCCTCGTCGGGGTTGGTGCGGCTGACGGCCGGCTGGTAACCGATGCCGCGACGCGCCTTCAGGCGCATGTTCAGCGCCACATCCTTGGTGAGGTGGCAGATCACGTGCTCGGGATTGACGATCTCCACCGTGTGGTCGGTGGTGATGTCGCCGGCCGTGACCACGCCCTTGCCCTTCCTGGACAGGCTGAGGTTGGCTTCGTCGGTGCCGTTGAGGCGGATCGCGACACCCTTGAGGTTCAACAACACCTCGATCACGTCTTCCTGCAGGCCTTCCAGCGTGGTGTACTCGTGCAACACGCCGTCGATTTCCGCTTCGACGATCGCCGCACCGGCAATGGAGGACAACAGCACGCGGCGCAGCGCGTTGCCGAGCGTGTGGCCGTAACCGCGCTCCAGCGGCTCGACGACGACGCGGGC
>Ga0134126_10000128_pt1 | contig 98677 bp, 145 predicted proteins | sample KB31752_FD_96881 | JGI IMG/M metagenome (GOLD analysis project Ga0134126, IMG submission 96881) | Terrestrial soil microbial communities with excess Nitrogen fertilizer from Kellogg Biological Station, Michigan, USA - KB3-175-2 | ecosystem: Environmental > Terrestrial > Soil > Unclassified ...
AATTTTGACTTTAGTCGAATTGTATTGAATAGAGTAAGTATCAACGGAACTGCGCTTAAAGATTTAAACCTTCGCGGAATTACCATCACAAATTCGTACATTAGCGGTGAACTGAAAGGTATAAATTTCAAAAACGCCATTCTTACTGGTACTCACTTTAATAGTGCAAGGTTTGAAAAAGTGCAATTCGACGGTGCGAAACTTGGGAAAACCAATTTCGAAGATGCAGTGTTGGATTTGCAAACACTACGTACTATTCCTTCAAGGTACATTGCAAGCGTTCCTACATTGGCGAGTGCAGAAGCAAGAACATCCTTTATTCCAAAGGAAGGTTCATTCTTGGGGTATAAGAAGCTTCGAGACGGAAAGATTGTGACCCTTGAGATTGGTCCTAAAGCCAAGCGGAGTCACGGCGCGAACGGTCCCACAGAGCGTAAGTGTCGCTGTTCATCGGCTAAAGTTATCTCTATCGTTGATACAAACGGTAAGAAGGTAAAAGAAGGTGTTAGCGATTACGACCCTAATTTTAAGTATACCGTGGGTAAGACGGTTAAACCCCGCCACCCATTTGACGACAATCGTTGGAGCATTTGCACGAGTGGTATTCATTTCTTCCCGACCTTTCAGGAAGCTAAAGACTACGACTTGTAGGAAAGAGTTATGACATTAAATGCAGCAATTCGAAAGGCCGAGATACAAGGTAGCACACATGTGTCTCGCCTTTCCCAACCCGCTATCTTGCGCGGTATACGTACCGCGTTCGATGCTATAGACCACACGCATAATGATTGGCATGTGGTACTACACCATAAGGAGAGGTAATGTCTGATAGATACAGTTTTACCACAACCCTACAGGATGATTACATCTTCCGGGTAGTGGAAGAGGCCGCAGAGGACACCGATTTCATCGTTCTGACGGAACGGAACACTCTGTTTGGAAGAGGAAACCAAGCACAGATTGCAGTACGCAAGTCTATCCTTGTAGCGGCAGTCTTTGATAATAACTTGACGTTGGCAGGACGTAGCCTAGGAGATATCTTTGCCGATGTTCTGGCCGAAGACCTTCAGCTTGAGAATGTTGATGAAGCTACTGATTGGTTTGTCCTTACCGTGACCGGGGACCCGGATGACGTTGACGATGAGCTTGAGCGCATTCGTAATGAAGTGCGGCGCATCAAGAACATCAAAGAGGGCCGAGTGGTTCGCGTCAACGTGGAGTCGTTTTAAAACAAGACGGGATAGAGTAAGTTGTATTAGCTCTGGTAGCGGGTGATTGGCCTTGCCTACCTTTGATATCTGAGAAAAGGCCAATCCTACTCTATCCCTTGATCTGCAAGCTTAGTTTCAATGGCGAGAATAGCTCACTCTTAAGAAGGAACAAAGCTAGAATTCACATTCTGAAAGAAATTATGACCGAGCAGGAAAAAGCACTAAAGACTGTAAAGAAGATATATGGTACTACGGGATTTACTGAGCACCACATTAACTATTGCCGTGTGGGGTTTAGGAGAGGCGGGAAGGTAATATCCGCTGTCGGCGATGATTGGACTCAAGCGTTTACCGAGCTTGACAAGAAGTTAAAATTGGTGTAGGATGGTTTTATGAAACATCTCACACAAGACGAACTTAAATTATTGCTGCAAGAGATACCTGATAAACGTCAGAAATTGATGTTTAAAGTTGGATTCTTTCATGCTCTACGTATTAGTGAGATAGTCAATCTTACAAAAGAGAACATAAGAGAGGGGTTTGTTACCATCCAGCGCTTGAAAGGGTCTGCAAAAACTATGCAGCCTTATATTAAGCACCCTGACCCGGAGTTGGATGAATCCGTTGAGCTAGGAGAATTATCAAATACCCTCCAAAAAGGAGAAAAACTATTCCAGATTACAAGGAATGGAGCTTACAAATTGATGCAACGAGCGGGAAAGCGAGCGGGTATTCCTTCGTATAAGTTACACCCACATTCGCTTAAACATGGATGTGCCATGCATTTGATTCAAAAGAAGATAGGAATTGAGGAATTGAGAATTTTCTTAGGTCATAAATCGCTTAGTTCTACAGGGGAATACATCAAAGTTAGCGATGAGGTAGCAAGTAGGGCAGCGTCGGTAGCGTTTAATTCATAATTGTGACCTTGACAGGTATGGTATAATTACTAGTAGGATGTATTTTAGTAAAACCTACAAAAGGAGATTATGCCAGATTTAATTGATTTAACCGGAAAGACTTTCGGGAAGCTTATTGTTCTTAGTCGAGCATCAAATAAGGGCAAGTATACTATGTGGAATGTAAAGTGTACTTGCCCTGCTGGAACTGAATTTACCGCAAGCTCTAGAAAACTAATAAGAGGAAAGTATCCTAGTTGTGGATGTGAGACACGAAGATTGCTTTCTGAAGCTCTTACTAATGATCTAACAGGTAAAACTTTCGGACGATTAACCGTCCTTGAAAAAGATGATACTGGAGGAAGATTACGAGCTTATTGGAAGGTGAAATGTAGTTGTCCTCTAGGTACTATAAAAGTAGTATCTGGTAAACATTTGGTTGATGGGAAAGTTATCGGTTGTGGATGTATGCAAAAAGAGAGAAGGGCAATTCAAGTAATTCCTTTCATGGCCTTGTATAATGCATTTTGTAGCTCTGCAAAACGTACAGGGCGCGAGGTATCACTCTCATTCGAGGACTTTTTAGAATTTACGAAACAAAAAGAATGCCACTATTGTGGTAGAATTCTTCATTGGGCAGTAAAACAGAAAATAGGAGAGCCTTTTGGACATAATTTGGATCGTAAAAACAATGATTTAGGCTACTCAAAAGAAAATTGTGTAGCATGTTGTGGGGTATGCAATAAATCACGCGGGGACAGATTTACTTACGAAGAGTGGTTGGAGCATGGTGCCATTATCCGCGAAAGGCGTAAGAGGAAAGAGTCCGATGAAACAGCGAGCCGAGCGTTCGCAGGAGTGTTCTAATGCAAGCCGTTAAGGTTAAATTCGAAACACTCGATTATGGTTGGATGTTCAAGATTACTAGTTTTCTTGAGCTAATGGATTACCATGAAAAGGTTAGGGCTAATCGGATTCAATCTGGATTTTCCAACCTTTTACGTTCACGAGAACTAGAGTCATTAACAGGAGTTTCCAAATTAGGCAACGAACATATGAGCCATCCTGATGCTTTTGGTATTTACTCAAAATGCCTAGCCACGGATGGAACATGCTTCGACGCAGTTGCATCCTACGCAACAGATTTGTTGCGGGGAATGCTGCGAAGTCTTGAAGAAACTGGGGCTATTTATGTCAATAACAAAGGTGGGTACTTCTCGCATCATCCTAGATTAGAAGAATACGCAAGTAAAGAAATAACGGAATGGGTACTCCCCGGAGAAACAATTTCGATTACACAGTGGCCCGGTGGTACACATTGGTATGCATCTGTTGGTGGACGGTCCGTAACTAGGTACGGTGTGAATAAATGGAGCACCAAGACCATGGCGCAGACCAATGCTGAAAAATGGGCCGAAGAAAATGGAGTCGTTTTAGAAACCGTAAACGATACGCCTTGACAATTAATGGTACTTGTGGTACAATGGTTGTATGACTGGACATTCTAAATGGAGTACAATCAAGCACAAGCCTCAACTGAAGGTAGCACCGAAGTACCCTCATTTGACAGAGACTAACGCTAATAAGGCAGGGGAAAGCGCATTCAAGATTCGCGTACCCTTATACAATAACCCATATACCGAGAACCCTTGCAAAAGTGCTTGGATTCGTGGATTTAAACGGGCCGAGCGTAACTTTAACGAAGGACTACGCTTCAGTGCTCGCGTCCTAGAGACAATAGCACTTGAGGAAGTTGAGGCATAAACGTGACATGGTATCGTACAGGATATGTCGATGGCTTGCATACTAATGCACAACGTTATTTGTTCCGAACCAAGAAGGCCGAACGTCTGTATAATCGTGGATATGCAAAAGGATTAGGGACATTATACTTCAGAATCCTTATGGAGCAAACAAGTGCCTAAGAAGAAAGCACCAAAGGTTTTCCTACCCCTGCCAGATGGGGTGAAGATTGGTGACAACATCGCGTATTACCTTAACGGATGGCGAACAGGCCGGTTGGATAAAGTAGACGGTAGTTATGCTGGCATTCATGTCCTAGGTGGAGCAGTAGGTGCCCATCTCAAATGGGTAAGCATCGCGGACATAAAGAAGGTAGATGAGTGAAGTAGATAGTTTTATTACAAAGTTCTCAGAGCTAACGGAGGAGTATACCTTTTATGGAGGAGAAGTTACCCTCCGTTACGACCCAAAGGACCATGTATACTTATTAGTAACACCAGACGGATTAGAAAAGCAGGCAGGTGTAACTACAATTTGCCATATCATCGACAAGTCCAACGTATTAATTCCATGGGCGTGCAAGATGATGGCGCAGAAGTTGATGACTTTAATACCTATAAACTCTAGCGTGAATGGGCCGGATGCGGATTTTATATCTCCTATTCAAGTGACGGATTTTGTAAAACTGGTACATGAAGCCAAATCTGCACATAAAGACAAGCTAGAGGACGCCGGGGAAGTTGGTCACGCTGCTCATGCATGGATTGAAGCTTACATTAAAAAGGTTTTAGAGTACACAGATTATCGTGAGACTTTTGAACTACCTGAGATACCAAAAGATGACCGCGCTACAAGCTGTACGAAAGCCGGTCTATCTTGGATGCAGCGCCACAACGTCAGGTGGATTAGCACCGAGCGTAAGATTTATAGCCGTGAAGACAAGTATGCTGGTACGATGGATGGTCTATGTCGTGCTGATAGTTGCTCTGACCCGGCTTGCTGTAAGGTACAGTTCAAGGACAAGCTTACATTAGTTGACTGGAAGACTAGTAACTATCTGTATATCGAGTATATCCTGCAAACTGCCGCATACAAAAAAGCGTATGAGGAGGAGACAGGGGAACACATTGAGGATATCTGGATTATCAGGTTGGGCAAGGAAGACGCCGAGTTCGATGCTTGGCATGTAGACCTAGAGACGGCAGAGTTGGGCTGGCAGGCATTCAAAGCGGCATTGGGACTCAGTAGAGCTATGGTACTCGTGGAAGAGGCTGTAGGGCAAATGAAGGACCATAGAAAACAGCTTGAAAAGGCCGCTAAAGCCGCAAAGAAAGCCGAGGACCTAAAGGTGAAATGCAAGAACGCTGACCGCTACAAGGGAATAAGAAAACCGACTTGTAACAACGGAAATCCTTGTGAGACCTGCCTTAAGCGGTATGCTGAAACACAGGAAAGAATCGCAAAAGACTTGCAGAATTTAGTTGACAAACTAAAGTAGTTGTGGTAAACTATACGTATTAAGTTGAGCTTCATCGGCACAGAGGGGTAGCGTTAGTACTTGGCTTCGATGCAGTACGAAGCGCTACCCCGTCACGGGATTAAATTAAGGAGAACATGGCAAATGAACTAACTGTCCTGAATACCAATACGGCCATTCAGGAAGGTGGGCTAGGCGTAGATTTTGGTAGTAAACTCTTTGAGCTAAAGCCAGCTAACCTATTTATTGTACAGAACAACACGAACATTGAGGGAGCAGTTAAAGGAAACCTACGCATTGCAGAGACGGGTGACGAATATGATTCCATGTATGCGACACTTCTAGTCATGCCGACTGAGCAGCGTCAATACCACATCGGTAACCCCGGAGAGCTTAATCGTACTCCTGAAAACCTAATGTGCTTCAGCACTGATATGAAGGTGCCACATGCAAAGGCACGCATTCCACAAGCAGTAAGCTGTGCAACATGCGCAAGAGCCGACTGGGAGCCATGGCGCGAGTACAAGGAAAAGAACAACGGGCAGACAAATAAGGCTCTGATTCCTCCGTGTGATGCTCATTATCGTGCATTGTTCATTGACGACCAGTACAAGTTGCCACTTCAAATGTTCATTCGTTCAAAGGCTAAAGAGCCATTTGAGCAGGGAATGCAGAATCTAGCGCGCGTAATCGCTATGATGAAGGCAGAAGGAAAGAATCCTAACATCTTTGATGTGCGCTTTAAGATTAGCACAAAGGTTATTACAACAGGTAAATTCACGAGTTATGTACCTGTATTCAGTGACTTTAAGCCGCTGACAGAAGAACAGAGGGCAGCATTTGGTGCGGTGTACCTACAGTACATTAATCAGAAGAACCGTAAACAAGAAGCAGACGCGCAGGCAGAGGCCGAGGCAGAAGTTTCTGCAACTAATCAGTCCGTAGACGCATCTGTAGTAGAAGGTGAATATGTCGGACAGGACGAAATCACTATCTAGGAGAAAAACAATGGCAGTGAAACTTTCAGTACCCGGTGAAACACCAGATGTAAAATCGGCTATCCCATGGGTAGTTACTGTTGAAAACAATGGCGATGGTAGTGTTGACGTTGGTGTATCTACCGATGGTGAAACCCATGAATGGGTTATCTTTAAACTCAAAGCAGACGGAACCTTTTACCGCTATGCCGATATTGGCAGTGATTCTGGGTTCAAAATCGACAAAAATGGACGCATAACTGAAACGAAGGCGGAATAATCAATGAATCTTGCAATGTCAGCGTTAATGGTCGGAATGCTTGTAGCTAATATCCAAGACCATTCCAAAAAGTTAGAAGTACCTGTAGAACCTTTTTCTCACAAGTATTTCACACAGTTAGACAAAGCTAACACTGCATTGCAAGTTTATTCTAATACCCCTTGCGCTGCGCCGGAATTTATTACCACTGCCCAAAATCTTGTTGTACAGATTACTACTCTAAAAGAGATGGAAAAGAACATTCCATCGACGGAAGATGAAATTACAAAAGCACATGAAGTTGAGGCATTTTTGGGATTTGTAGTAGTTGCCAATGAGGCAGTTGATAACCAAAATAAATGTCTAACACCTACAGATAAAGAAGATAAGAAAAGGAGCATTCTATGAAATCGTTATTTATTGCATTGCTAACAGGCATTGCTCTGGCCCAAACGCCAGCAACACCGACAGCAGCGCCTGAGAAGCTTACGGCCACCGAGGTACTAGCTCTAAACCAAGTGGCGCAGGAAATCAACAAGGCTAGCCAAGACGCCGGTAATGTTGTAGCAGATATCCAGAAGGCACATCCCGGTTACACATATGACTTCCGTACTGGGCAACTTCAGAAGGTTGTTCCTCTACAGACGCCAGCAGCGCAGCCGAAGACTGAGAACCGGACAAAGACAGCGCCGGAAACTCCGGTCCCTGCAAAACCAGTGGCAAAGCCAGTTAAGTAAACCCGTAACCTAAAGGGGAGAAGCTACGGGGTCCGTAAGGCTGTTTACCGGAGGATTAGGCAAGCTCCCCCAAAGGATTAATATGAAGCTCAATGAGTACTTGGACGTAAAGAAACTGAGACAGCACATTAACGTGGGTCTAGTGACCGAACGTTTTCACGATACCCTCCCCCTTGCCATATACTGCTATGGGCGCAAGGCAGTATTTGACCAACACTGGGATGACGTAACAACTAAGACTCGTGGGCTAATTGTGGACCTTAACACAAATGATATTGTCGCACGTCCTTATGAAAAGTTCTTCGCCTATGAGACACCTGGGCGCGCGGAGACATACAATCGTAATGTCGAAACAACCGAGACATTGTTTGGACCGCCTATCATTACGGAGAAGGTAAACGGTTGCCTTGGTACTTTCTGGCGACATGGTATTCATTGGGGTATCGCCTCTAAGGGTTCGTTCCATTCTCCTCATGCGAAGTTTGCGACTGAGTGGCTGGAAAAGCACATTGAGGAGCACGGGAAGCTTATCTTCCCTGAAGGTTATACCCCAGTATTCGAAATCATTTGCCAAGAAGTACAACCGCATGTGATTAAATATGAGCGTGATGGTTTAATACTTCTCAGTCTTATAAACAAAGAAACAGGTGACGAGTTAACTCAAGGTGAGGTAGACTACTACTCCGGTAAGAATTTAATTGATACCGTTATGACTTATTCAAATGCTACTTTAAAAGTAGCGTTGGAAGCGGACAGAAATGATATGGAAGGCTTCGTAGCAACTTACCGCCGTCCCGGACAGTCACCGTTGAAGTTGAAAATTAAATTTCCAACGTTCCTCAAGAACCGCAAGATATTCTACGAAGAACAGAAGCGACTAGCAGTTCCTAAGAACAACGATGAATATGTGAAAATCTTCAACGAAGCGTCCACGCTATTGCGGGATGCACTGGTTGCTTGCACCGAGCGCAAGGAGTTCGCAGAGTTTTTCCAGAAGTCTAATCCTAAGCTTACTCCGGTATGCTTTGCGATGATGGATGAGCGCGATTACAAGAAGGTCATTTGGAGGATAGTTGATAGAGAACAACGAGAAGGAAGCTCGCAAGAAAGAGCGGCTTAAGGAGAACTACATCTATCCTTGGGTTGGTGTAGACCTTGACAAGACATTAGCGGTATACGATACGTTCGTCAGTGAAACACACATTGGCGAACCTATACCGGAAATGGTTGAACGTGTACAGAAGATGTTGATGGCTGGTACTATCGTTAAAATCTTCACTGCACGCGCGTCCGAGCCAAATCCACGGCAAAGACTAGCAAGTATCGCGGCAATCGAGGAGTGGTGTTTGAAGCATATTGGCAGAGTATTGCCGATTACCTGTATTAAAGATTATGGTTGTACTCGAATCTACGACGATAGAGCAATACAAGTAGAGGCAAATACTGGGAGAATAATTGGCGAGTAAAGGTTTTGATTTATCAGGACAACGATTTGGGAATCTCCGCGTCGAGGATAGAACAAACGAACGCGGTCATGGCGGGGGTGTCATTTGGAACTGTACGTGTGATTGCGGAAATAAATGTAAAAAGCTAGCTGGAGATTTAAGAAGTGGTCATGTGAAATCTTGTGGATGTGCCAATGTAGAGCAACGAAGAAAAAGACCGTATGAGGCATTATACAATAATTTCATAAACGTGGGAGTAAAAAGAAAAGGACGAGTATTATCAAATACTCTAACCTACGAAGAGTTTTTAGAATTTATTCAAAATGGTCATTGCTTTTATTGTGGTGACAAAGTTGAATGGGCTGAATACAACATCGTAAGGAACAAAGCATCGTATAAACTTGATAGAAAAGATTCTAGCTTAGGTTATACAAAAGAAAATTGTGTAGTTTGTTGCCCAATGTGTAATCAAATGAAGTTAAAGCTTAGCTGTATAGATTTTATACGGCAAGTTCGAAAAATAGCAGAACATTTTTAGGAGGAAATTTGAAAATTTACTTAGCCGCCCGTTACTCTAGACGCGACGAATTGCGAGAGTACAAGAAGCAATTAGAAGAAGTGGGAATCGTGGTGACTTCCCGCTGGCTTGATGAAAAGGAACCACTAGACTCCCAGATGGGGCAGCATAGTGACGAGTTTTACGTAGAAACAGCAACCATTGACCTAGAAGATATTGACAAGGCCGATGCAGTAATTTTCTTTTCCGAAGACCCTTTAACTGGATGGGTACGCGGTGGAAGACATGTAGAGTATGGTTATGCCATTGGTACTGGTAAGTCCATAGCAATTATCGGGCCGAAGGAAAATGTATTCCATTATCTTGAAAATCCTAGAGCTAATCTTATCCATTTACCTAGTCTTGAGGAATTCATTTCTCAGTATACGAGAGTCAAGGAAAAAGAGCTTTTGGAATTTGTAAATGCAGTATTTGGAGAGTAATGGAAGCAATTAATGCAGTCCCACAGTTTCCTGTGCAGGCGACAATTGTGGGAGAAAAGGTAGCCGGGGAAGCGGCTAAGGTACGTAAGCAACTTGAACAGTTAATTAAGAAAGTCAATAGTTCTGCATTTGATATTGCCGAACTGTTGCATACAATCAAAAAGAACGGGTACTATGAAGGGTTCACGACCTTCCAAGAATACGTAAAAACTCTTGAGATTAAGCCCCGCAAGGCACAGTACTTGAGACGAATCGCTGAAGTCATGGAAATTATGACCATCGCGCGCGACAAGTATGAACCCCTTGGTGTAGCAAAGCTTAGAGAGATTACTAGCCTTGATGTTGGTGGTACTTGGATAAATCCTGAGACTAAAGAGGAAACTCCAATAAAAGCCTTCGTTCAAGGATTCATTGACAAGGGTAAAGACATGCCTCTTGAAGAAATCAAGAACCATGTAAAAACTCTGAAAGGTTTAATTGGGGAAGACGCGATGGCTTGGCTCCATTTGTACATGAAGGAGCAGGCGATTGATAAGGTTGTCCGACCAGCAATGGAACTTGCCAAAGCTCAGATTGGGTCTGTAGGCAAGGATGACGAGGGTGTAAGTAAAGATGCATCCGATGGCGCAGCAATCGAATCTATATGTGGGGCGTTCTTAGCGGACCCTGCAAATGAGATTTTGGCGGGAGGAGATTATGCCGTATCAACAGAGGATGGATCAACCGACGATGCCGACCAGACCGGGGACAACAACGACAACAAAGTATAGTTGTGGACATGTATTGTGTACTACTACTAACCCAGTTATCTACGATCCGGCAGGTATTTTATGTGCTATTCAGATAAATGAAACGTCTGATAAAACATGTGGACATTGTGAGAAAATTGAGCAAGATAGGAGAACCCGTTGAGGAACCTGATACTGAATCTACAGTGGATAATTCTTAATTATGCTGCCTATTTACCTATCTTGCTTTCGTAGAGATGGTTGGAAGTGTAGACATTGTGGTGACCGGGGAGGATTACATCCACACCACATTGTCTATCAGTCACATCAAGGTGAAGATAAACTTAACAATCTCATAACCTTATGTGCCCAATGTCATTTAATAGGAATACACCAAGGAAAGCTGAAACTTGAAGTAATTGAATTACTTGATAATGATGTGAAAGTAAAATTCACAAGGATAAAGAATTGGAAACCTCAGTAAAACCTAAATTCGATATAAAAGCTTATAGAAAACAGTATAGGCTAGACCATCGTGACCGTATCGAAGAAACTAGAAGAATTAGATCGCGTAAGAATCCCGCTAAAAGGTTATTCTCTAACGCAAAGAAAAGGGCTAAAGAAATCAATGTACCTTTTTCCATAGAGCCAAGTGATATTAAAGTGCCAGAATATTGTCCAATTTTAGGAATTCTTTTATTTGTTGGAAATGGAAAGCAGGGAGCAAATTCTCCAAGCGTGGATAGAATTGATTCCAGTAAAGGGTATGAGAAGGGCAATGTACAGGTTATATCATACAAAGCAAACGCAATGAAGCAGAATGCGACTAAAGAGGAATTGGTCAAATTTGCTGAATGGATTTTATCAGGGAAATAATGCCTCTACGTGTATACCAAAATTTAGCCGTCAATGCGATTGATTCATCCCTAGCTGCCGAGATTAACCGGCAGCTTTTGGTTATGGCGACGGGAACTGGTAAAACTGAGGTATTCTCCCATCTTCCTGAGAAGCTAAAGCATAGACTTCCGGGACAGCAAATGGTGCTCCTGCATCGTGACGAGCTTGCACAGCAGGCTATTAAGAAACTTCAGAAGCGAAACCCCGGTAAAATCGTACAGCAAGAGGCAGGCGCGGAACATTGCGACCCTGCTGTAGCGGACATGATTGTAGCAAGCGTGCAGACTCTTGGGCGCAAAGGTACAAAGCGTCTTGCGAAGTTTAACAAGAACACACTCGATAAGTTTGTTGTGGATGAAGCACACCGTAGTATAGCAGATTCTTATTACAATGTCTACAACCATTTCGAGTTACTAAAGGATAAAGACCCGCGACTGTTACTGGGTGTAACAGCTACCCCGACCCGTGGGGACGGGGAAGGGTTAGGAAAGCTTTACCAGAAGATTGTTTATACGTATTCTTTACGGCAAGCTATCGAAGATGGCTTTCTCGTTGATGTAAAAGGAATTAGAGTAGATACGGAGATTTCACTTGACAATGTTAAAACAACTATGGGCGACTTTAACCAAGATGACCTTGCTAAAGAAGTCGATAATCCTTACCGTAATAATCTTGTCGCTATTGCTTATAGTGAGCATTGCGCGGGACGCCAAGCAATCGGATTCGGGGTCAACATCCAACATTCATGTAATCTTGCAAATACATTTAAAGATAGGGGATTCAACGCCGAAGCCGTCTGGGGAGCCGACCCAGACCGGGACGACAAAATCCAACGATTCCGTGAAGGAAAGATAGACATACTCTTTAACGCACAGCTATTAGTAGAAGGTTTCGATCTAGCTACTATTGGATGTGTTATTCTAGCTGCTCCTACAAAGAGTGGTGTAGTATTTAGTCAAAGAGTGGGTAGAGGTACGAGATTAGACTTACCAGACGGTTTCGATAATTTACATGAGTACCGTTCGTATATGAAAGACCTAGCATTAAGCACTGAAGGTCTAAAAGAGGACTGTATCATCCTTGATGTATGTGATGCTACGACGCGCCACAGCCTCATAACGCTGCCGACACTACTTGGACTACCTTCTGGCCTCAATATGCGCGGGAAATCGCTTGTAGGGACTGCTAGGGCCATTGAAGATATGATTGCGAAGTACCCGCATCTAGACTTTAGCACCCTTAAGGACGCAGATAAAGTTGAAGCTTTTGTTGAATCGGTGAATCTATTTGAAGTGAAATTCCCAAGTGAGGTTGAGGCTAACAGCGAATTCACATGGCACCCTGCGTATTCTGGCGGTTACCTATTGATGTTACCAGACAAAGATTCTCTCAGAATTGAAGAAAATTTGTTGACAAAATGGGTCATAAGTGGTAATATTAAGGGTAAGAAGTATAAAGGCGAACGTAACACCATGGCAGAAGCATTTTCTGCCGCTGATGATTTGATTAAAAAGATAGCCCCGGAAGCTCTAAAGATTGTGAAACGTGAGGCGCATTGGCATAATGACCCTCCTACGCCGGGGCAGTTAAAGCTACTTGCTAAGTTGTTTAGAGGCAAGCAAATACCGGCGGATTTAACAAAAGGTGCAGCAAGTAAACTAATCGGGTCCGCATTAGCGGGAAAAGGATAAATAATGGATAAGACTCTGAGTGAAAAGCAGTTTAACTTCTTGAAAGCATTGTGTGAGAATGAAACTTACATCATGCTTGTCCCTGCTGTATTAGATGAGGACCCAGAAGAACTTAAGGAAAAGCACCGGGCCGGTATGACGGATATCCGCGAACTTGCCGAGATGGGTTTCATTGAGAACATTACCGACAAGTTCCAAGAGATGCTTGATATTGTCAAGAAGGAAGGGGCGCGCGGATTTGAAGCATTCCTTGTGACAGCAGATACGGCGCGCATGTTTACACCGGGAGCAAATATACAATGAAGAACAAGATTTTTATAGTAACAAGTGAAGATGGTGAAACTCAGCTTAGGTTAGCTGCACTGTCCGCTAAAGAAGCAATTAAAAGAGCGCAAGAGTACTTACCTTACTATTTTGGAAAGGAAGCAACTGCTATTAGAGATACTAGCGGTTCAAGAGAATAATGAGCAAGCCTATGTACTACTACTCTTGCGCAGTATGCGGAAAAGTTATGCTAATAGGACAGGGGCATAGGTGCGAGGGAAAGAAATAATGGACACACAAAACATTAGGTCACGCGAGCCGCTGTCTAGCTTCATCCGGTATTGTGTGACCCATCCCGAAGAACGTTTCTGGCAAGCTCTAAAGAATTGGAGCGACTATCAGCGTATCAGTGCGGTAGAGATTTATCACGACCCGGAGCCTGTTCCAAACCCGTTAATGATATCGGGATACAGGGAAACACACATGGATACCTATAACTGGGAAGGAAGACGATATGACGAAAAAAGCTAACCACCAAGCGAACATAGTACGCATTTCTCAAATTGAGAAACATCCGAACGCGGACACTCTTGAGATTATCAAGATTGGCGAATATCAAGTCGTGTCTAAAATCGGACAGTTCAAGGTGGGAGACTTGGGCGTTTATATTCAGCCTGATAGTGTTGTGCCTCAGACTGAGCCGTTTAGGTTTATCTGGGAGCCGCATCAAGTTCTAGCAGCCGATAGTCCTTATGCGTTTCATTCTCCTGTACCGGAACGTAAGAGACGTATCACGGTTAGAAAATTCCGTAAAGAGTGGTCAGAGGGTTTGCTGCTTCCAATTAGTGATTTCTGGACTCTGGATCATTTCGAATCTAATGGTGACCAACATGTAGCCGTTACTTGGGATGAAGCAGACCAAGAACCCGGTTATTTATATGAAGGGCAGGATATATCTGACCTTCTAGGGATTACTCACTACGACCCGGACACTGAGAGTACCAAAGGAGAGAACAGCAATGCTCCAAAACTCAGCAAAAAGTACCCAAAGAGCCTTCGTGGATGGTACAACTTCCTTGTGCGTAAGATTAAGAACTTCTTTGGCAAGGACGACCTTGGGGGTTCAAACGACAATATCAGTTTGGGGATTCCTGTGTACGATGTAGACGCTCTAAAGAACTATCCCAAGACGTTCGAAGACGGGGAGCCGGTAATCGTTACTGAGAAGATTCACGGAAGTAATGCGCGCTTCTTGTTCCTTGAAGGGGTAATGTATGCAGGGTCACGTAAGCTATGGAAGTCACCAAATTCTACTTGCATTTTCCGCCGTGCTGTGAAAGAATTGAAGTGGATTGAGGAATGGTGCCGTGAGCATGAAGGTTATGTATTGTGGGGCGAGCTTACCCCAACTCAAGGCGGCTTTGAATACGGTAGTAAACACGTCCAATTCTTCGTGTTTGATATCCGTACTCCCGATGGGAAATGGTTGGACAGGGAGCACGATGAAGCTGGATTACTCGCGCAGTTGATGGACTATTCAGTTCCTATTCTGTATCAGGGTCCATATGACCTTGAAGTAATCAAGAAGTTCGTAGACGGTCCTTCTATGGTCCCTCTGGCGAAGAACATTCGTGAAGGTGTGGTTATCAAGACTGCTACTGAGAAGCACAAGACTGGTATCGGACGCTGCCAGATGAAGGTGGTATCGAATGCGTACCTCGAAAAAGATAATAAATAATTGCTAACCTTTTACATTACTATTCGTCTAATATGGTGTAGTATAAAGGAAAGCATGGAAAAAGTATGTACTAAATGTAAGAAATCAAAATCTTTAACTCTATTTCCTGCAAATAAACATTGCGAGGGAGGAAAAGATTCTTGGTGTAAACCTTGTAAAAATGAAAGTTCGAAGGCATATTATAACAAAAATAGAGATGCCCAGAAAAAGAGAATGAGAGAATACGGGAGAAAATGTTGGCCGGGACTTGTCCAAAAGAGATTGAAAAACCCGGAGAAATATCTTTGCAAAATAGCGCGCAGTAGGGCTAAAAAAGAAGGTATTACATTTTCGATAACCCCAGATGATATCCACATACCAGAATTTTGTCCGGTTTTGGGCATCAAGTTGGAGTTTTCAGTAGGAAAGCATTCGACAGATTGTTCTCCGACACTGGATAAATTAATCCCAGAACTAGGTTATGTACCGGGAAATATATCGGTAATTTCAAAAAGAGCTAACAGATTAAAAGGAGATGCCTGCTTAGGTGAAATTGAATCGTTGCTAACGTGGATGACTAAGCAGATATACCAAAAGGACAACAAATAATGGACGTAGCTAACATGCCAAAAGTTGTACCGATGGAGGAGCGCGAGTGGTTCGTGCTCTTTGCCATCTGTGTAGCTGGAAAGAGTGCGAAGCAGACTCAGGACAAGCTTAATCAATATTTAGCTGGAGTTACATTATCTCCATTCGACATTGTGAGGACAGATATAAAATTAGAATGGCTAGAAAGTCTTCTTAGAGATTGTAAAATGGGTCAGTACAAACGTATTGTAAAAGCATTCAAGGAAGTAGTCAAGTTGAACGTTAAGACAGACCTAACCGTAGAGAAGCTAGAAGCCATTCCCGGCATTGGTCCTAAGACGGCGCGGTTTATTGTATTGTATACGGACCCAGATGCGAACTGTGTCCCACTTGACACTCATATTTTGAAGTTTCTAAGAGAATGTGGTTACAGAGCGCCGAAGAGTACTCCACCTAAAGGTAATGTGTATAAATGGTTGGAAGCTAAGTTTCAAATTGAAGCTGCAAAAAGAGACAAGACCGTAAGACAACTCGATACGGAGGTATGGCAGTCTTACGCAAAGAAGTAACCGGGGGTAAATGGTAATACCAAGTGAATTTCAGGGCAGCGCAGCCCTTCAGTTAATACAGTCGCAAGGTTGGAATTTCAAAGTAGTCAACTCAAGTGAAGTAGTTTTAGGCAAATGCCCGTTATGTGGCAAAGATGACCACTGCTACATGCAAATTAAAGGCGCAGCAGCCGAAGATAAGAACAAGGATGGGTTGTTTCTCTGTCAGCGTTGCGGCAAGAGTGGTAACCTTTATCTACTAAAAGAGAAGCTAGGACTAATTATACCCGGAGTATCCTCACAAAAGGAATGGGGTAACTCTGAAAAGAAGATTGATCCACTACCTGATACCGAAGCCTGCCATGCAGCGCTAATGGAAGATGATGACGCTCTTGCGTACCTAATGCAGATTAGAGGATTCAGTCTTGATATCATTAAGAAGCAAAAGCTTGGTCTAACCAAGACGTACTTCAAAGCTACAGGTAAAGACACACGAGCATTAGTATTCCCGTACCTAGTCAACGGCAACACCGTATGGGCGCACTTTAGAACCCTCCCGGACCCTAACGATCTAAAGAAGGTCCCTAAGGACTTCGCAGCGCCGAAGGGTTGGGAGTCTACCCTCTATAACGGCGAAGTACTCAAGCCCGGTCTGAAAGATATTGTACTGGTAGAGGGTGAGATGAATTGTCTTGCCGCTATGAATGTTGGTATTCACAACATTTGTGGCGTGCCGGGTGCAAATATAAAGAAGGCCGAATGGATTACCAAGATAGACGAAATAGGATTGGAGAAAGTCTATGTATGCTACGATTCTGACAAGGTGGGGCAGAGAGAGGCACAGGCGATTGCGTCCCGTATTGGTATCGAAAGGTGCTATAAAATTATTCTTCCAACCTTTGATGTGGTTACGGAATCTGGGGAAACACGTAAAGGTAAGGACCTTAATGAATGGTTCCAAAATGGAGGGACAGCGTCAGCATTCGAACAGTTAAAGCAGGATGCACTCTTGTTCGATGTAGATGGTGTTTCATCTGCCATGGACGCCCTTGACGAATTCACCGAAGAGTTAGACGGTAAAGGTGCTGGACAGAAATACGTTTGGCCGCTCATCTCTGAGCTTATTCAGTTTGATGAAGGCGATATCATCGACATTCTAGCCGAAGAGAAAATCGGCAAGACCAAGTTCGGTATGAACCTAATTGAGTACATGGTTGATACCTATGGTGACGATGGAATCATTATCTGTGCTGAAATGACACGCGCGAAGCTAGCCCGTTCGTGGGTTAGCCACAAGGCGCAAGTAGCAGATAATCTACCGAAGACGCCTGAAGAGGCAGCAGCACTAACCGAAGCGTTCAAACAAGCCATTCCCGGAGTCAAGGATATGGCAGCAAACCGGGAGGGAACACTCTACCTGTGTTATCCAAAGTTCACTACAATGGATGACATTTACAAGCTGGTAACCGATTGTATCAGACGCTACGGAGTCAAATGGGTAATGCTGGACAACCTGCAAAGGTTTTGTGACCTAACAAAAGGGACACGGAACAGAACCGAATGGCTGTCCGAAATCAGCAAGCGTACCTCACAGATTGGTAAAGACTATAATGTGCAGATGATTCGTATTCTACAGCCGCACAGAGTAGGAGAGAACCATTTGACCAGTGTATCTAGTGTAGACGGTGCCTCACAAATCGCTAAAGACTGTGATGGCATGTTGATTCTCAACCGTAATCGTATTGGAGGAGTGGATAAGAACACATTCCAGTCCGGGGCATTCGTAGAAAGCAATACCACATTTTCACCTGAGACATTAGTGACATGTGGGATCAGCCGATACAGTGCAGGCGGTGAGACTCAGGTATGGTTTGACGGGGCTACAAGTACCTTCAGCAAGCTCAACGAGGGTAAGGTGAAGTCTATGAAGGAAAGTGTTGGCAACGGCATTCTAAAGGGCGCTAAAGGCCCAGACCCGGTAATGCCGTTAGACGCCCTGAAAGCAGCCATGGCACCCGAGCCAACTGCACCATGGCAAAATGTAGAAGGAAACATTGTCATATGAAGTCAAAACTAACAGTGTATGATATCTCATATATTATGAAAAAGTTTAGGCTGAAGACTGTCGAAGACTTTGCAGACTTTGGCCTAAGACTTACAGCTATAGGGTCTGGTTGTTCCCGTAATGTTTACGCCATTCGTGGATACAATCTTGTCGTTAAGATTCCATTTGGTGATGACAAAGGTGAACTTAAAAGTGCTAGACGACACGCAATGCAGGAATATAAAGCATATCGAAGAATAGCAAATGAGAGGATTAAAAAGTATAAACCATTGCGGAAGTATCTTCCTGAGATTCATTGTCATACCAAAGACGGTCTTATTCTAATGGATAAATATAAAGTAGTAGGCTACGGGAAGAAATACGAGAAAGAGATTCAAGAGATACGCCGACATGCTAATTATCTGTTCCCAGAAAATGACGGAACGGATATGTACGGGGAAAACATAGGCCGAGATGCCGAAGGAAATTTAGTGATTCTCGATTTTGGATGCTTTTTTAGATGGTAATGACAAAACAGGAAAAAGCAAAGGACGCTAGGCTAAGACGGGAATTTCACATTACCCTAGCTGAGTACTATAAAGTCCTTGACTATCAACAAGGTGTGTGTTATATTTGTAAGCATAAGTATAACAAAAAAGGCAAGCCTTTACAGCTTTCCGTAGACCACGATCACACAACAGGCGAAGTACGCGGACTCCTGTGTTGGCCTTGTAACAAAGCGATTGCGATTCTTCAGGACGATATTGAGCGTATGCACAATGCATACCTTTACTTTAAGAACATTCCATTTGAAGTAGTCCTTGGGGAAAAGCGATACACAGCGCCGGGAAAGATAGGCGCTAAGAAGCGAATAAAACAATTGGCCGCGTTCAATGCGGCGAGGGGAGTAGGTGCCAAGAAAGAAAAGGGACAGATACGCAGAAAAAGCCGCAAGGTTTAAAAGAGCTTTTGATGAAATTATTGGGGACCCATATGCTAAACCGGACCCAATAGAGGGTCATTATTCAATGCTTAAAAGTAGAAGCTCATTAGCAATAGCCGAGCCGGAACGCAAGGCAAAGACTCCGGTAAATGAAGCACGGCCTAGCGCTATTGACTTCTTTATTGACGTAGAAGCAGCAGTCTTAGACGGTCTAGAAGTATGGTGGTTTGGATCAAAAGATGCCAAGCGCATCTTCTGCAACACTTACTTTTATGAAACCGGCGAAATACTAACTCAAAAGGAACGGGCAGAAGTAGAGCAGGCAATCGGGCAGATTCTAGTTTACCGAGGAATTAGTCCTGCTGCAAAGTACTTTACCGCAATCCGACAATAGAAAGGCAGTAAATGAAAGAAGCATACAAATTGGTCAGAGTGAGAAAAAATTACACACTAGGGCCATTGTTTATTGACAAAAAACGTATACTTCCAGTGGGCAAATGGTTGAAAGCTGATGCTGTTCTGACAAAAGGTTTTGCATTTAGACCGGGATGGCATTGCTGCGAAAAACCAGAAGCTCCTCATTTATCTAAAAAGGGACGAATTTGGTGTAAAGTTCTCATCAAAGGTGTAGAGAAGCATCAAAGACCAGAATCCCAAGGTGGGCTCTGGTATACGGCCCAACAAATGAAAATAACCGAATTACTTTAGAAAGGTAATATGGAAAACGATTACGATTTAGCAGTAGAGGAACTTAAGGATGCATCGAACCCAGTGGAAAAGCAGATGCTACTGCAAAAATACGGGATGATTGAACCGAAGCTTACACAAGAAGAACAGTTCATTATTGCAGATGAACTTACTTCAAAGTGGGAGGACCAATGAGTGAATTCTACGATGTAGTAGACTCTGAAGGCAACGTTGTAGAAACCGCTGCCGAGCAACAGGTAGAAGTTCCTCTTGAACGTGAGCAGAAGGCTCCAACTGAAGGTGAGTTGAAGCTACTCCGTAAACAGTACGTAACTGTACAACATCCACGGGTAGTTGCTTGTCAGCATGAGTTGAATCTTAGTAAACAGCCTACACACCGTAATTGTGAAAGTTGTTGGTTCGCTTGGTTCAATAATCATGGAGAACTTGTGCAGCAATTGGATGAAATGCACACGGGCGGGAATGATGCGATTATCATTCAGTTACAGGGTAAGAAGTTCTTCAAGCGCTGGACTCAATTTATGAGCACCATCGCACAATGGGAAAAGCAACAGGCATCGCAAGCCTTAGCCGACCAAGAAGCATTACAGGAGATAAATGAGCAAGCTAGCTAGCCTAGCCGCAGCATTGAATGAACCGGGGGCAGTAGACCCGGTTCAACCTGCGTCTAAGAAAGAGAAAAAAGAACCTGAGAAAGAATTAACGAAGAAAGATAAGTTTGAAATCCTATCTGATCTTAACAAGACACTTAATAAGCAGTTCGATTGCAAAGTATCACTAGTCCGCATGGGGGACAAGGTAGGTGTTCGCGTACCCAGTATCAGTACGAACCTACCATCTCTAGATGAGGAGGTAATTCAATCGGGCGGTATTCCTAGGGGCCGAATTGTAGAAATCTTTGGGCCGGAATCAGCAGGTAAAACTACCATTGCTTTACATATTATTGCCTGTGAACAAGAAACTACTAGTAACATCTGTGCGTTTGTAGACGCCGAGCATTCGTTAGACCCTACATATGCTTCAACTCTTGGGGTAAATGTAGATGATCTATGGATTTCACAGCCGGATAGCGGAGAGCAAGCACTGACCATTGTGGAGCAGCTTATTGACTCCGGGGCGGTAAGTTTGATTGTCATTGACTCCGTAGCTGCGCTTGTACCTCAAGCCGAGCTTGACGGTGAGATGGGCGATTCTAATATAGGCCTTGCTGCCCGATTGATGAGTCAGGCCATGCGTAAGTTACGCGGAAAGGCTAGCATGAAAGGCGTTACTCTAATCTTTATCAATCAGATTCGTGAGAAGATTGGTGTAATGTTTGGCTCTCCCGAGACTACTACAGGTGGAAGGGCATTGAAGTTCTTCGCATCTCTGAGACTTGATGTGCGCCGTAAGGACCCAATTGGTCCCAAGGAAAGTCCCATCGGGCACACATTGAAGGTCAAAGCAGTGAAGAATAAAATGGGCAGTCCAATGCGCGAGACGTTTATCAACTTACTGTATGGGAAGGGTTTAGATACTTTCGCGGATACTATTGCTTACGCAGTTAAGATTGGAGTAATCGACAAAGACGGAGCGTGGTATTCCTACAAGGGTGAGCGAATCGGTTATGGTCTGGAAACAGCAACTGAGAACCTTCGGAACAATCCCGAATGGTTTAGTAAAATTCTCTTGACAATTCAAGAACATCGTGATACTGTTGTACATGAAAGCGAGAAATCAAAGTAATGGAAATCAATATTAATGCAGTACTGCCACCAAGACTTATCAAAGTTTCGGAGATGCCTGTCGGCTCTATCGGAAAAGTCGTAGGCGCTAGTATGAGTGATTTATATGTTATTCATACCAATGAAAATGGGGACAAATATATTTGCCTTTGGCCCAATTCTAATCCTCCGGGACTAGAAGTACGGTCTGAAAAAATCGTGGAAAGCTTTGAAGTAGAGTTACTTCCAGAAGGCACTACCATTGAGTTGAAGTTCTAGAAAGGGAACAAAGTGAGCCGCAAGAAAAAGAGCAGTAAGGTAGCAGTAAAGAGAGTCTTCGAATATAAATCAGAGTGTTGCAACGAACTTGCCAAGAAGCCTCCGGTTGAGCGTTCCAGTGCTGACCGGAAGGAGAATAAATACTCTGAGTGCGGTCTAGGGCACTGGCATTGTTCCAAATGCGGTAACAATTGCAAGGTGAAACGTAGCCGGGTTAAAAAGGAAACGAGTGGACAACCAGCAGAAGGAACCGGAGTTAACTGATATCGGCACACGTTACGAGCATCTTCAAGAACATCTTGATGCTTTAGAAGCGTGTGTCGAAGCTTTAAAATCAAGAGCGCATGGCCCAGAAACCAGACAGCGCTTGATGAAACTAACCATAGCTGCTGAAGTTATGCGCGCTACAATAGATTCGTATGCGGGTGTAAACGCTAATGCGAATGAATACGCACTGTACAGACTGTTGAATAGTATTCCCGAGCACCCGGAAAATATCGAAGGGGGAAGGGGAACACCCTTAATATGAAGAAAGTGTATTTAGGAAGCATCAAAATCGAGAATGTTGATGGTGAGTACATTCGATTAACCGTTGACACCGAGCCTTTTTTAGATAACAGGCTTGAGCAAATGGAAGCCGAGGGGGAAACCTTAGAGGCGGCATTAATAAGCCTGCACGAGCAGGTAGAGGCAGTATTGCACGATTAGGAGATTTATGGATTTTAATGAATATCAGCGGCAAGCCAACGAGCTTGCAACTTATCCCCAAGTCGGAACTAATCTAGCATACCCGGCTCTGGGACTTGCCGGTGAAGCTGGTGAAGCAGCCGATAAGATTAAGAAGACATGGCGCAATCAAGGTTTAATGAGCGCCAACGGATATAGCGCAACTCAGAAACTCGAACTTGCTAAAGAAGTAGGAGATGTGTTATGGTACATAGCAGCAATCGCAATGGAACTTGGGATTCCTATGGAGGAAATCGCTCAAATGAATTTGGACAAACTCCATGACCGCAGGAACCGAGGCGTTATCAAATCTGAGGGAGATAACCGTTGAAATTTAAAACACTTATCGCAGTCGCATTGTTAGCACTTTCATGTGCTGTTGGCAATGCCCAAATTAAATCAAAACCGGCAGTTAAGCTAAAGAGTTTTGCTGCACCAATTGGCGCAACGTATAGCTCAATTGTCGTTGCATGGCAGTTCACACCAAATGCACCACCTTGTTCATCTAGCGGAGTATTGACGAACTGTATTGACGGTTTCAACACAACTATCGTTGTAGGTGGAACTACCGTTTACAGCGCTACCGCTGGTTACGGAACAGGCCAACTTAATCCTTCTGCTCTGGGATATACCTTTACACCAGCGGCAGGAGTCTCATTTGGAAACTACACTATCACTGTTACGACAGTAGGATATGATGGAGTCGGTAATCAAATCTTCTCTACTCCTGCTACGACAACACTAGCTGTAAATCTTACATCTCTTAACCCGCCAACTAACGTAACGGCAACAGGAAAGTAAATGAAAAAGTGGTTACTTTGTAGCCTAATTATTTTAACCGGATGCGGGGGTTTGTCGAAGACACTTCCCCCGCCTTCAACTATAACAATTAACTGGCAAGATGGGAACCCAACCATTCCTGCATGTGGCAGCTTTAACTGTAAATCAGGTTGGCAAATTTTAGACAACGGAAAACTTGAATCTCTCCCCCTTTCAACTACATCTTATATAGGAGTGGCATCTCATACGTATCAAATACGGGCTACCGGCTTAGATGGAAAAGGTAACCCGCTTTACTCTTCGTATGTAGCTGTCCCATGAGGAGAACATGGATATTCTAAAAGCGTTACTAAGTTTTTCTTTAGGATTGTCATTACTGTTGATGACATTCCTATTCCCGCTATTCAAGATTTGTTTCATTATATTCATGCTTGCGTATTTGCTACATAAAACATATAAATACCGCAACTGGACTTTTGCGGTCCCTAGTGTGGGAGGAGTATTAAATCTGACCGCAATTCTTTCGAATGGTGGCAAAATGCCGGTGCTAGTCCCTCCGGGATTTCAACTTACTGGGATTGACCCTTGTCATTCTCTTCTAACTGCCGGGACACATGTTAAGATGCTCTGCGACATTTTCCCGCTCATGCATCTAGGTTTGTTTAGTGTAGGCGACGTGACAATCGCTGTAATTTGGCCCTTGACAGTCATAGGGTATGTATGCTACAGTAAATACACTAAGAGAAAGGCAGCAAATGTCAGTTCACATTCTTAACGGTTACACCGTCATTCCTTACAAGAGCTTCAAGTTCTCCGGGGGCGAGATTCAAGTAAAGCTCGCTCCAGCAAATATGGAATACAGCGCAGACAAACCAGTTGTGTTCCATGCTACCATTACTAGCGCTGATGACCTTATGGAATTGGCCCTTGTGGTAGACGCGGTGAAGCGATTCTTCAATCAGCCAATCAAGACACAGTTGTACCTTCCCTACATGCCATATGCGCGTCAAGACCGTGTATGCGCTAAAGGTGAAGCACTATCTCTTCGTGTGGCCGCAACTTTCATTAACTCCCTTGAATTTGACAAGGTTACGGTAGTGGACCCTCACAGTGATGTGACACCGGCTTTACTTAACAACTGCTCTGTCACTGACATAGTTGAGATTTTTGCCACTCGTATGCATCACTTTGCTCCAATTGGGAACACTGTGTTGGTATCCCCGGATGCAGGAGCAATTAAGAAGGTCCTGAAGCTTGCACAATTTCTCAAATTGAGAATGATTCAAGCAGAGAAGATTCGCAATCCTATGGATGGTGAAATTACCGGCACGAAGGTTCACACAGACCACCTTGGATTAAAACCAGTTCTAGTAGTGGATGATATCTGCGATGGTGGGCGTACCTTTACCGAGCTTGCTAAAGAGCTTTCCCATAAGACGGATGGAAAGTTGAATCTTTACGTCACCCATGGCATCTTTAGTAAAGGACTAGAACCGTTGCTGGAATGGTACGACAAAATCTATTGTCCATATGTGTTCCCCGGCGTTGAACAGAACGAGAAGTTGGTGAGAATATGAGAGAAATGAAAACATTGCAACAGCCATCAAGTAAACGATTTATCTATACCCTCATGGGATTTATAGTTTCTTGGTGTATCTTTGCTGGCGTTATCGGTTGTGAAGTGAGTGCTGTAGCTACAGTGAAAACGAATAATCCAAATATGAAAGTGGACTTCCTTTTCGAACATGAGGGCTGCCGCGTCTATAGATTTTCAGATAACGGCAACGATCACTACTACGCCAAGTGTGCAAATGGATCATTTACGTCTAGTGAAATACCGCAAGGTAAGACAACTAGACCAGAAGAAATTCCGACAGGAGAAACAAATTGAATATCTTTCCATTACACGCAACAGATTTCTACAAGACTGGACACTATGCCCAGTACCCTGCTGGCAGTGAGTTTGTCTATGAGAACTTCACTTGTCGGTCATCCAAGTTCTTCGAACACGCTATCGGCTATGACAGCACAGTAGTGTTCTTTGGACTCCAATATGTCCTGAAGAACCTTCTTGTGGATATTTGGAACAAGAATTTCTTTGAAAAGCCTATTGAGGAAGTCGTTGCGAAGTATGAGCGCCGTATGACGGGAGCGCTTGGACCGGGACTGGTGACCATGGAACATATCCGTGAGTTGCACGCTCTAGGATACCTACCTATCCGCATCAAGGCTCTCCCTGAAGGTTCGCACGTCGATATCAGGGTGCCTCTCTTTACCATTGAGAACACCGTAGCAGGATTCGGATGGGTTGTGGGATACCTTGAAACGGCCATCTCAGCCGAGCTTTGGCAGACTATTACATCGGCCACTTCAGCCTATGAGTATCGCAGGATGCTGGACATGTATGCAGATGCTACGGGGGCCGATAAGAGCTTCGTGCCGTGGCAGGGACATGACTTCTCAGCGCGCGGTATGGTTGGAGTCATAGGTGGAGCAGCAAGCGGTATGGGTCATCTGACCAGTTTTACAGGCACAGATACAGTCCTTGCATTGGACTTCCTTGAGGAATACTATCGTGGAGGAGAAACATTCCTTGGAGGGTCTGTGCCTGCTACGGAGCATTCCGTGATGTGCATGGGCACCGAAGACGAAGAGATTTACACATTCAGTCGCTTGATTACTGAGGTTTATCCAAGCGGAGTTGTCAGTATCGTATCTGATACGTGGGACTTCTGGACAGTTATTACCAGCTTCACACGTCAATTGAAATCGGAAATCCTTGACCGTAAAGGTAAAGTAGTGTTCCGCCCCGACTCTGGGGACCCTGTGAAGATTATTTGTGGGGACCCGGAAGCTGAGAAAGGCTCTCCTGCTTTCAAAGGAGCGGTTGAATGTCTCTGGGAAATCTTTGGTGGGACTATCACTAGCAAGGGTTATAAGGTCCTTGACTCGCATGTTGGCCTTATCTACGGGGACAGCATCTCGCTTACTCGTGCTGATGCGATTCTTAGTGGATTGCAGGAGAAGGGCTTTGCCTCGTCTAACATCGTGTTTGGGATTGGCAGCTACACATATCAGCATGTGACCCGCGATACTCTTGGTACTGCTATCAAGGCGACTTGGGGGCAGGTAAACGGGAAGGGACGTGAGCTTTTCAAGAAGCCGAAGACTGACAACGGTATGAAGAATTCCGCTTGTGGTCTTCTGAGAATTGAGCGCGAGCATGGGCAGTTTGTACTCTATGACCGTCAAACGCGCGAGCAGGAACAAAAAGGACTCTTGACAACTGTGTTCGAAGATGGTAAGATAGTTAAAGAATACAGCATCGTAGAGATTCGTGACACGGTTTTGAAAGGATAGGGCGCGTAACTCAGCGGACTAGAGTCACGAGCTTCTACCTCGTTGGCCGCAGGTTCGAATCCTGCCGTGCCCTCCAATTTTGAAAGGAAACAAATGGGAATCCAAACTGACAACGTAACATTCTTTCGCAATGATGATAACTTCATGCTAGGGAATGACAAGCCATCTAAACGCTATCCAACCCTTCCTGCTGCGACGTATGTATTACGTTTCTCCCCGGAAGTTGGATTTTACCTTGAATTAACTGATGACTTCGATTTGCCTAAGAAACTTTATGGTAATCTCGAAAAGAAAGCTGACCGCATTCTTAATACCTTCAGTACACGTCCGGGGACAACCGGAGTACTCTTGTGCGGAGAGAAGGGAAGTGGTAAAACTCTTCTGACGAAGCTGATTGCAACTAAGGCGCGCGATACTGGAATGCCGACCATTCTGGTTAACTTCGCAGCACAGGGAGATTCATTTAATACCTTCCTTGCGAAGATTGACCAACCCGCTGTTGTACTCTTTGATGAGTTTGAGAAGACGTATGATGAAAACGAGCAGCAGGGATTGCTGACGCTGTTGGATGGTGTGTTTTCGAGTAAGAAGCTTTGCCTGCTTACTTCTAACGAATTCAAGCAGATTAATAGCCACATGAAGAATCGTCCGGGACGTGTGTTCTATTACCTCAACTTTGAGGGATTGGATAGCCAGTTCGTTAAGGAATATGGAGCGGACAACCTCAAGAACCCAAATCATCTTGCAAGTCTTCAAGTGCTTGGTAATCTGGTAAAGCCGTTGAACTTCGACATGCTTCAGGCTGTTGTCGAAGAAGCTAACCGCTACAATGAGCCGCCAATGGAAACTTTGGACATGTTGAACGTCCGGGTATCTGGGTATGCTGACACCTTCTTGTATGAGCTTATCATTCCGGGTCGCAAGTTGACGAAGGGTAATGAAAAGGAAGTTCGTTGTAACCCAATCAACGGTTGTCGTCTGGCGTATTATTATTCTAAGCCAGCCAAAGAAGGTTCGAAAAAGAAGCCTACCATTGAGTATGACGAGGCGCAATTTGAATCGAAAGACTTGGTGGCTTTGAATGCGGACCTTGGTTCCTATGAGTATAAAAACGAAAAGGGTGAAATCCTGAAGCTCACACTGAAGCCAATCTCTGCATACAGTAGTGGTATGGATAAGGTAAAAGAACTTGTGGGGGACAGTGTTAAGGACCCCAATGACGACCTTTAAATAGGCACAAAAAGAAGGCCCCCTTTTCGGGGGCTTTTCCTTTTACATCTGTGATAATTTAGTGTACTCTACTAATTTACACCATGTTTTAAATTCTTCGTCTGAAAGCGGTCCCTTCATTCTATTGATAACTTTGTGGACCCATTGAATATTATCAACCGTGTATCCTTTGCTAGAATCTTTTCTATCTAAAGAAGCTGTGAAATCTGAATAATCAGGATTACTATTTAACAATTTCGAGGAAAGATTAATAGGAACACCTGACAAAGCACAAGTTCCGTTTTGTCGGACAAATTGTTCCCATGCCTGTTCGATTGTCAAGTCAAAAGATATATCTCTCTTTTTAGCTCCCTCTCTAATACCTGCCCACACAGTTTTAGTCAAGTCACCAATACCTTCATGCGGACGTTTGCAAAAATAACCATTACTATTAGTTTTGACAGTCTCTTTAGCAGAGCACTTTTTACAACAAGTGCTTCTACCAGATTCAACATGATCTATTCGGCGGACTCCTTTGTAACCACACGAACATTCAACAGTATAGCATTTTCGTCTGTTATGTAGAATTGTTCCCGTGATTTTCCATTTAGTTTCCACAGGAACCGCCTTTTGTCCAGTCGCAAATATCTCCTTGTTCATAAAAAATCTTTCCTTCATGTTTGATAGCTGTGTTAAATTTCACCGCATTGAGAGGTTGTCCCGAACGCGCACCATCTGGGTAGCATGTAATTCCACGAAGGTTGGGCAGATGTTTCAAGAGCATTTCTCCAAAAGATTTTACTCTATCTTCGTTATTGAACTCACTTCCCCACGCTGGTAAATTTAAAGTGCTACTGATCCCATGATCGACGTATTGTTGAAGCCAAACTTGGAATTCAATTCTCCTAGTAGGATTCTCAGCTAGCGAATACGCATCTTCAATACTTTCAGGCGAGATTCCAGTTTCAACTAGACGTTTTACAATTGGGTCAATAACGTATTGGTATTCCCATGTTCTGCCATTTAGATAACGTCTTTTGTAAGCACAGCAAAATATAGGCTCCATACCAGATGTTGTTTCCGCAGCTATACTTATCGTACCCGTTGGCGCGATAGCTCTTGTCTTAACAGAATGGGACAGGCTCCATTGGTCTTCAATGCTGTGTGCGATTCCTGTACTTTGTGCATAAATCTCCAAATACTTCGCTAGGTCATCATCCGGCCCGTATTGTTTACCGTGTTTGACTAGCCACTCGTGGATTCCCATGAGTCCCAAACCAAGTCTACGGTTGTCTCTACGCACATCGGCAACTTTGTCGTAGGGCACATGTGAGTACTCAGTACCCGCAACCAATAGAGCAGTCCCGACTTCAACACATGCCTGCATGTCCGCGAGGGTATGAATGCGAGCAAGGTTGAGACTGAGCAAATTACAAATGTCGCTATCCGTATCGCTAGTAACTTCAGTGCAAGCATTTCTTAGGTGTTCTCCTTCATTCTCGCCAGTGTCGATACTGAATCCCGGTTCCCCGGTGCTCACCATCTGTCTGACGGTTTCCCAGTACACCTTATAAGCATGAAGGTGTTTGGGATGATTCTTGTCATTATACGCTTTAAAGAACTCGCCGTCAAGTCGTACCGATACGTTCGTACCGTCCATGGGGGCAGGGAAGTTGAAATCCTGAGCCTTAAGTGCTCGTACCTCGGGGGACCAATCTTTCATATGAATAAACTTGAAAATGTCTGGATGATCCCATCCTAAACCGGCCCATATAGCACTTCTACGGCTTCCTCCTTGCATTATATATCTACCGGCCTCGTTTACCATTGCTTGAAGGGCTAGAGGGCCGGTAGCATGGCCCCCTGTTCGTTTAATGAGTGCTCCCTCCTCTCTGACACGGGAATATTCGATCCCGATTCCCGCGCCACTCATTAGCGCCATGGAAGCGTTGTGCATAATCTCTGACCATCCCTCACGGCTATCTTCGGCTCGCATGAGTAGGCAGTTTTGAACTTGGTGGTAATCTCTCCCGGCTGCATACAAGTATCTCCCACCGGGTATAATTTGTCGCATTGCTATGCGATAGGTTAATTCATCTATCAAGTCTCTTTTGGCTGGCACCGCTGAAAATACACTCTCTGATACTCTCGATGCAATTTCAGGCCATGTTTGTCTGTCATCTAGTGTTGGAAATTTGGCGTACTTATTATTAATAGTAGTTTGTGCGAACGTACTAAATACCTGTGATTGCGGGTCTACTGCCTGCATTGATTCTCCCTGTATTGTTTACTACATCGTGCAAAGACACGAAAAGCCGGGTAACCTGTGAGGGCTACCCGGAGTTAAATCTACCATCGGAGATGGCGCTACAGTTAGTAGCTTTTCTGGTTACTTAAAGAATGTGTGGTGACCGATTACTACTGTGATTGGGTGTTGAAGCTTATCAGCAACGATATGGTTGAAAAACCATCCACTCGTTGTGTTCTTGAGGTTGGCATAGTAATGAGCGCCGAGTGTATTGTCTACATCCTGTCCTGAAAGGACTAGCTGTGCTAGATTCTCACATGCCGCATAGATTTTATCACCCGGTTTCGGCTGTAGGTTAAACTCTGGATCAGAAATTACAGACATACTAGTAAAAGCATTCTTCTGATAAATCACATTATGCAAAGTAGAAGGAAAATCTTTGGCACCTACGCGATTAGCTATTACATGCATGACCGCTCTACATCCCTCTACACCTTCTCCTCTAGCTTCCTTCCATGTCACAAGAGCTAGGTTATCTACATCTACATTATCGAATGTCATTTGTTCCTTAAATCTTTGGCATGAGATGAACGATTTGCACGCTCGCCCTAACGCTTTGGAGGCGTAGATGCTGCTGTTACACCAATCTCATATGGAGCCTGCGGAGGGAATCGAACCCCCGACATTCTGTTTACAAAACAGATGCTCTACCAACTGAGCTACACAGGCCGGTTTTAGGTTTTTTACAAGGTTTATACCTTTATCCTTGATTAGTCACTCCTAAAAATTGATGAGAATGATCCTAATATGGAGCGGAATACCCGACTTGAACGGGTGCCTTTGGTTTGGAAGACCACGATGCTACCACTAACACCAATCCCGCTTTAAATTTGGCACCGGGGCAGAGATTCGAACTCCAATAAGCAGCTTCAAAGACTGCCGTCCTTCCATTGAACGAACCCGGTATTATGTACAGTCTTCCCTGTACTTTCTACAGGCAAGACATTTACAATCATTCTCGTGTTGGGCGCGATACAAATGACAAATGATAAGCTTTTGACTATTAAAAATAGTCGCAATTATTGCCCATATGAAGAATATAACTATAAAGAATCCCATTATTTCCTTTCTGGCACCCAGTCATGGATTTGCACCACGATTCACGGATTCAGAATCCGCTGTCCTGCTGTTGAACGAACTAGGTATTGGCGGTTCCAGCGGGATTCGAACCCGCACCTTTCACCTTGACAAGATGGCATCCTAGCCGTTAGACCATGAAACCGTGGTGGACCCATCCGGCTCTGCCCCGGACGCCCCCTGATTGCAAATCAGGCGCTCTCCTAAATGAGCTATAGGCCCACTTAAAACCCAAATACATGTGCTACTAAACCGCTCACAAGTCCTAGACCGTATCCGATACCAAATGCTTTCAACTTACCTTTACGCGCCTGTGCTTTAGTAGCATTCAATTCTGCTGTACACGCTTTATCTTTGTCAGTCAGTTGAAGCTGTAAACCATTTACTACAATCTTTCCTTGCCCGATTAAATCATTTGCGCTAGCTACATCCTTCTGTAACGCTGCTGTTTTTGACTGCTCATCCGCAAGGTCAGCTTTTAAGACAGGAACTTGTTCAAGATTCTGCACAGTCGTAAGAGCGGCTGAGTCGGAAACTGTATATCCAGTGGCAACTGGAACTACACCAGAATCACCTACAAGTCCCTGCCATCTTTGCGCCAACTGAGAAGGTGGCATTGCTGCATCAGCTTTCTGCTGTACAACTACTACTCTATCTCTAGATACTTGCGCAGTCGTTAAAGTTGCAATTTCTTTTGTAGCTGCTGCCAATTGAGTCTGGTAATCTGATAGCATTCCCTTCGCCGTAGCTAGGTCTGCATCATTTTTAGCTTTCTGTGCATCAAGCACTTTCTCAGCCTGTGTTGCTTTATGTTGTTCCCATGATGCCACAATACCGAGAGTCTTATTTACGACTAAAAAAGAGACAAATAAAACAGCGAAGATGATAAGAAGCCTTTCATGCTTCTGAAGCCACGTCTTTGCAATCTGTACATCCTTCGCTACTGTTTCCATTGTACTCCTTCAAATAATTAATAGCATTTTCGAGAATTTTTATACTATCTTGAAAAGCTCCTAGGCCCATATTACAAACATTACATAATAATGCTCTTACACAAGTGCCACAGCTTTTCTTTCCCCTACAGCAAGAATGGTCATGGTCGATGTAGTATAGTTCCTTTTCGTTAAAGAGTTTACCACAAATTTTACATTTCCCATTTTGTTTCTGTAGAATAGCAGATAATTTTTCTTCTGTCAAGCCGTAATTGCTTTTTATGGCAACAATTTTCGCTCGTTGCTTATTCTCTTGGTAATACTCTTTGCCTCTAACTTTACGACAAAGTTTGCATCCCCTTTCATTGGTATGCTTACCTTTATAGAGGTTTTCCTCTATTCTTAGGTGTCCGCGTTTACAATGTGTTGCTTTATATCCCTTTACAGGCATAATTACTCGTCAAAGTCTTCGTATCGTTCAATATTTTGTTCTGTTCGCCCACTGATCCCCTCCTGTCGGCTTGGTGTTTCTACAATAGGGAATTTTGAAGGAACTTGTGTATCAGAACGGATAGTTCCATATCGTTCTACCTGCGTGCTATGTCCACCAAAATATGAAACGCCACACCATCTCTCAAATTGATACCATCCTCCGTCTTCATATTCCCTTTCCCCAAGAGGACCACCTTCTAACGGTTTATGGTCTGGGTCAATTTTGATCTTCTTAGCCATATTGCTCCTACTTCTTACGCTTTGCTTTCTTTCCGCCACCTGCTCGACGCTGTACGTCAAGGGCAATGGCAATCGCCTGCTTACGCGGCTTTCCTGCTTCAATTTCAGCTTTGTAGTTTTTTCCTACGGCTGCTTTACTTTTGCTCTTTAATAGTGGCATTTTCCTCCGCTTTTCTCTCTGCTTCAATTTCTAGCTGAAGAATAGCAAGTGCTCTCCACGCCATCTTTGCGCTATGACGTTGACCATCATTGTCAATCGTACCTGCTTCCATCAAATGACGAACCATCGTATCCTCTTGGTCTGTAGACTTCTCCTTGGCCCAATGTAAAGGTTCGCCGGGATTGTGCTGCTCATTACCTGCGAATGATACCTTAGCAATTTCAGCCAAAGCATCTGGAAAATATTTGATTACCCCTGAATAAATAGGAATGCGCTTACGTTCTTTCGCATCCGTTGGCAGTTTGACACCTGTACTCAATGTATATCTCCTCCCCACCAAAGCCGGGTCCACCAGTTATAATGGACTACTCGAAGCTTGGCACAATCACGATATAAAAGTCTATATCGAGTTTTGCCGTCCATGAAAGTGTCTCCGACATTAATATCGCAGAATGCTTCCACATTTTTAGTGACATAAAATGGAAACAAATCAAGGATAAAATCAAGCATTAATCTAACTCCGTATGAATGAATTCCGCGATTCTACCGTACTCTTTGTTCCAAACAATTGCCTCTGCTTGACGAAGGTTGCCTACAAAATGCTCCGCGCTGTGCCAAGCATCGGGAGGACAGAGGGCTGCAAATGTTCGCACTCTAACGCCGAACTTTTCATCTACCTTCAACCCATGTGTATGTCCGATGTGGATTTCACGAAAGAACGTTTCGCCAAAATCTTGAGGACGCTCTGTTGCCATCCATAGACCGTAGTCAGCTTTCTTGCCTTTATCACCGTGAGTGAATCCCAGAAGAACCTTGCCCCAACGATAGAACTTATGTGGGCTAGGTGCGTTGTCAATTTCCACGTCATCATAGTTATGGAAATAACATTCTAGGGAATCTCCTAGTGTAAACGTGCTCTGCGTATCATGGTTACCCGGAATGACCTTCACTACCACCTTCTTACAAAGAGGGCGAAGTCTTTCAATTGTACGACAAATCATCTCACGTACTGCTTTATAGGTCTTCTGGTAACGAGTGTCGCTACTTACCAGTGTTCCCTTTGTGGTCTGACTGTTGTAATCATCCGAGTTGAGTAAGTCGTTCCCTACTCCTAACAGGATTTCGTCAAACACGTATCCTTGGGCGCGATCTAAAATCGTCTGTACCGCACGCTCATATGTCTCAATAGCGGTAGGAGTGTCGTAATCTTCGTGGAGTGTTTCCTTCGCCCACGCGAATTTACCGGCATGAAGGTCTGGAATCAACATCTCTAGACAATTTTTTGACTTCACCCCGGACTTCACCACTACAGGAGGAAGATGTGCAGCAAGTTTAGCCGCTTTCTTTAAATCCTCAATCTCCGCGCGTGCATCTACAATGTTCTGCTTCTTAACGAAAGTGGCTTTAACCTGATACAACGGGATATAGCTTGCTACTTTATCTTCCTGCGGTCCAGTAGTATAGCCCATTTCCCATTTGTTAGCAATAAAGCGCTCAACTTGCCAAACACCTAAGTCTACATCGAATTGCTTAACAAGTTCGTCAAGGCTTTTGATTCTACTGACTAGTGACAAATCCCATTTATCATCATGGAACGTTTGTTGCACAGACTCATCCGATGTGTGACCAGATGCAGCCGCTACGAAGTCTGTAAATGTAGGAAAATACTTCCGATATAATTCCGGGTATGCCCCTTCTTTTCTATAAAAGTCTCGTGTGACCTTAGTATGTTTAGCTAGAAGCTTTTGCATATCTGCAATCAATGCTTCCTTTGACGTATCGTTTACGCTACTCATTACCCTCCGATTGAATTTTTAACTACACACCAAGTATACCACACATGGCTTTGTTTGTCAATTATTTCTTTCGTGCTGCCTTTTTGCGCTTGGCGCGAACGGGCATAAGGGCGGCAGGTTGCTGCATCTGTTGCATTTGTTGCATCATCATTACCGGGGCGTAGAACGTTCTAAAGTCTTGTCTCTGCTCGGATAATGCTGTAGCAATGGTTGATGTTTGACTTTTAATGTCCTCTCTCAAACCTGTAATATGTACATCCATGGAATTTTTTAGCTCTACTACATTATTATCAATACTCGTGAATTTATTCTTAATCCATGTAATCACTTTAAACACTCCAATAATGAACCCAGAGAATGTTGCTATACCACCAGCGATTTTGAGAATCAATAAAATTGTAGCAAGTGAAATAAAATCCGGCATTACTTCTCCAATCTATCGAAAAAGCATTAAGCTATTCATGTTGCCCACTTTTGGATGAGCAAATGAGTCACTTAAAATTTTATCTTGGAACCACGGGTTATCAATTGGTTTGGCGGTATCGCACCAATATAACGCTCCTTTAGCGTAGTCTTGAGAGCCATCATAGATAGCTTCAACTTCATGGAGGAGTCTTACAAATGCCATATCCCAAATGGAAGGTACACCTGAAGGCTGCTCGATAGTAGCAGAATACTTAGGTATACTATCAACAATATCTAACCAGTTTCCCCATCCTAAACGCTGACGGTTAGCAAGACATGACATTATCATGCAACTTGCTAGATGGCCTCCGTACTCACGTCCATGTTTCCATCCCGCGAGTACGAGTTGACCTTTTTGAAAATCATCCTGTCTGAGCAATCTCTCTCCTTATTGCAATGCACTAGATGTTTGTGAGTAAATATCTCTCAATTTATCTTTACTCTGGGTTGCGTTGAGCGCATCGGTTGCACCTTTGGCAATAACCTTCGCAGCCGTACCCGGAGCACCACGTTCTGCCATTTGCCCTGCTTTTTGATAAAAGTTCCAAACTTCAGGGTGCGTTGCTATCTTATTCAGCAAAGCACGTCCAGCAGCGAATCCGCCACCTTCAGCTACAGTTAAACCAAGTAGCGCTCCCAATCCCATATGGGCTATACTAGCGCCCCCTGCCGCACCAAGCGGAACAAGAACGCCCGCACGAGTTAGGTGCTGTAACTGTTCGCCTGCGTGAGCATCTTGTGCAAGTTGTTTCAAACCATTTTTAGCATCAGCAACATTGAATAAATCATTCTTGCTATCATCAGTAATTCGGGTCCATGCTTCAGAAAACTTTGCTGGATTAAACTGTCCATCGTCCAGTGAGTCTTTCATCATGGTTTGAAATACATCTTTGCCAAACGCTTTTACACCATCTGCACCAATTACTCTTTTCAGAACATCTGTATTAAAGTTTGCTTTACCTGCGGACGGCAATGCCGAACCCGCGCGTTTCAATCCTACGAAAGCCTTTGCTGCATCATCCATCTTACCGTCACGCAGCGCTGCAATAACAGGATTGTCGAATAAATTAACCTTATCGCGGTAGCCTGCTCTCAATTCCTTGTAATCATTTAGAGCCGTTGGGTCACCACTTTTCTGAGCCATCTGACCAATTGTGTCATCAAGGGCATTGTTAATCTTTCTTAATACACGACCATTGATATCACCAAGCTCATAACTATCACCTAAAGTACGAACCTGCTGACGAAGCGCCACTAAATCATCAATATTGAGATTCTTTACTGGTTTCGTTTCAGGAGCTAAATCTTTAGAAGATTGAATAGGCTTACCGGAGGCATCGAGAATTTTAGGCGCTTCCGCAGTTGCTTCTTTCTCTACAGGTTGTGTGCCTGTTGAAAGTTGCTCTAGCAAGTCCTTAGTACTTTTATCAAGCTTGTCGCCTGTGGCGTTCTTAGCAGTGACAACAAAAGGATGTTCTTCGGGATTAGGCTTCGCTAGAAGCTCTTTGGCTTTCTTTTGAAGAGGATTGTCTGTTGGGTCAATCTCCTGCCCGCTTAGTCTGTCCTTAATATCCTTGATACCAGTTTCAAAATCGGTATGCATTTGGGCGTTAGATGCTTTAATACGATTGCCCATTTCTTCTACGATTTCCTGCTTACCTTTCGCGCCCTCGGCCACTTGAGATAGATTTTTAACCTTACCAGCAACTTGCCCTGCTTTCTGCAAAAGCTCGCCACCAGCTTCTAATGGGACACCTACGGCTGTACCAAATGCGGTAGCTTCCGCGCCCTGCTTTAAACCTTCTTTAGCTTTATCTTCAATGCTCCCTTGTTCTCGGGCAGCAGATTGCGCACCTTGTACGATGCCACCTTCTGCACCATGGATACCAGCAAGAGCAAGCATTCTAGCGCCAATGCGGAGAGCATTTACCAGTCTAGGAGAGCCTTCTACAGTCTTAATAGCTTTTGCTGCCGTCTCAAGTCTCTGAGCAACAGGGAGTGCTTTTAAAGCTTCATCACCCATTAGGAATTCAGCAAGTGTCTCACCGCCATAGCCAATCTTAGCAGCAGGAGGAAGATTTTCTTCTTTTGCTACATTATCATCGGCAATGTGATGCAGGAATTGTCTTGCTTTATCAGGTAGACCTAGGGTGTCCGCAGCCTTGGACGCCGCTTGAAAAACACCTTGTCCAACGCCGCCGAGAGTATTTAAAACCCCCGCACCCGCACCTTCTAGCGTTTCTCCGACTCCTACACCTGCATTTCCTACAACTTTACCGGCTGTAGTCAGAGCGGAATCTTCTGGCTTAAACTCTAACCCATGCGCCGCTTTTTCAAAACCGTCTTCAGTGTTCTGTTGTGTTGGCGGTTGTCCTACAGTTGCGCCTTGTGGGATAGGCGTAGAATACTGATCTTGATTCGAAGCCTGTCCCACAGTTGCGCCTTGAGGCAATGGTGTAGAATATTGGTCCTGCTGTTGGTTATTTTCCATGTCCTACCTTTTTATTACTGCGTTTGTAATGCTCGATATCCCTTTGCACCGGGGACAGTAAACCCAAGAACTTGACCATTGTTACCGTAAACAGGAACCTCTTGCGGAGTTAACTGTCCGGGTAACATTTGCTGTGTTCCCTGCGCTTGCTGTCTTTGCGACCACGGAGTTTCATAACCGTACTTCTGGCTTAATGTAGTAAAGCTAGAAGGAATGTTAGCTAGGTGCTTGTCGGCTGCTCCCGACATTTGATTGTATTGTTCGTCGTAAGGAGCAACTTTTCCATGCATAACACCTGTGTACAGTCTAGCAAGGTCATCAATTTGCTTCTCTGAGTTTTCAGGAGTCATGTTCTTCATAATAGCTTCAACTTGTCCCTTTTGAGGAGCGAAGCCACCTGACAGAACCTTACCCATTTCATCGTTTACCGCGCCGGTTAAGGCCGCGAGCCTGCTATAATCACTTCCACCTGTATGATAATTTAACTCATTCTCTAATTTATTAATCAGAGGATATTGACCGGCCCCGCTCTTAATGGCGTGTGCCAATTCAGTTAACATATTCAAGTGGTTTGAAACAGCAGCGGCAGCTTGGAATGTCTGCGCAGGTTTACTATTAGCACTCGTAAAGGAGTGTAAGTCCTTGTAGTTGTCCACATTATATGTTGGATTAAACTGTCTTACCACATTCAACATATCCTGCTGTGTAAGTGATTGATCTTTGAACCATAGTTTGTTCGAAGCAACATTAATAGGAGCATCATAACGAGCAATAGCCATAGCATCACGAATAGCTTCAGCCGGTAATGTTACGCCTTGGGCTTGTAGACTCTTATATACATCTTTAGGGTCCATCTTCAAAGCATCTTGCGGAACATTAGCTGTTTCCAACGTATCCAACATAGCTTGTTTCTTAGCATGAGCGGCCTCATCGTTGGCATTCTTAGCGGCTGCTCTTGCTTCAATTGCTTTTGTTTGAACATCACTCTTACGTTGTTCTGCTTGTGTGGTTACATAATCGTCATGCGTTTTGATCGCATCGGCACCACCTTGCTGCAAGTAAGCTGCGATGTTATTAGCAGCGTCCCCTTGTCCTGATTGACGTAGGTGTGCTAATGCCGCGCCAACCTGTCCTTCGGAACCCGGAGGAAGACTGTTGTATGCACCCATGAATTTCTCTACATCAGAGGCAAACGTCGCGTGCTCTTTAGCAAAGTCTGTTGGCAGAGGATGCTTTTTATCAGTCGCTACATCTGGTGCTTGCAGAAGTCCTACACGTCCCGCAACTGAGTCCACATACTTCTGCGTGTCTGCTGCTGAATGGTCTTTTGTGTCCTGAATGGCACCGTTTGGACCGATAGCTCCCGGACCACTATAATACGCCGCTAGTGCCTTCTTAGGGTCACCTTGGTATTGCTTTAGTAAGTCAGAGAAATAATGAGCCGTGGCATCAGTATTCTTAGCCGGGTCTGTTCTATTGTCATTACCATCTGCGTCAATTAATCCATACTGTTTAGCCGTTGTTTTGGTAAACTGTCCGACACCTGTAGCACCTGTAGCACTAATTGCATTTGGATCGCCGCCTGATTCTTGTGATACAAGGCCGCGAAGCAGCGCTTGAAAGTTATCAGGAGTTATTAATGTTTTAATAGACGGTGCGTACTTCTCTGCTACATTATCAACCATGCCTTGAATTTTTGTGTTCTTAACTTCGGGTGAAGTTAGAGTCCCCGGCTTGGTTACATCGGCAGAGATTTGATGGTTCACTCCGGTTGCTTCGTCAACAGTGTCAAAGAAGTTGCTAAACATCTGCTCGGCTACACCCAATTGAGTAGCCATCGACTTCTTATTTAGTGCCAAGCGCGCGTTAAGAGGAGCATCTGTAATGTTTTGATTGTCCATTCCCGGTTGTCCCCAAGCTGACAAACGTTTAGTGTCTTCAGGACTCAACATTCCTGTAGTCTTAAATGAAGGGTCCAGAATTAGATAATCCATATCCCATTGTGGTTTACCGTTAATCTCTACTTGCTTTCCCTCACTATCAAGGCGAGGTACGCGTTTATAAGGAATTGCAGTATCCGCAGTGACATTATACTTAGCCAAATCCTTGTAGGATGCTATTGCTTTAATATAGCCGGGAAATTCAGATTGAATCTTATCGACTAAATCTTTGTACTGCCCAATGTATGCATCTGCTGCGTCAGCATCCATCTTCCCAATACTGCGAGCATTGTTGTACATGCGCATATTCAATTCAGTGGTCTGTACGCGGCGAGCATAATCCTGAGTAGCTTGGTCTTTAGCATTCTGTGTGATCTGTTGACTCTGTTTTGCACCAGCAGCAAACCCGGCTGAAGCTGCGCGCCCAAGATTACCCGGACCATTTTGTACACCAAATCCGGCAGCAGCGCCTGTTAAAGCTTCCATGGCGATAGCAAGAGCTAAGTGTCCGTTACTTATCGGAACTTGCTTCTTTTGCATGTTACCCATTGAATCGACAGAATAGGTGTAACGTGGTCCTCCTGCAAGTGCTTCCGCAATATCATGGAACATGCTCGCCTTTTTAACAGCAGGCGGTGGTCCTTGAGGGGCGGGAATGCCATTAGGCTGCTGCGGCCCCGGAGTCTTAGACAAATCTGAAGGTTTACCGGGTTGCTGTCCGGGACCATTAGAGGTGTTTCCCTGTACCGGCGAAGAATTGACACCTTGGGGAGCGGTGGCAGTTACAGGTGTGGGAGCAGGAGTAGGAGGAATATTTGGCGCTGCTGTTTGTGAAACGGTAGCAGCGTCATTCGCCTCTGGATTTGCAATGTCAAGTACCTGTCCTCCATTTGGCGGATTAGAGGTTCCTTCCATTGGTTCCTGATTTTGAGATTGTGTTTGTGCGTCCATTATTGATACTCCTTATCCACCAAAGAATCCTTTTCCTTTCCCGAGATTAGCCATCCCGCCTGTTGCAACAGCACCGCCAATAGAACCGACAGCGCCAAGAACACCTTGTAAAACACTGTTATCCGCTTGGGCAACATCATTTTGTGATGTGGTAGCGGCTTCACCGGCTTGTGTCCCGGCTCCTGTAGCTCCGGTTGCCGCACCAAATACGCTTGGTGCTGCTAATTCACCTTGTACAGCAGTGGCCCAGTTTTGTCTTCCTTGGGCATAGTTCTCTGTAGTAATTTCATTAAGCTGATTTGCAGTTTGTGATGCGCCTGCATTAGCAAGTTGCAATTCTTCATTAGCTGCCACGCCGCTAGGTAATGCGGTGTTACCGCCACCTTGAGCCGCAAGATTCTCACCAAGAGCTTGTCGTGCGTTCTTAAAGCTTTGACCAGTTGTTGTAATTGCGGCTGATCTTTTAGCAGCAAGTTCCGTAGGAGAAAACCCTTGTTGATTTGGGCCTGCGTTGACAATTGGCGCGAATGTATTCATCAGCCCTTGAAAGACTTGAGAAGCATCGCCAAAAACAGTCTTAGCTTGATCCTGAGCTTGTGTCATAAAGCTTGTGGTGCTAGCTGCTACCTGCTTCTGTCCTGAAGTTGCACCACATGCTAATGCGATAGTTCCATTATACTCGAAAGAGGATGAAGTGTCAAGCACGTAACGACCCATGCCGTCATCCCAGTGATACTCAAGCTTCGTAAATATTCTCATTATACCATTTCCTCTTTCGGTGTGTCAATGAAAAGTTTTCCAAGAACCCCTTCACCGAAGTCCTGAAATCCTAATCGCTTGATGCAAAAATTTCGCAATAACGGGACGGTGCTTATAAAAAAGAAGCCACTGAATCCATTGTCTTTAGCTTTATTCTCTAATTCAGGAAAACCCGTTAGCATCGCTTTTAAATTTCGTCTACCATCGTCATTATTTAGATATTGAATGTCTAACTGTATAATGCCTACACCTTTTTCAACAATGGGCTTGCCGCGTACAAAACATATCGGCCCTTTCTCATCTTCATACACAGAACACACAGTACCATCTGCGTAAAAGAAACTAGCGGGTGTATCTTTGTGGTGCTCGTCAAGCATTAAAGAACTTGCTAACAAACTGTAATCATCATCTGTAATGTATCTACTTGTTATCATTACCTTCCTTTTGCTTCCCAATACGCGAATCCACTTGAGCCGTTGTTAGAGATAGTAAAGCCAGTGATGGACTCAGAACCTTTAACAACAAACGTGATACGATCTGTAGGCGACCAAGTTGTTACTAAAATCATTTCAATAGTAGATGGGAAAGGAATTGGGAACGTAACAGCTATTGTACCAGCATTAATATCAGTCGTTACTGCACCCCATTGTGTTATAATTCCGAGTGGGTCTTTCTCCCAAAACCCATTAGCATTAGACCCTTGACTAAATCCTGCCGTTGGGTCCGTGTTTGTGATATTAGTGACTTTAGTTGTGTTCGTAACATTGGTTACAGATTGCACAAGATTATTTGGTGGAGTAGGAGGGATAATTCTATTCTGGGGAACTACCCCTCCATTGAAATAAGTTCGCAAAGAATCACTTGATGCGTGCCATATAGGAGGTATAGGGGTACGCATATAAACACTCTGCCCCGGTGCTGCTTGGGATGTTTGTGCAAATCCTGTTAAAGAAGTTACGGGCGCTGTAAGAACAGGCTCGTAACCGCTAGTATCAGCATTTGTTGATTCTTGTAAACTTGGCATTATAACTCCTGCAAATATGTACCAAATACGGTCATTGTTAGAAGTTCATTCATAACGGTGTCCGCAGGACTAAATATAACCTGTATCTGCATGTGTCTCAGTGTTGCTAACACATTTTCGTTATCCGATAAATAGAAACGCTGACTATAAAAAGATTTGCTTGTGGGCAAATTAGGAGGGTCAGATTCCCAATTTTTCAGAATATCAATTGGACCTGTATAATAAGGCAATGCCTCATCAATGAGTACGCCCAATGAGATAGGACTTCCAACTCTTACAGAATCGGTAACAATATGTGCTACTTGTGCTACTTGTCCCGGCTGAGTAAGTACCGCAGAGCCTACAACTGCATATGCCGAATATGGTGTTCCGTTATCTGCATACACACTAAGGTCACGTTGTAAAAGTTCACCTGTTGACACAGGACCAAGTAATAGTCTATGTACACCCGGAGATACCTCAATTGATTGAACCGCTTTGACACCGCCACTAATTTGTGCGAACGGTGACCATGTATATCCTGTCTCCGGTGCCGGTGTAGTCATCAACCTGTACCAGCCGTTTGCTCCGTCACATACGTACCAAGCTTGATCTTCACCTTGGACATGCCATGCAACGTAAGCATTCTTAGGATTCCACGATGTGCCTAATCCGCCATTATTTAAGCGAAGTTGGTCACCAATCGGGAATCCTGCGTATACTGTACCGGCTGACGGGTCTAGAATGAGGAATTGATTGTCTGTAGTAAACAGACCAATAATTGCTCCATTTACATCTAAAGCATTATAACTAAGTAAACCAATGCCCGGTAGCAAGGGTTGAGAGCCTTGAATTGGACTTGTTTGTGTTCCTAGTCCTTGTATAATGTATACATCTGAAACGGTAAATACTAACATTCCAGAAGTCGTAGGAACCAAGCGCGTAACTAAGGATGGCATGGAGTCAAAATTCAAAGGACTTGACCCATTTAGTCCATTGCCTTCCGGCGCATCTGGTCCTGAAGTCCAATAAACTACGTTTCCGATGCTGTACCAAATTCTATTTAAGTGGTATGTAAGATTAATAGCCCCTGTTGCCGGAACAGTGTTTTCTCCCGCTATCGGTGCAGAAATTAGGTTATTCAAACCCGTGTCTTGAGTATTGTCCCAAAATCCGTGTATTAAATAATCACTTAATCTCATAGTCCAAGTCGTACCGTCTTGCCCCGGAATTAAAAACGGCGTGGCCTGTCCATCGGTTGTTCTAAAAATAGCAACATAATCAGCTTGGAAATCCAGTGTCGTACCGGGGATAATCGTATGGGGCGCTCGTACTATAGACGGCAGTCCCATTCCCGGTGCTAGATAAACATTCTGCGCTCCATTGAAATTACCAGTAGGAGGAGATAGGGGCGAAACATTCGAGTAAGTATCATCCAGACTGTTTACCAAAGCTACGCAGTATTGATATCCCCCATTGGAAGGACTCAAAGCACTCTGGTAAATCATTGTCCATGTGTTACCACCATCTACAGTCGTATCACCAATGATCTTTGACCAATTAGGCTCCGGTCCAGCCGGTGTACCTGCAAATGTCAATTGCTGAAGATTGTTGTTTGAATCAATTACAGTTTGTCCTGCTATATAAGCTGTGCCCGCTGTCCAATTTGGGAAGGGCAGCGTTCCTACAGAACCTAATCCCGCATAATTCTGGTTAAACACAGTCGAAATAGGAATCGTGGGAGTATTTGTAATCCCCCAGTTTTTGACTAGAGGACCATGATTCACCCAAAGAACCGTATTATCAACTGTCCAACCGCCTTTATATTTATTAGGAGCAATAGCTACCACGCCCGGTTGAACGTTACTGAATGTAGGAATTGTAGCACCAGATTTGGGTGTACCTCCGTTAAAAGCAATTACGTTGCCAGTAGTTGCAGTTGTTGTAACAGGAAGTGTAAAAGGGCTAATGGTAGGAAAAGGCCAAGTCGTTGTCATACTTGTACCTGAAACCGTAAGTACTGTTACATTTGCAAAAAGCTCTTGTCCTACTATGATACCAGAATCCCAATATGTAATAAACGGTGCTGCGTCAATTGATACTGTATCCCCTGCTGCAAAAAAGTTGGATAGAGTTATACTAGATGTTAATGTAATAACAGGCCCGCTAGTGGTAGTGGGGGCAGCAATCGAGTATGACACTAAAGGTGCAATAGTACCAAGAAGCTGTTGTATATTTCCGTTTGAATCTACAATGAAAGTAGTTAAGAATGGGGTAGTTTGCTGCCCGTACAGAAAGTTAGCCTGCCAAGTCTGCAAGGTTTGCATGTACTTTTTATTGTCGATTCCATTTGCAAAGTAGAGAATATTTCCTACCGACTGCATATAAGTTTGACCAGCACCAATACTCTTATCAAAAATATCCGTCTTAACTCCACCAGACAATGAGTACAAAGCGTTCGCTTGGTCAACCATCAATATAATTGTTTCTGTATTCTGGTCAAATAGGCGAAATTCATAGAAGCGATCTACACCTGTGTAACTGTTAGAATCGTACACTGATGTACCGGGTCTACGCGCTAGTGTCAATTTATTTGTAATTTCAACGTTCAATCCGGCAATAAGGGCATCCCCTGCTTGACCATAAAACTTTTCGACAATACGGCTGGTAGTGGCATCTCTTAAAGGGGAACGATTTGTCCATAAACCACTAGACCAACGACCTGTATACAAAGGCGCAAACTTCGGCTGCTTACTTGGTGTTGCTCCTGCTAGTCCGAGGTTGTTACTCAATTTGACCTTCCTCAAGCATAACAACTTTAGCCCACTCACCGAGTAAAATAAGTTCTTCTAATGAGGCATTGCTTTTCATTGTGTTAGCTTTATTTGATATTATGTGAATATTACCTTTAACATATCCTCCATTCGGGTCAATTCTATCTAAGCTAGGAGAATTTGGCAAAGGACCATGAGGCCCAAAGTTTTTCACAATCGGTATATTAAGTATTGGACAATGTGTAGGTATTTCGATATCCTCTACTTTTATCGTAAATTCTATACCCCTTTGATTAGCACGCTGTCTAGCAGAGGCATAAACCGCTATACGATTATCTTCCTTGGTTTTTTGAATTCGGTGTTTATTGGCTTGTTTATTAATTTTTTCTCTAACGCCGGGTTTAGATTTATACAGATCACGAGACTTTTTGTTACACACTTTACAATAAGACCGTCGCTTTTCACCGCGTCCACATTTGGTGTAACTTGTAAATGTTTTAACTTCTCCGCATTTTGAACATTTCTTAGTTTCCATAAATATTTCCTTTAAGCGTTTGGCACCCAAGCACCGATATCAAATGGACTAGGTGAGCTTAAAATCTGCTGTACATTCGGTCCCCATACGCGCTCTCCGTTTTTAGTATATGCGGATACAGTATAAAAGGAACCGGATGGTGTTATTAAATCGTTGGGCCAAAATGAATGTGCAGGGGACGTTACAACATTACCATTAGAATCTAATGGAACCTTCACCACAAGCCCTGAGCAAATCAAAGTACTTGTATTCACAACTTCATCTTGATTTAGCTGAAGTAAAAGGTAACCATTAGCTAAAAGGTTACCTTCACTATCGGCAAAACTTCCTCCAACAATCTGATTAATTGTTGACATGTTGATACCTCTTCAAATAATTCTCTATGCCCCTAACCATATCAGGATCATCAAGTAGAAGTCCGATAGCGAAATTGCACTGCTTACATAATAAACCACGCACTTCATTTGTAGCATGATCGTGGTCAATATATTCCGCTGGTCTTTTACATTGCTCATTCGCACATTTTCCGCCCTGTAATTCATACATTTCTTTATATTATTCAGGGGTTAAACCGTATCGCCATTTGAGCATGTATTTTTGACGAGCCTCACGAGTAGCTTCAGGATGATCTTTCTTCCACTTAGCTGCTCGCTCGCTCCGTTTTCTTTTACGTTCCGGGTCTTGGTTACGCTTATGTTCGTATTCTTTACGTACTTCCGCATCTTTGTGCGACATTACGCCCCCGGTTTATTATCTTTATTCTTTAACCAATCAGCAGCTTTATTGGCCCCGTAAAGAGGACCACATGTGGTTACAATAAAAGTAGCCCCTGAATTAAGAAAGTTATTGAATTGTTCTACTGTGATGCGCTTTTGATAAGTAGCTATACCGAAAGAAATACCTACCCCCAAAATGAACGCAACTAGCATTGTTATATGGATACGAGTTGAAGACCCGCTTCCATCAGGTTCGCTCCAAATAGAACGAACCCATGTCCAAAATTGATTCATAAAATCCTCTATTGTACTACTTGTCCTGATAAACTAAGGACTCCAGAAAATGATGTTCCGGGTGTAACAGGCGATGTTGCCGGATAGCAGGTATTTGCATCAAAAGCGAGCACCGTTGACGATCCATTCGTCAGTCCACCCAGGACATTCAGATAGCAGTTAGCCGCAGGGTTCAGCCACGCATGGCCTGCGGTGTTCGCAATGTTGCCGCCTGTGACTTCCGGGCCGATACCGGGATAGGGAGCCCCCGAGCCCGATGGAAACACCCACCATGGCGGCGTGCCGCTTCGGTAAAGCGATGGGTAGCTTGCATACGACGTTGACGGGCTTGCGAGTCCGGGGTACGTCGAGGCGGTTGAGGCTGTTTGGCAGGCATGAATCCCCGCTGTGACCGCATCCCAGTTGCCGCAAAGCATGGAGGAATCAGACGGCCCAGCGTTCGCCACCACATCGTTAGGCACAGGGCCGGGAGGGCTGAGAGTTCCCCCGTAGCAGGTCGAAGAATACTCGCTTCCAATCTGGCCGGTATCTCCCAGAAGAAACACCATCCCATTGTTGCCGGTTCCGCAATCAGTAGTCGAAGCCATTGCATAACTGTAAGTCGAGGCATGGCCTCCGTACCCGAGAACATTCATCACGTAATTCAGGTACCGGGCATAGCCCATCGTGTTCGTGGAAAGAAGATTCTGCGTCTTTGCGGCTGTCGAGGTCGAAGGATCGAAGCCGGAGAGAGCGTTGCGGAAGATCGTGTTTGCAAACGCTGTGCCGTGGATCGAGTCTTCCGTGTGGCACGTTCCGATGTTGCCTTCCCATAGGTTGTAGTAGTCGCCTGCATTGTGGTGGAACTGATCGCATTGCTGCCACGCCGGGTCGCCGTTGTCGTAAAAGTTATCGACGGCATAGTGATAGCCGAAGACGTTCCCGGCGCCGCCCTCCATGATTTCGCAGGTTGCGATTTTCTGGCAGATGTTGTTCTCTGCCAGCGAATCCGAGGATTGCCAGAAGTCCACCCCGTAAGCTTCTGACGATGGACTGGACCCATACTCGTAAGAATCTCTGACCGTGATGTGCGAGGAGGCTGCAACCCATACATGCTTGTGCATGGCGGTTGAAGTCGTCGTCGCGTTGACCATCGCAACATTTTTGATCCATGAGTTTGTGGCCCAAATGTACTGAATCATCGCCGCGTCGGACGTGCTTCCGGTGATTCCCTGTGTATCTACCGTCAAGTTCTCAAGGCCGAATCCGGTCAAGGGCAGCGACGAAGAAAAGGTCGCGAGAGGGTTTTTAGAGTTCGACCAGTTCGGCGCATAGAGAGCCGGGGTAAAGGTGACGGTTGATCCCGAGATTCCCGTCACGGTCACAACCTGAATCTCCGATTGCCCCGGAAAGACGTTCCCGCCGTCACCCTGCTGCGAGTAGGTTGTGGACCCGTTGAAGAAGGCGTTCCCGGTGTCGGTTGAATCGTCAATTTGATTAAAGGAAATCAGCGAACCGACATGTAGATTCGAGATTGAGCCCGAGCACACACTTGACCCCGAGCCGCAGATATTTGAGACAGGAGCCGAGCCTAAAACAACGGAAGTTGAGCCCTGTGCCATGCCGCTTGAAACAGTCAGCACGTTGGCTGCGTAGCCAATGGCTCCAGAGTCGCCGTTGTAGAGACACATCGCCACAGGGCCAATGCCGAGGCAGTTGGTTGAGGTTCCAGTGAAAACCAGCTTGGTTGAGTTTGGCCCCGCACCTCTGAGCGTCACGTTCGATGCTGTCGAGACGAGCGAAGATGACCAGTTGTACGTCCCTGCCGCCAGAGAGACGGTTTGCCCTGCCGTGCAACTGGAAAGCGCCGACTGCACAGCAGCGGGTGTAGCGGTTGAAGTCAGCGATGCGCAGATCGTAGTACGCGCTGGGATGGTTCCCGCGCCTGCGTTCGACCATCCAGCGGAGGGATAGCGATTCGTATTCAGCAGCCCAGAGGGAGACTGTGCCATCGCAGGGAGAGAGACGAGGAGCAGGATGAGAAGTTTCTTCATAAATTATTTACCAATTAAATGCCAGAGTCGTGCTCGCAGCGTTGGGATTGGAAGCGGGCGTAATGGTAGCGACCCGGCGCCCACCCAGTTCAAGCCCTTGTTGTCCACCACAGTAGAAGGCCATGTTACACTTCCTGAAGTTGAAGGAATGTGTAGCGTGTCACCGGGAGAGGCGGCAGTGATACAATCCGTTATGTCAGTTTGGGCGGCTGAGGCGGCTGTCCAATTGGGACTCGAACCTCCACATACCGCCATAGCTGATGCAGTACAGAGTAACATCAACAGAAGAAGCTGAAGAGTTTTCATGCTTGGCTCCATTAGTAATTAAATGCCATAATCACGTTTTGTCCTATTCCGCCAGAGTTTGTGTAGGGCCAACTATTTCCCATTCCGCCAATAAATGTTCCAGCGGCTGGAACAGCATAGGATTCACACGCGTTAGTTGCAATTGATGGACCCACGCCTTGATCGCTCCAATCCAGATGTGCTAAATTCCCGGCAATCATGCCCGGAAATCTTCCCTGTTGATCCGCCCATCCGCCGCAGAACACGACGAATGTTCGCTGCGTGGTTGTAGTCGAAGCGGAAGTCATGTACGACGTTCCAGTTCCAATACCGTTAGTTGTTGGAGTTAAATTTGTAGTTGGACTGGCAAGTGAATATTCCACCACCGTCATAGACATAAACGTGTCCGCTGAGTTAGGCGTACAAGTGAAAGTAGTTGAACCTGCCGATGTAGCTGCCCATGCGGAACCAGTTGACTGCGACCCTCCTGCTATGCCGGTATTTTGATTCCAAGAAAGCGTAGGAGTGCTCGACACTGTAAATGTTCTAGTTGACCCACTACGGCAAAAGACAACAACAGTATGATTCGCTGCCAGCGTAATCGCAGGACTTGTAATTGATGCGCTAGAAGGTGTGGTCAAGCCGACATTTGTTCCCTGCACAAAGGCAGGTACAGTACTACCTCCTCCACCAGAACCTAACACAATATGACCACTCACATCAGTAGCCAAAGATGAAAGATTTGCGGCTACAGTGGCGCCATTAACTTCATTTGCGTTGACGATGCCTGTACCCGTAGGACCAAATGAGCCGCCAGTACCTATATTAAGAGCGTTAGTGTTAGTACCAGATGCGATAGCTGACCAAGCAGTTGAACCGCTTCCCGGACAACCTGTAGATTGAGTACAGATAAGAGAAAAAGCAGCCCCTGCATTAGACACTTCAGCATTACCCGAAGCATCAACAGCATAAACCGTTGTAGTAGCAGACCCAACTACAGGAGCAAACCCTGTAGAATAAGTCATATTCATTTGCGTTGAACTTGTAGTGCATGTACTTACAAATGCACCAGAAGCATTTACTTCCCATCCACATCCATTAGCATCAGCTTTGAATGGTATTTCCGTAGAGCCACTGGCAGTATAGACATGGAATAATACTCCCGTTCCGGTATTAGACGTAGTATCAGTCAGGCCAAATAAGTCACTTGAACCTGTGGCTGCGTTGTATGTAAACAGACTTGTATCTGCTCCCATTGCCAATGAAAGGTTGCCAGTTGGATTTGTTAGTGCAGACCAAGCCGAGCTTCCACCAGTATTGCAGTCTGGACCAGTGTTTGTAATATTTCCGGCAGTGTCTATGTGTAAACATGAATGACCTGAGGCGGCTGCTATTGCAGTTGCCCTGAGTCCAGCAGAAATCAAGTTGCCACTTGCATCTACATACATTGCACCTGTTACGCAAAACGGGGCGAATGAGGGGCAAATAGCATTCCCGTTAAACACGCGAAGAGTTGGTACATACATACCAACAGCGTGGATTTCGGCATTTATTGTTCCTAAATCTGGAGAACGAAAATCAAATATAGGATCACTTAAAGACCCTGCCCATGTATAACCAGCTACACTCGATCCGGGAGGAGCAGCCCAAACCCAAGGTTGGTAATTGACAGGAGTTCCTGCGCCGTCATTTATAGCGGCTGCATTAGCATCAGCGACCCTTCTTTGAGAACCCGTTTGTTGTGGTTGGTTGGAAGGATCAGTTCCGTCCATTGTTGGTGTGGATGTATCCACTATAATGTCCCAATATTGACCGCTGGCAGCGTTAGCTACGGTCTTGTACATACCGAATAACGCCTGTCGATTGTAGTTCCAAAGCTGCCAAGCTGTAGCACACCCTATAGTTTGGTTGAACCCTTGTTGCGACACTCCAGCGCCGACAACTACTATGTAACCATCAGCGTGAGCTTGCGCGAACAAACTTTTGTATGCCGCCTGAACTGTAGCTGTGGCAGTACAAAGCTGGTCGTCGTTTCCGTGGTCATTAATAATCAGGTAAGCGGGACGGCCTCCATTTGCCGCAGGACTGAGCGCGTGGTAGTTCACGGTATAGTTACTGGCAGCGCCGGGTATTGTTACCGGATTTGGAATAGCTGTATACGTTCTACTTACGGCCCCAGAAGGAAATGTTGCACGGTTTGTTGTCATAAATGGTGCGTAGCCCATTGCTGACTCAGCATAACCGCAACTTGAAGAACAAGGACTTTCTGTAAGAGTTCCAATATCTATTTGAAATGTAGTACCGCTAAGACCTGTGGATAATACCTTGAAAATGTTGTAACCAGTTCCAAAAAATACTCCGGTGGGAGCGCCAAAAGACCATCCCGTAAGGAAGCGCGTATTTATCCAGTCTCCCGCTGAGAAGTTGTTAGTTCCGCTGTTGACGAATGAAACAACAGTACCAGTTTGAGTCCAACTGTTAACTGCTACATGTGGTGCTAGCACTCCTAAATCATCATCGTTTATTGATGTTCCAGTGAATACGAAAATAGCATTAGAAGGTATAGTACCTCCTCCTGTAGATGCAGCTTGTAAATTAATTAATCCCGGAGACGGTGTAATTATCACAGAACCATCTGTTGACTGTAAATTAATGGACCCGTTTAGGCCATTTAGAAGCGTAACGCCAGCAACGCCAGTTCCAATATCAGAAAACATAGTTCTTACGTCTAGGATACTTGTAATATTTCCACCACTAGCTACAACTACTGCGATTGGAAATTGACCAGAAGTAAAATTAGAAGTGCTAGATGCTAAGGCACCTGTGGTAGAATTAAGGTAAACATAGTTAGTCCCATTTACCATTGTTATTGTTTGCGCACCGTCTGTTCTATAAGTGGAACCAAAGAATGACGTACCTGCGCTCACATTCAGGGTAAGACCAGTTGATGCGGCAGTAGGCCAATAACCCGGTGCCACGCCGTTTACCAATTTTGCATTTGTGGCATAAATAGGCTGTGTTGGGGGTAAATCATTAGCTTGTGGTTGCTGAGAATAAACTAACGATGCCACGGCAAGCGTCAATGATGCAATGATCTTTTTAAACATGTGTCTCCTAAACTGTGACCTTGCTAGGTCCTGAAATTAATTGCCCATTAGCGCCATAAACTGACTGTATATAATAAGTACCCGATGGGGATATACTTGAATTGGGCCAAAATGTCGGACTACCTGTTATATTTCCACTTGCATCAAGAAGAATTTTCGTAGTCTGTGAGGATATTTGCGTATCGTTTACGGAACCATCTGTATTCAATTTAAACAGAAGGTAGCCACTGATAACAGGGCTACCATCGGGGTTCTGAAAATTCGTAACTGTTAGTGGAATTCTAGGCATTAGAGTGCTATTCTCCCCTGTCGTCCTTGGGCAATGTTATCTGTCATAACAGTTGACGCCCCTGTAATCTGCTGCCAATTGTTGAGCATAATATTGACTTCTGTTTCCGTCAAACCTTCGCTTGTGCTCAAAAGATTAGCAATGAATTTTTGGTTTGCAAACTGAAAACGAGTATCATCTGCGAACATATACATTAAGGCTAGAAATCCCCAATTATACAAACGAGAATATTCATCCGGTATTGGTGCCCATGTATCTTGTAAACTAGCAATGACAGGAGGCTTCTGTTGTATCGTAATGGACACTGGATACGCCTTGTCAGGGGCAGGCATCAAACGAAATGTGGTATTACCGTTGCCGTCGTCAAATTCTGCTGAAATACTGTGAGGACGTGCTTGAGCGGAATCCAAAGCTAAGTCAATTTTAGGGCTAATTTGTACCCATGCAAAATTACATGTATTTTGGTTTACATCTCGTACAGATGCATTTTCAATCCAACCGAAGTTGTAAGTTGTATTAAAATGAGAAACACCAATGGACCCCATATTTGTCCATACGGCTGTGCCGTCTGCTGTTGTTCCTCCTACAGTCTGGTTGAATGTGGGCAGAGAGCTACCAGTTGTACCGGCTGTAGTTACTTGTTGTGAAAAACCATTACTATCTACAAGAACATATCCTACTCTAACCGCTGTGTTAGCAGTCCAATTAAAAATTGTATAGTCTTGCACGCCTGCTTGTGTAACAAAACCAATGACGGCGCGGTTCCATCTCCATTTGAAAGGAGCGCCAAGGATGGTCTGTAAGATAATATTCGCACTGGTAATGGCAGGTTCTAAATAATTTCCGATAGCCACGGGGCGCTGAAATATAAAACGCTTAACCCACTCAGTAGACTGTAATAATGTATAGGAAGAACTCGCCATTTGGCTCCTTAATAAAAAAGACGGCAGGCGGCTAAAATGCCAAAGCCTGCCGTTAGGTGTTTACCAACCTGTCCATGGACCCCATGGTTGTGCCGGAGTTACAGGGTTGTAACCAAACCCAGTGTCCATTACCATTCCTCCGGGACCCACGTAGAAACCAAAATCATCTGGTTCTCTATCGTATTGACGCACCGCTTTATCGAGAGATTCCAACCACCACATTTTCTCTTGCTGATATTTCGCGCGTACTTTTGGGTCTGGATTTCGTCTGAAGCATTCTGCAAAAAAGCCCTGTTTAAAAGCCCATTCCATTGCATCAGGGATAGGGTTCAAATATTGTTGTAAATTATAAAAACGCGGTGCTACCATCTGTCCAACAGCTTGAACTGCCCATACGACGCCGGATTGCGGCGGTACTGGGCTAAGTCTCATGCCTTGTCCTTTAGGATTAATTGCTGTCCATACACATGTTCCATCAACCACCGTAGTAGGTAGGATATTTGGATTACGAAGTGTAGGAAATGTTGGATTAGACGGCCACACAGGTTCGGTACTACCACAAACGCCGTATGTCGTCAAGCACCACAAGTTTCCGTAAGGGTCCGTTATCGCTGTAGTAGCGTTATACGGAGTAACCAACGTTCCCACTGGGTTCGTAAAGATTACACCCGGTCCCGGATTCTGCAATCCTGTAAGGTCCGGTCCTGCTACCGTTGTCTGCCCCGAAGGGAAGCCAGCAGTAGGGCCTAGAGGCGCTGCACCCCACGTCCCAGTCTGAAGCATACTATTTGGCAACCATGCGATCTTAGCCATGTATGTGCCCGCCTGATACGTTAGTAAAAGGTCTTTGTCTACTTCTAGAGGGAAGTTCTGTTTAGGAACAGATGTTTGATTGATATTTACTGCCCATGCCGATTCTAGCCAACCAAGGTTAACCAAACCGGGGATGAAATAATCTTGCTGCAAACTATTAGTGTAGAACACAGGTAGATTATAACGATTCCATTTCCAGTTGTAGGGCTGCCCTCCGGGTCCTCCGTTAATCAATGCCTGCATTACGTCATTGGCGATTGATAAGGCGGGTGCCATAGAGAATCCGCCCGTAGCCAGCGCGGGGGCAACATCCCCTAACGTTGCCGCATCGTCTACAACTTCCTGCAAACGAATAGTTGAATTACCATACACCACACACTGAGGAGTCACACTCGCAAAGATAATTGCAAAGCCTGTTATTCCCGCGTCCGACGCTACTAAATAAAGGTTACTTGCATCATATTTAAGTGGAGTTTGGAACCAAACGGCACCGCCTGACGTAAATTCAAAGATAACAGAACCGGGCGTAACTCCAAGATTATGTGGTAGAGTAAACGGTCCCGGTGCCGAAGTTGTGAACGCTACTTGTGTTTGAGATGCCATTTTTTTTCCTCTTAACAACCGCAGTCTGCGAATATGATAACAACCCCGGTAATACCGGCGTCTGAAGCTACTAGGTAAAGATTTGTTGAATCATAGCGCTGTGGCTGAAACCACACTGTACCGCCATCAGTGAATTCAAAAATAACAGTAGAGGGAACTATACCTAGATTGTGAGCTAGAGTAAAGTTCCCCGGTGCTGATGTATTGAATGGGATAGTAGCGTTTGCTTGCATTTTTCCTCTTATCGAAGTGTCGTAGCTTTAGTCACTTCGCGGTAGTATTGTCCGTTGTCGGAGAAGCGGAAAGTTACAGACCCAGAGGGCACATTACGTGTCTGGAAATTAACTGCCGTCTCGTATTCTACAACTGCCTTCAGGAACAATGCCTCACTCTCGTAATCTTCCTTAACGGGTGGTTTCCAAGTCTTACCGCAACGCAGACAACGTACCCACATATCGCCGTTAGCGAACGTGTGCTTCAATACAGCGTACTGAGAGTCGTCTCCCTGTCCTGCAACCACGCCTTGTGCTCCGTTTCCACCTTTACGATGATTGCAACGTTTCTGAGCAGCAGTATCATTCTGTGCAAGCTGCTTCAATGTTTGACCATTGGTAAGGCTGCGCTGTCTCTTATTCTCACGCTTTAATTCGCGCTCTGCTAGACGTTCCTCTACGTCCTGTAGGTTAGCGGTACGTTCTTTTAGCTCAAGTTGCTTTGCAGCAAGCTCTGCTTTCTTAATTTCAATATCAAGTAGCTCACCCTCTGTGAGTACTTTCTTTTTTTCGGGAGCAGGACTTCCGTTCTGCTTCGGCTCTCCTGCAATGTCATTTAAATTACTCATAGTCTCCTCTAACTATTCATCAAGTCTGCTACCAGCATTACGAAATGCTTTTAGCAACGAATTGTATCTATCGAAAGCTTTATCCTGTCTAGGTCTTCCGAATACCTCAATCGCTTTTTCCTCTGTGATAATCCCTTTCAGGATAATCTGAAGCAAACAAGTTCTCCATCCTCTGCGTCTTTCAGCTAGAGGAGCACCGTATTGGTCAAAGTTCATAATGGACAATTCAGGCATTTGTCCAAACTGTGCCCAACATGCTACTTCAGGTTTCTCTAATCCACGTATTTGATATAATAGAGTAACCTTATCGGCATGTGGATGCTGCACATACCAACAATGTACGCCAGCTTGTCTTAGCTTCGTAATGAACTCGGCATGAGACATTACTTTTCCTATTCTGGCTTCAACATCTGCGTAATCATTCGGATTCAGCCATTGGTATTGTTTGGCTATTTCCGAGTTGATTTCTTGATTCTCAGCAATAATTTCCTGAGTTTGATTACTAGGTTTAGTATCTTGGTGACGCTTTGTAGCATACTCAGCAACTTGTGCCGCCAACTCCGGGGTCATTTTCTGCCCGGTTAGTTCTGCATCGTAAGACTCCCACGGAGCGGTTTCGCTCAAACGTGTGCCTTGCGCTTTCTGAATTTCTTGTGCGCTTGGTTGTGTCATGCTCTCCTCAAAGCATTCAATAATATGTTCCCCCATCCACCTGAAGTCTATAACACTCTAACTGGTGAGGGTCTTTTCACCCGGCTGTACACACCTGACAGGAAAAGAAAAACTGTATAGTCTTTCATAATTCAGGTAATCCACCCTACTATAGTATTCCCTATACAGCAAAAAAGTGCGGCCCCGTAAGGCCGCGATTTAGCTTTGGTCTATGGGGTTAAGTGCTCTCACGCAACTCTCGACTATGAAATCATAATCCAATGGACCGCATTCAAATCCCCCAAGCGTCCACAGTTTTTCCAAAGCAATTTCGGCGTCCGATTTTACTTCTAGTATCTGTAGAAAGTTTTCATCAGCCTGTTCTTGTATTTTTCTATGTGTACTACGGAGAGATTTATTAACTTTCCGTAGTACACGATTGTGATGCCTGATTACCGATACTTGCTCGTCATCCATTTCTGCCATAATACCCTCCCGTATTAAGACTGATTAAGCTACAACAGTTACGCTGTTTTCCGCGTAAATCTTCGCAATTGGAAGACCGTTCATAGGGTTGCCGCTAGAAACGATATCCCCAATTGAGTTGTTGAACGTTGGATACGAAGTTTCTACAACAGAACCACCTTCTGCAACCGCAGTCACAAGACCACTTGAAGAAACAGTAACAACCGCAGTAGAAGTACCTGAGGGCTGATATGTGTTACCTGTTAGAGTCTTAAAACCGTAAGCTACATAGGTAAGAGCGTTTCCACTCTCCTGTGCAGTAGCAGTTCCAGCATGTGTTTCTGAGGCTCCGTTCGGATTCTCAAGTGTTAGAGTTGTAGTTGTAGATGCTGTAGCAATGAACGTTCCATTGTTAGAGGCAGTTGCAAATCCTGCTACTACAAATGTTTCACCCTTGAATGCGTTAGAACCACCACCTGTAATAGTACCAGTGTATACAGTTGTCCCCTGTTCATCTTGTGCAGTTCCAGCATGTGTTTCTGCAACACCGAATTCGTTAACAAGTGTAAGAGTAGTAGTTGTGCTAGCTACGCAAATAAATGAACCGTTGTTCGATGCATTTACAAATCCAGCAATGATAAAGCTGTGGCCTTGGAATGCGTTAGAACCACCACCTGTGATTGTTCCGGTATAAACCGTTTGGTTACCACTTGCTGCTGCTACGGCTGATAGTGTAAGTACAGGAGCGGAACCCGCTGCTGCTGCCGTAAGCACGAACTGTGTTCCGGCTGTTACTTCATTACCGGCTACGTCCTCTAGCTGTGGATTTAGTTGAAAGGTTTGAGGCCCATTAAGTCCGCTCAAAGACAGTCTAATCTTATTGTAACCATTGACACCGGCCTTTGCTTCTTGACCCGGAGGTGTTACGTTACCTTGAGATACAATCTTTGCAGCTACGCCCAAACCTGTAGTTTGACTAGGAAAGCTCATGTTTTTCTATTCTCCTTATTAACCTAGGAACTCTACGCGCGCTTTTAGCGTGTAAGTAAGAGTTGCTGCTGCCGCAGATGAAATGACAATATTTGTCCCTGCCTTTGCGTTAATTACAAGTGACCCACTCTTGTTGTCACCAGCATTTGTACCCGTGCCAGTTGCCTGAATAGCCGCACCTGTCTCAGCTACGCCAGTATCACCTTCTGTATAAGCTGCCGCAGTAGATGGAAGTGTTCCACCTGTTGCAGTCATCTGCACAGCATAAGTAGTTAGGCGGTATAGTCCAGTTGCAGGAACCGCAAATGTCAGCACATTAGCCTGTGTTGCCGCTGTCTGACTTGACAAAATTGACTTAGCCAGAGCATCGGAAAAAGGTTGCCATCCGTTACCAGCACTGATATATAGTGCAGCGTTAACAGTATCAACCGCAATATTTGGAGCCTGTTGCGAACCACCAGAAGCTACTGCTCCTAGGGCGTTTGGGTTCCCTTGAAATACTTGATTCAGTAAACTCATTATTTCTCCTTGATGAGTGCACCCATCTTAGGATGCGTGGGGAGTATATTTCAACTCCCCTCAGTTGCTTAATCAGCCCTGATTAGCTGATGGCAGATGCCGCGTCGATTTCACGGATGCGGATTGTGGTATCCGGTCCAAGTGAAGTCGTAAAGTGAACACGGTAGCTAGTCCATCCGGGGATTAGACCTTCAGGGTCAGCTACAGTTGGTTCTGCGTTCTGCACAATGTTGCACTTGATGTTCTGCCATTCTCCGTCACCGAAGCCTGTATCTCCCTGCGCACCAAGCTTAATGCTGAAGATGCCATCACGTCCGAAGATATAAGTACGTAGGGCCGTTAGACCTGTTACGCTCTTATAGTTCGAAGTTGTGGTAACCTGATTGGTCTGGAAGAAACGAACACCCGTTGAAGGAAGTTCGATCATTTCAGTTAGGTCTACAGAGATAAGGTCTTCCATGCGAGCAAGACCTACCGGGGTGTGCTTCAGAATGTCGATAGGTGAGTCGTTGCTGTTGTCAGCAAGAACGTCGCCAAGGGCAAACGGATGAATTACACCGCAGAATGTCTTACTTGCTTCGTCAAACGGACGTACCGAACGACCAGCAAGGCTCTGCACAGAGTTACGAATCTGGTTAAGGCTTAGAGTTGTAAAGCTTGTAAGTGAAGTTGCGCCAAGCTGCACAAGTACACTTGAGTCAACAGCATTTGCACCGTCAGCAGTTGCACGGACAAGACCGCTTAGAGACTCGCCAAGGCGATACGCAAGTTCACGCGCAACGTTCTCAACAGTGTTGTCAATTGCGGTAGCAAGAGACAGACTTGAGAAGTTAGCGTAGTCCGCATATTCACCGATTGTTGCTGTGGTTGTAAGCACGTTGATAGCAATACCGCTTCCAACAGTACCCTCAGTTGTCTGAGTTGTGTTGGCTGCTAGAGGAACGTACATAAACATTTCGTACTGGTTACCAGACTTCATTGGTAGGTCCAGACGCTCCGAGCAAGCAACGAACGGAGTTTGCGCCTTCAGGTTCTCACGGAACTTCTTGTCGTAGTAACGAACCGTTGACTGAGGCAAATTTGACTGACTATTACTAGATGGGCTATAACCGGCCATGTTGGTTATTCCTTATAAAAGTGGTTGGTTACGCTTCTCCTCCCAGAGAATAAACACCCATGTCCTTATCGCGTCACTTACTTCACGCCAGTAATCCGACTGTGTTTTTCAGTGACCAAGGTTAAGACTTCAACCTTAGTTGCCTCACGCTTTTGGTGGCTCTACAGTAATCCGACTGTGAATTCCATTTGTATCGTATTGTTTACGCTAGTCTATCTAGGGTCACTAAGACGATACGTTCCAGATGGGTCTAGCGCTTTTTGCCATACATATAGCATGTTTGCCTTTCCCATAATAATTCTCATCAACCGAGTACACTCTATATCCCAAATCGAAATACAGTTTTTGTGCAGGGTTGTTTGCGTCAACCTGAAGCCAGAAAAAAATGTTCTCAGGTTTTTGATTCATTCCATAAACTGATTCAAATTGCTTAATCAATTTAGTGGCAATTCCTTTACCGCGATGTGCGGGTTCTACAGTAACATTGTTAATGTAAGCCGCTCCATGTTTAATCTTACCAATGATAAAACCGATGACTTCACCATTTTCTTCTGCTACCCATGCGTGTCCTTTTTCAATAGACTCTAATACAAATGATTTAGGAGCAGGTACGTCTTGGTATTTATCATTTATTTCCATGACTTTCGCAAAGTCTTGCATAACAAAATCGCGTATTGTCATGTTAGCCTCTCGGCTTTCTAGCATCAGCTTCTAGTTTATCTACTAGCTTTCCAAAATTCTTATCACGCAGCAGACGAGTTTTGTACTCTTCTCCCGGCATAGCTGCAATAGCGGCTAGACCAGTAAGAACCTGTCCGTTTGGCAGCTTATAGGTAATTTCACTACCTGCTTGTAGTGGAACACCAGAGTCCGAACTCATTTCACGGGTTAATCCCGATGGAATACGATGTTGCACAACCTGCTCTTGTACAGGTTCTAACGGAGCAATTGGGACTTCAACCACGGGAGCAACTATCTCTACTACCGGGGCAGCACCTTCAATTAACAATCCTTGTGCCTTCAACGTATCATATGCTTTCTGGAAGTTAGCTTTTACAGGGGCCAAATCATATCGTACCATCCAAGATGTAATAGCTTCGAAATTCTCTTGGCAACGATAATAGTCTGGGTTATCTGCAACGAAAGCATTAGCTTCTAGTTTCGCGCGAAGTGAAATTACTTCCTGCTGAGTACTCTGAAGTGTCTTACCGATGGAGTCCAGCGGAGCGCCAACTGAGGCTTCAATTAATTCCTGAGTTGCCTGTGCTGAAGTCGTAGGGTCTGCTAATCTACGGGCAATATCATAACGTTCTTCGTCTGAAAGGTCGCGCGGGGCAAATTGAATAAATCCATCTGCGTGCTGAATATCTTCCGGTAATTCTTCCCTTTCTTCGATACCAAGGCGAACTTTCTTAGTCTGTTCGCGCAGCTTGCGTACTAGAAGAACATTCTGCTCAGTAAGCTTGTCGCGTAGTTCATCTACCGTTGTGTATTTAATTACCTGCGCTCCTCCGATTGGTCTGCCCTCTGCATCGGTAGGCTGATATTTATAAATCTTTTCCTCAACAGGCACAATTACCTGTTCAATTTGCTGTGAATTTTCCACTGTTCTCCTCCAGTCGATTCACAAAACTCTTCCACTCTTGTAGTGTTAGGTTTCGTTTAATTGTGTTAGCTTTTTGGCTAACTACCCATACATTTCCTTTAACATAACCCAAATTTGGATTAAAACAATCAAGTGATGGGCTATTATTTGTAAGTTTACCACCTTTTTTAGATATAGGAATATCCAATAAAGGGCATACATCAGGAACTACAATATCCTCAACTTCTATATTAAAAGGAATATCACGTAACTTTGCTCTTGATTTAGCATTTTTCCATGTTTTGTATTCGGGAGTTGTGGATAATCCATGGGTAATTCTAGACTCCCCTAACCGTTGTAACCCTATGCAGCCGCAACTTGTTGTATGTCCGCTCTGAATCGCTGCTCCACGTCCAATAAATTTATTCCCACAAGAACAAACACAGTGCCAAAATGACCCTTGTTTGTTCGAATGACTATAAGACTTAATCGTTATATGGTTAAATACCATGTCGGATAAGTCTATATACTCTCCTTTTCTCATGTTTTTCCTTTAAAACAAATTTTCCTCTACCGCGTTACCCTCGTGGGTAAATTCACCAATATCTAGTGATGCTGCTACGTCAACTGGTTTATCTTGTGGTTGTGCGTGTATATATTCATCTACTTGAAGTTTAATTTCACTTATGAATGCTGTATAAAGTTGTGCTGCTACTTTTGCATGACGATGTGCACGAAGAATGTCTTCATCTGTTGTCTGATTTATCCATTTCACTACAAATTGGTCTACACAGGCTCTGCCAATTTTCTGAATCACAGCAAATCCCGGTTGGGACGTTACTGAGGCCAGTGCCGATTGCTCTGCTCTGTCCAGATTAACTTCTGGATTAAAATCTTCCATCTCCCCTCCCCTCCCAAGGATTATTGAAGGTATTTCTCACAATGCCACGCCCGTATGGTAACCTTCTGGCATCCTCACAATTTAAGGGCCTTTTTTAAAGAAGGAGGCCCACAACCTCTAGCTGGTGACTACTGTACTTCTGGTTCTCCACCGCCTAAACCAACATCGGTGGCTTGTCCTTCATTAGCTTCGCCTTTTGCGCTATTCAGAACTGCACCTACAATCAATCTTTCCTTGATGCGAGCATCGGCGGATTCTTGCTGTAACTGAGATTTCTGTTCTGCGTTTTGCTTACTAATAGCGGATTGTGTTGCTAATTTAGACTGCTGTTGAGCCGCCTGCGACTTAGCTGCCATTCGGTCTTTCATAGCTTGAGTCATAGGCTTCACAATATCATTGAAGTCTTTCCATTCACTTGCTTCCATCCACATCTTGAGAATCTGCTTGAAGTCAATATACTCTTCGTTAATTTCGGCAAGATTCTGCTGAATTGTTGGGTTCTCGAATATCTGAGTAATCAAGGTCATTGATTGGCTCATAGTTCTCTTAGCGGCTAATGAAGCACCCGCTAGAACCTCGTATTCTACAACACCTTCATGGAATTCTTCTAAGTCAACTTCGAAGTCTTTACCCTTCTCTGCACCTAGAATTCTATAAATTTCAGCATCAGAGAAGAACTCAAATACCAACATATCTAGGATGTACAACCAAGGCTTGAAAACCTGCTCAATAAAATTATCAAGTGGCCCGTCAAGTCGTGTTGCACTAGCTCCTGCCAAGTTGGTAGCACCTGTTGCCGTGCGTCCCATTGATGATCTTGGGCCTGCTGTTGAGCCTTGAACAAGCTGTTGATCGGCTCCAGAGCTACTTTCGGTAGCTTTCTCGGACTCTGCCAGCGCGGACCACACATCGGGTGGAACTTTAGGCGAATCAAGTAATTTATACGCCTTATCAACTTCCGTATCTACGGTCAGGATTTTACCCAATCCGGTGCGAATCATTTGAGTAGGCGAGTTTGAATCGCGCTTACGCAAATACACAGGATTGACACCAAATGACAGTATTTTCAGGATAGCATTGATTGTTCCCTGATCTACACGTTGGTTTTGTCCTACAATTAGGCCCAGTCCCATTCCGTAAAATGCTCTTGGTCTATTCCACCAATTAGCTGAAAGGAAAGGGATAACTCCAAATTGATTTTCCCCTGAGTAAAGCTTTTTCTTTCGTTGGATTACAATGATTTTGCGCTGCTTATCCCAGTACTCAAGAACTTCCAACTTCTTAAATAGAATGTCTGGGGTTACTTGAATATTGATATCTTCTGCGTGGTGTACTACGCCTTTAACGTATGCTGCCTGTTGGGTAACTGATTCTCCCATATCGCCAGCATTAGAAGGCGGCATGAACCATGATTTTAACTCGGTTTCGCTAGGAAGTTCCCAACCCTTTTTATCAGGATGGCCTGCCGGTAATTCATCAATACCTTTAATCAAGGCTTGAAGTTGGTAGAAGTCCATGAATCTCTGGTCAATGGCCCAATCCGCTCTACGAATGTCTCCGTAAGAAGTATGAGGGTCCACAAGTACTCTATCAATAGGACGGCTCTCTATATAAGGTCTGGGAGCATATCGTTCCGTAATAGTGATCTTAGGTGCGTCCTCTGTAGGGATCATAGCCTTGTCCTGATAACCTTCAGGACCAGCTTCTACTTTTGTAACCGTAGGGGTTCGTTTCTTAGTGATAATTTTCTTGTATTCAATACCCCATTTCCAGATTCCTGTGCCAAAAAGGGCCATCTGTTCAAGGCCAATTTTAGTTTCCATCTTGAAATTGCACTGATCTAACAGGGCCGAGAATAGCGATGTTTTCGCATCCACTACGTTCTGTGACGTTCCGGGACGCGGACGCAACACCATTGGAGGGTCCTGATAGAACAGTCCTTTATATAACTGAGGTACGATAGCATTTACAACTTTTGCGACTGTGAAGCGTTGTACATTAGGTTCCAAAATGTATGTATTTTCGAATACAGACATTGGACGAGGGCTTTGAAAAAGTAGGTCAGAATCACGCCACAATAGCGCGTATTGCTTATTCTGAATAAATTGCTCTGCCTTACTTGCTGCTCCTAGAACCAATTTTACTTCGGCGCTTTTATTTGTTAATTCACCTTCAGTATTGTAATCTTTTGGTGTTAAATCCGCACCTGTTTTTGGGCTATCTGATTCTAGTAGCATTTTAGCTCCTACTTCTTTGCTCTCTCATAAATCTTAAACATTAGCGTAGCGTACCTATCAAGAAGATATAATGAGAAAACCTTGCCATATACCTTCTCTTCTGGAAAGTCTTTTTCAAATTCTCTAATGATAGACTCTCTAATGGTTTTAATAGTTTTCTCTGCCATGAAGCCTCCTAACCAAGTAAATCGGATAATGGGTCTACAAAAGGCTCGTGTACCTGTTGCGCAATCTGCTGTGCTTGATATTGCGTTACAGGGTTATCGTCAACTAGCCCTGCTTCATTTAATTTAGCAAATTTACCAAGACAATACATCATATCGTGCGCGGCTTGAGATTGAGCGTTTGCTACATATGAGGTTTGTATAGAATTAATTTTGCTATCAACATCGGCATAACCAATAAACTGCTCAACTAATAGAGATATGGCAGACACAATATCATCATGTGCGTCTTCACCTGTACCTGTAAATTTCTCAAGTTCATTATATATTTCTTCTAAACCTTCACAAGAATTCAGAAAGTACAAACGTTCGTCACCAAGCAATCTTAGGACGGGCTTGGCTTTAAGCTGTTTTGATCTAAGCTTACTACCTGTTCCTAGAGACACATATTCAACAGGAATGACAATTTTAAGATTGTCCATTTCCCGTCTAAGTTCTCTGCCCATCCATTTCACGCCTACTGAATCTTCAATTACAATTCGTCTTGGCTTCCACTTGTTGCCTACTTGAGCAATAATCTTCGGTAAATCATATTCATTGAATCGTCCTCTTACCATGTTGATAATGTAAAATCTACCACCAAAAATAAGAGCAGTCAAAATGACTGTGTAATCAGCCCAAGATTTAGTGCTGTACGCGGTATCTACCGCCGTTACAACGATTCCCTGCGGAGGAAACTGATTATGTGGAATTGTGCGACGAGTTAGTAGTTCACGAGGGAACTTAATTCTATTCGCCTTGCGCGGGTTATTCAGATACTTAATAGCAAAGTATCCAGTGTCCCCCTCCTCGTCATCTAAATCAGAATCATCTTTCTGCTTATTGCGTAGAAACTCGTAGCTAAGTCTTTCTGGGAACCAAAGAACCCAATCACTCTTAACCATTTCATCTTCAATTTTACCTTCCTTGGTAGCAGCCTCTGTAGGCCACCAGCAGGCTCTAAGATAAATCTTGAAGCTAAGGTTTGCGTTGAAACGCCCGCTATCCACACTGCCTATAATCGACCCGGATAGTCCTTCATCCTTGGCACGTTTCTCAACCTTTCTGATCGTTACACCGTAATAATCTCGCTCATCATACCACGTACCAATTACGTCATAAAAACCATTCGGGTTCAATAGACCGTTATCAATACTAATTTGCTTAATAGTATCTTTGATTCTAGCTTCTGTCTTGGTGTTCTCATTGGTCACAACGTCATCTAACTTCAAGACGTTATAGTGACTACCCGACAGTGCTTGGTCAATAGATGCGGCTCTTACGCTAGGCTCCTTTGCCTCTTCGGCAGCAGGAGTCTGAAATTCTAACTGGTTGCCTTCTAACGGTGATAGACAGTGCTCCGGGAACAGACACTGAAATAAGCTGTCAGACCAGTCTCCGGTTTGTTTATCCATGATCTGTCTAACGCCGTATACTGGCTTGCCTTTTGTATCTGTTCCAGACTCAACATAAGTAAAGTGCATTTTCACTTCACCTACGAAGTCTTTTGCGAGTTGCAAAACACCTGTTAGAATGGCAATCGTTATAGCAGGAAAACAAATAACCCATTGTACGCAATCCGCCATGTCGATAGAAGACTTGAATCCGCCTCTTGGGACTAATAGCATTCTCTGCTTCAAGTCAGTATATTGATCGGCAAAATGATCGAAGGTAATATAGGTTGGGTCTTTCTGCACAAAAAAAGCGTTACAAATATCTTCATGCGTGTTTAAGGTGGTAGAGTTATAACTCTCAAGTAGATGGCAAAGAAAGAACAAATTAGTCTGAGCCATAAATCGGTATAGAACTAAATTGTTAGCGCATTCAACAGAGAAAGGGTCCAAACCTTCCTTCTGCATCTTTTCGCCCCATTTTGTTACCACTTTGTTCTTTTGTTGCTCCGGTAGTTTGCTAAAGCTTTTCTTAGCCTTAGCCAAATATTCTTCGTCACTTAAATCTTTGAAGTGATAATTAGGGTTCGCTTTACACGATGCGTATAGTTGTTGTAGCTTTTCTAGACGCATTTACCCTCCCGGTTGCGTTAGTGCTTAAAATGTTCCATTGTAGCTGCGAAGTGTGCCATGTGCGCTACATGAGGATTTTTCGAATTCTTCGCTGCGGCTAACTTTTCAGCAGGAATTGGTTCGTTCTCTGGTACACCTAGCGCGCGGTGCAAACCTCCTTTATTAAGGTGGTGCATTGCACGATAAAGTGATACGTTATGTTTCTTTTCTGTTGCCATTACTATTCCTCACATTTGAGGAGCCGCTGCTGGTGCAGGAGATGGTGCTCCGCCCGCTGCGCCCGCCGCTACTCCGCTTTGTCCCGCATCTGCGTCTGCTTCTCCGGGATTAGGTGTCCCCATGTGCTCCATCATGTGAGCTACCATGCCATCTTGGTCAGGAGTCACATGTTGTTCATCTGGGTGATGCTCTGGATGAGTATGCACATGAGTATGGATATATCCACCACTCTTAGCTTTCTCTGTTTTAATATGTTTAATCTCTTTCTTGGGCTTATCAGATTTACCACCAAGGGCATCCTGTGCACCACTCATTGCATTGACTTTTGTCATAGTTTTTCCTTTAGCTGCACGATGCTTCGCTGCCTCTTTCGTATCTAAAACCGCCTCACCTTTCTTCAAAACAGCAGGCCCCGTCTTCGGTACGTAATCCGTTCCTTTGTGATACTTAGGCATTTTCGGTTTAGCCGGTGTTCCTTTTGGTGCCGGTTTTGATGATTCAGATTTCAAATTAGAATCACGATTATCGTAAGTTGTATCCCCACCAGCTAGGACTTTGTGCAACGGACTTGTATTCCAAGCAGCTTGCGCTCTGCCTGCTATTTTATCCATAGCAGAAGAAGCATCAGTTTTGGCATTTGTGATTTTATCACCAAGGTTTTGAAAAGGCGCTTTCAGTGCTTCCATTATAACTCCATACGGTCTAACTCTGCCCAATGACTTCTAGCCACTTGGCGCATACCCATTCCGGGGTCATATTTATGATACAGGGTTCTATAAATTCGTTCTGACATGTGAAAATTATGTGGCATGTCACCTATTGCACGCAAAAACATAAGGCCCGTTGTAGGGCCTCTGCTGTGTCCTGAATTGCAGGCAATTAGTATTTTGTAACCTTCATCTAATTTTTCCTTAGCGTAATTTAGTGCGGTTGTGATGCACTCCCAAGGAATCATGTTGGGGTCTTCCATATCGAGAATGTTGATGGCTATTCGATTTGGCGCTTCTACAGAAAGGTAATTTTTACCTTTTGGAGCGCCGGGTGTATCGTACCCAAGAGTTTCTTTGTGCCCTCCGGGTCCATATTTACACATTCTGACTGCTCGCCAATCTTTTTTATCCTTCACCTTTTCATAATCCGAATCGTCTCCGACCCAGACATTATCATAAATTTCTTGCATATATGGCTCCGCAGATTGGATTCGAACCAATATCATTTCGGTTAACAGCCGAAAGCTTTACCAAGTTAAGCTACCGCGAATTAAAACTTTTTATACACCTTCAATAATTAATTTCTTCGGCTTGTTTAGCTCCGCTTCTTGCTGTGTCTGCTCTTGACACATTTGAATAAAATTACGCAACACAACATTGCTAAAATCTGTAGCAAATTGGCAATCAGCATCACTTAATGGGATGTAAACACCTTTGTGAGTCCATATTTTTGAAAACTTTATAGCTTCTTCTAAATTTACTTTAAATGGTTGCATTGCTTTCGATACCTCCAAATATCTAGCAGCTTTTCTCAATCTCTCGGGATCGTCGTCAAAAGCACCCAATCCTATATTACATTTTTCATGCAACAACCCTCTTACACATTTTCCACACGTATAAATAGTTGGGCAACATGCATGGTCATGGTCTACAGATATTTTACCATTTAAAGGTTTCTCACAAACTAAACATAGTCCATTTTGAGCAGAAATCAATGCATTATATTGAAATTCTGATAACCCATAGTACATTTTTATATGTGAATATTTATGTTTTCCAGAAGAAATATAATGAGCACTTCTGCATTCTGTTGTGCAATAAAAACGCCGTGCTTTATAAGAACGTCCTAGTTTATCCACAGAAATTGCTTCAAATTCTTTATTGCAACCTCTGCAAATTACCAAACTCATTCTTTCTCCTCTGAAGACAATAACTTTAGCATATTAGCGGCCATGTTATTGATGACTTCATCACCAGACCCGGTTAAATCGGCTTCTGATACTCTGTATCCAATCTTGGACATACACTTAATCAATCGCTCTAGACGGTGTAAATTCCTGTCAACCACTGTTTCGGCTGAAAGGAACATTAACTTGTCAGTAGCTTCAAGAATCTGTGCAGGAGTAGAGTCAACGTGTTCGATGACTTTTTTACAATCGCTTTTAAGTAGATTTATCCCTTGATAAAACTCTTTACCTTCTGGCTTCTTAAATGGCATAATCCTCCTCCCAGAGTTTATGTATATATGATTTCGCAGGGCAATGAAGATGTTGGTGTCCAAAAACGAACGCGCGTCTTCTTGTCGTACACGGAGCATATGCCGCAAATGTTTAGTGAATCTAATATACAAGCTTTATAATCTTGCTCGCTCATCACTGCATCCCAACTGGGATGTGAATGAAGATCACCAACTATAAGTTTATTAGCTGCCGCTGCTCTTTCTTTCAGATTAGCATATTCATCGGCAGTCCATTGCACACTATTTCCAGTCTGTAAATTGTACTCACGAGGATAACGAATGTCTGTCACTTCTATCTCATTAACAGATTTAACTTGTCCCAAAAGATAGGCGTGAATCTCTAGTGGAAAGGATTCTCTAGCACGCTGTCTGAAGTTATTTAGAGCACCTTTCTTGATACGGACCCTAGAGAACATGTCATTCTCCCGTTCTCAGCGGGGATGATATCTAAACCATCCCCGCACAAAATTACCGGGTCTTCCCCGGTATGACCACACTGTTAGGTATAATGATTATACGGTGGTCCTTATAAAAACACATTACATTTAGTACGTTACCCAGTTCGTTCCGTTCAATTCCTAGTATGGTTGCGCCGTGAATTGAACCACATCTCCGCTTACTACTGTTCCCGTAAGCGTGCAGGTCGTGGTAGACGAGGCGGATTGTGTGATCGTGTCAGCAGGAGTCGTTAGATCATGCCCGGAGCAATTAAATCCCGTTCCCCGGCTGGTATACCCCGGCGTAATTACAACTGTGACTGTTCCCGAAGTCGAACTCGTGTAGCTTCCAATCGTCACGCCATTGTTCGTTGCTCCTGCGCTGGCGCTGATTGTTCCCACAGATGCAGCAGCAGAGAATGTCGCGGTGGTTGAAACAGGAACAAAGATTGTGCCGTTTGAGACCATCTGCCCGGTCCCATAAGTAGCATTGATGTTCTGGATTTGAGAGCCCGCCGGATGTCCAAGACGCGCATTGTCTACAGTGACAAACCCGTCAAGCGGGGCAAATAAGTTAAATGTTGGCGTTCCACTTGATGCCCCTATAAACCTATCCGTTCCTGTATTCGAGGTATTGCCTCCCAGAGAGTTGACCGTGCAAGTGATTGAACCGCCGCAACCGACAAGCCAACCGTGATTTGCCTTATTGTTTGAGAGCAGAAAGGTGGTCGCCGCACTGGCCTGCAACATGCCTTGCACTGTACCCGATCCGCAATCCCAATAAATGTTGTCGGCCTTGACTTGTGGGCCTGCCGCAGACACATTTACAACGGAACCGCAAGCCGTATCGGTGCCGTCGTGAACGTGAATGCTTGCCACGCCTGTAGCAGCGGAAGATATAACGTTGGGGAATACACTTCCCGAAGGAGCGGGCACGTAAAAATGAGAAACATCGATATTGGTTATTACGCTGTTTGCAGGAATGCTAAAAGCCACGTCCCCTGTATTGTGCGGTCTGAAATCCACGCCGTCTGCAATCAGATTCTGAATTGTGGTTCCCGAACCGGCGCTGGTAAATAAAGTGACGTTGCTGGAATTGTTGGCCTTTGGACCTGAAATGCGGCGGATATACAAATTAGCGACGGTCACTGGACCGATTCCAATACAGGGAGAAGTCCAGTCCATCGTGCAGGTTATATCCTCAAAACTCATAGTCCCCGCGAATCCTCCGCCCGCGAGGGTAAAGAATCCCGGCGATGCGGTTCCCCCCTCAGAATGACAGTCGCCGTTTTTTACTGTCACCTTATCGAACCAATAACCGGATGGAGCAGCCGTGTTCAAGCTCACACAGTGGACGCCTGTGATCCCATGCACGCCATCAATGTTGACATTCAAGAAATCTCCGGCCCCAAAGTAATTAGGGCTCAACGTCCAAAACTGATAGCCTCCATCGTCAGCATAAAGAGCGAAGATATCGTCAGAACTGTAAGCGTAGGTGTTTTCAAATGAACTATTGGTGACTGGTCCCTGTCCTTGCAGGCCATCTTTGAACTCGTTAGTCGGATCGTAAAATCCGCGCATGTGGAAATCATCCACGCCAGCGAACATCATCCCGTATCCCGTGGTCAGCGAGCCGTTCAAGACTTGATATTGCCCGTAGTGCTGAAAGCCATGCACGCCTAAAAACAGGGATGCGTGGGAGTTGAGCCCCACTCCGGTTCCTGAACTATAGTCCAGTGTCACGTTCTCAGCTTGCAGGTTCACATCGGCGTGCTTCACGTAATAAGGTCCAGCCAAAGCCGCTGCTGGAATACGGTTTAACTTAATCACGACGTTATTTGCGTCGGTCACAGATACCACGCGAAATACTCCGCTAAACGCCCCATCCGTATTCACTGTTCCTGTCGCGTTGAATGTTGCCGTTCCAGTGCAGGTTGCTACAGTTCCGCTATATGGCGAAGTGAATCCCCATGTCGTTCCGACGTTAGTAAAAGTGATTGTCCCGGTCGGCACTCCACCGCTTACCGTGATCGTGCCAACATTCGGAAACGCCACATTTGCCGCGTTTGTCAGAGACACATTCTGTGTGCCATTCGTGCACGCGCTAGCGCCTGACGCATAGGTCGCTACTGTCGAAGTACTTATGAACCATTCGCTTGCTTGTGCGTACACCCATTGGCCGCCAAATCCCGTACCGCTACCGATTGGGAAGCCGTGAGCAGGGAAATTCAGCGTACAGGTATCCCCACTCGTCCAAGTGCATCCCGTACTCGCAATGAAGGGTTGAGTGTATCCATAGTTCACCCAAACTGTTGTATTGTTGTTGCTCTTTACAATCACTCCGGGGTCCATCTTGAGTTTGGTATTGGAGTACTGCACCATCGGGCCATTAATGTAATACACCGTTCCCGCTGTGCCGGAGATATAGCACGTTCCCCCGGAAGTCGAGAGGCAGGTATTTATCACTGCGATATTCGCGGCTGCCGCCCCTGCGGAACTCGGCGTGAGCGGAAGCCCGATACTTCCTACCGCAGATGTTCCACTCACCGCCGCTCCATTTCCGGGGTAGTATGCAATCTGCCCTGTCGTGCCTGCGTTGACGGTGCCCGAACCTGCGCCCGTAAATGTACAGGTTGTAGCTGTGCAATTGACACCTGTTCCATTAAAAATAAATGAACCAGCGGCCCCATTAATACTTTTTACTCCACCTGAAAGTTGAGGGGGACCAATAACAGGAGTTTGAGCAGAAGCTAGGACTAATCCAAATAAAAACAATAAACTTACAAAAATATTCTTCATTATCTGGTCCCTGTAAAATGAAATACTGCTTTTGTCGTTCCATCACCAGCAGTCCATGATACAACATTTACACGTAAAAATAAAACAGGCTTGTATACAATACTTTCCATATTAGAAGTTGTACAATCTGTGGTTGCAGGAGCAGTTGTATCCAACCCAAACCAATTTACACCATCAAAGCTTCCTTCTACGCGGAATGTACACGCGCTAGGAGCAGTTCCAGAAAGACTCCAATCAATAGAGTAATTATTAGGAGATGGTGAACTAGAATCAAGTGATAAAATAAGATAATTACCTAATTGGCCCGTTGCTGTGGGAGTTTTCCAAGCGTAAAGTAAAGCTTGGCTTGGTTTATCTTGAGCCTGCAATGTTGTAGCAATTAGCCCAAAAGCCAACATTAATACTGCAAAAATCTTTTTCATCTTGCTCCTTACTTGATAATATTTGAGTCTTTTTCTGTTTCTGAAATTACGTTCGCCCTTGCTTCATCCCCCAGAATTGCCTGTGCTCCGTGATTCTTTTGAAAAATATCTAAAAACTTACTCATCCAAATGCCCCAAAGTTTACCTTCCATCGCTGCTCTAGCAGAATGCGCTGATATAGTTTCATCTAGTCTCCCTTTAAAGAAAACCACATTACACAAAACATCAAATGCTAAAAGACAACGGACAATGTATCCATGCTCAAGTGATTGGGTTTCATACTTTTTTACTTCGGAAGGGTCGATTTGGGTAATTCCGGTTGACATTGCTTCTCCGTATTCTTTACGCTCTGTTCAAGAACCACTTGGTCGCGGTCTTTACCTTGAAGATTTTTAACGCAATTAGATGCTTTCATTAACTTCCAAAAACGAAAGGGGCTAGCTGCATAACAGTCCTAGCCCCGTCCTCTCAATATCAACAGGGGGAACGTACCGAAGTACGTTGGAGGAGGCCCCCTGCCGTTTCTCTATCTATTCTATACTACCCATTATACAGCAGGTTATGCAAAAAAGCAAGCATAAACTTTTACTTACTATTGTAAATCATTGATTTTATTATTTTTCCATGATTTTATAGTTGTACCTATGGAGAGCCATTCTTCATATGTAAATCTATTTCCTTTAGCCATATTGCATCTGGAACAACATACGACACAATTTTCCTTTGAATAGCCAAGACTGTTATCCTTTCGATCTAAATAATAAGCACTGCTACGTCCTAACCAGTCGATTTCTGCCCCGCAATAATGACATTCCTTATTTTCTGACAACTCATGGTATTCATTTAAGGTAAGATTTATGTCATATGCTCCATTTTTTCTATTATGTACTAAAAGATTATATCGAGTAGTAATTTTTTTATTAATATACTCATTTGATCTTTTCCGTTTACTAAATTTTATCTTTTTAGGATTATTATGAGCAATACCGCCACAATTAGTCTTATTACCAGATATTAAATCTTCTTTGTTCACTTTTAAAAATGATCCACACTGGCACCAGCAATCGCAAAGTACCCCTTTAAAGTACTTATGCTCATCCATTACAAATAATTCTCCAAAAGATTTATACTCTAAGTCTTTAGCGATAACTTTATTCATTAAATCCTCTATTTGGGTACACCTACGGCTATCCTTATGCCAGTATCTCTATACTTTATACTATCCTAATGGTTAGTATACTGTATTTCATGCCTGAATGGGTACTATAGTAACCTATACCCATGAAACACTGTTTAATAGGCTTATCACGAATAAGGCTAAACATAGCCTTTTCAAGCGGTTAAGATGATACCGGACGGGGCCAACCGTTAGTTCCGGCCACTGTTTACAGACAATAAGACAATCAATCTTATTGACTCCATTACTGGTTACATGATTTCTTCGGATACCGGGCGCGATTAAACGCGCAATCAACTAGGACGCTGCCGTAGGATAACAGGATCAAGTACCTGTTCGTTGCCTAGAAAAGACTCGCTACTAAACACCTTGGCGAGAGAGAAATCATTTTCAACTTTTTTCACCACTACTTGCTGTATGCCGTTGATAACGCATCGGCTTGCGTGTTCATTTCACGAGGAACCCAATCAATCGAAACGAAGATATTCTTACTACGAATTCTAGTAAGCTCTTTTGCTGCATTGAGATACGCAGGATAATAAATACCATCCTTTGCTCTCCAACGTTTCGACATGACATTAATGACAAGTTGGGAATCACCACGAATGAATAATCTGTCAGATTGTGTTAAAATAGGACCTATGTGTTCAAGACCTTTGTACAAGGCATGGAACTCAGCATAGTTATTACTGAAGGTTGCGTCCTTAAGTTCTCCGCTATCTTTAGCAAAAGAAACACCATCCTTGGTGGATGTATAGCCGTAACCTGCATGTGGACCGGGGTTTTTAGGACCACACGAACCATCAAAGTGCAAAACAAAGTCTGACATTCAACTACCATTCTACCACAAGTCAATTCAAATGTCAACAGGTATTTTTATATTTGACAAACTTTTTTTTCCATGGTAGAATAGGGTTAATGATTATTGCGGAAAGGGAACTTACCCCGCTAGTCCTCAACCCTCCTTCAAATATTACTAGAGTAAAGGATACGGAGACAGAAGTCAAGCTTTTTGACTTCTTAGAGAAAACAAAGGACTTCGGGTTCGACGTAGAAACAAATCCCGTAAAAGACTTCTATTGGCGACGTATGCGCACTATGCAGTTTGGAACTGCACAGGAGCAGTATGTCGTAGATTTGAGAGATTACTGCGATGGTAACTCTGACATTCTATTTGCATGTCAAGGCAATTTTGGCGAGAAGCTTAGGCTACTAGCTCCACGTCTGTATGAACTACTACAAAAGCTAACGAAGTACTTATGCTCTAATGCGTGGGTCAAGACTGGTGTAAACCTTGGATTCGAATACATGTGTATGTATTGGCTCTTTGGTATTCGCATCTTTGGTCTGTATGACTGTATGCTTGCTGAGAAGTGCATCTACGCCGGATTGGGCGGTCATGCGTCTCTGAAGAACTACGACTTCTATTCGATGGAGTCTATGTTCGAACGTTACTTCGGCATGAGTATTGACAAGTCGCTGCAAATGTCATTTAACCTTGAGGATGATATTTCAGATGCGCAGTACGAATACGCCGCACTTGATACGCGCACTCCCCTTGCTATAAAACTATTGCAGACAGTGATTGCTAGTGGTGAAACTCCAAAGAGCTTGAAAGCGAAAGGCAAGCCAAAGCTAGCCGATTACCTTTGCTATCTTGATTCAATCATTCTTGGGGACAATCTCCATGAAATCATTGGAATCGAAAATGAAGCAATCTGCGGATTCATTGATATGCACATTCACGGCGAACGGATTGACCGTGATCGTTGGAAGGCGCGCGTTCAAAAGTCTAAAGACCGATTGGTTATAAATCTAAAAGAGCTTGATAAGATATTCTTACCTATTGTCGGTTCAAAGAACGAAGCCATTAATGATAAAGAAATTGAGTTACGAGAGGCTGAGTGGAAAACACTAGGAGCCACACGCACAAATGAAGAAATTCAAATGGCAATGGAGATTCGTAATCTCAATAAGTTAATCAAAAAAGATTCAATGAACATGGACCTAGCTCTGCAAAAAGCCGAGTTAGAAATTAAGTTAGACCAGTGGACACAGGCGCGCAAGGGACAGAAGGACATTCTCAAAGCTCAATGCAATGAGATGAAAAAGAAGCGCACCAAGATTAATAAGCTTAAAGACCAATGCGAGGGCGAAGCACTTATTAACTATGGTTCGGATGCGCAACTACGTGACGTGTTACAGGACCCTGAGAACGCACATATCTTCCCTCAGTTGTTCCGAAACGAACGTAAGGAAGGTAAGGCTACTGGCAACAAAGTTTCTCAAATTGAGAACCTTGATGATGACACTCTAGAAGAATATAACCATGTCCCTGTGATGAAGCTTATTCAGGAATACCACGGTCTGTCAAAAGAAATTGGAACATACGGAGATGCGTGGGCTACGGAGTGGGTAACTCATCCTTGTAAAGAGGAAGGATGGCTGCACCCCGGAGATGGCCGCTTACATTCTACATTTAACCAGCTTGATGCTGCAACTGGGCGTTCAAGTTCAAGTCAGCCGAATGGTCAGAACCTCCCGCAAGATAAGGAAGTTCGCGGTTGCTTTATTGCAGACCCGCCTGATGAGAATATTCGAATAAGCAATTGCTGCGAATCAGAATGTCAGTACATGCCGGGTATCAACACTAGGTATACTTATCGTTGTCTTGAGTGCGCAGAGTGGTGTGATACTCATGCCGAAGAATATGTAATCGTTACGGCTGATATGTCTGGTGCCGAGCTTCGTATCATTGCAGATGACGCGAATGATACATTGTGGATTCAAGCGTTCGCTCGTGGTGAAGATGTTCACTCAGTAGGAACTGAAATTCTTTATGAAGTAGAGTGGCCTAGGGAAGCTTTACCAGATTGTGCTTACTTCAAACTTCACACTGAAGAAACTGTAGCAAAAAATCCACTGTGTAAAGTAGGAGATGCGCAAAGACAGAAGTGTAAATGTCCGGGACACAAAGAGCGTCGTGACCATAATAAGGCTACGAACTTTTTGCTCGCGTATGGGGGCGGTCCTGCAACACTAGCGCTTAACATCAAAAAGAAGCTGAGTGAAGCAAAGCAGTTGATGGCGTTGCATGAAATCAAGAATCCTAACATCTGGGCATATCTTGATAAATCAGGCAAGCAAGCTGCAATGAATTTCAAAGCGTTCGATTTGTTTGGAAGACGCCGTTTACTTCCAGAACCTACACGCGAGCGCGCGGTAGAGAATTGCAAAGAGTACAACGAAAAGAAACTGCGACTTACTGACGAGGCTTGTGAAAAAGCAATTGCTACCTTTGTTACTGTGAAGGGGCGCAAGCCTACTAAGTTAGAAGAATTTGAACTAACACATAGACCACCAACGGCGAATGAAGTTAGTAACAGTTTCTTTCAAATGTCAAGTAGCATCACGCGCCAAGGAAAGAATCACAGAATTCAAGGCACTAACGCAACGATTGCTAAGAAGGCTATGGGAGCAGGTTACTGTCCTGATGGGAAACCATTCTTGTTCCACACTCTGCCGCAATATAAGGCAAAGCTTATCAAATTCGTGCATGATGAATTAGTCGTACAATGCCCGAAGAGATTTGGTAAGAAAGTTGCAGCGCTTATTGGGGATGCATTCAAGAGAGCAGCAGCAATCAAAATGAAGCGTGTTGTCATGGAGTTTGACTACAACATTGACACATACTGGAAAAAGTGAGGATATTTGAAAGAGTTTAAAACAATTGTGCCGTTTTCACCTTATAGATATCGTGTGTACGTATTGTTTACCGATAGTTTACAAGGATCGGCTGACAATTTAGCTAATCAAGGATTTTTAGCAAAAAACCATGGGATTTCTAATGACGGAACCACGGGAGGGTTTACTGTACGACTTCCTAACCAAAGTTGTACCTTTGTAGTTTTAAAGTATCGCGCTCCTATAAACGATATAGTCCACGAGTGTTACCATGCTGTTTGTAATATGTTTAAATGGATTGGTGCTGAACATGAAGAAGAGGTTTTTGCCTATCACTTGGATTATCTAGTTTATCAAATATTACGTGACCAAGAAAAAACATTAAAAAAGATTGAAAAAAGTCTTGACAAATCAAAAGAAGTGTGATAAGATGGTTATATGCGTGGAAGAAAGATGAAAATAAATTTAGAGGGAAAGCGATTCGGACGATGGATTGTTAATAAAAAGAGTCCTCTAAAGAAAAGAGAAATTTTCTGGACATGCACATGCGAATGTGGTACAGTAAGAGATGTAAGAGGTAATGATTTAAAAAATGGCGATTCTACTTCATGCGGCTGCAAACGGGATGAAAAAAGAGGACAAAATAGGTTGCGACCATATGAATCTATTTACAATCTTATTTTAAAAAATCCAGATAAACATAAAGTTGACTTAACTTATGAGCAATTTGTTAAGTTTACAGAAATTAACGAATGTTCATATTGCAAGTCGAGTGTTAACTGGTCTGCATATGATTACAAAAAGAACGGTAGTGCTTATAACCTTGATAGAAAAGACAGCAATTTGGGCTACTCTATCGAGAATTGTGTAGTATCGTGTAAACGATGTAATAGAGCCAAAAACAATCACTTTACTTATGAAGAATGGGTTAAAATAGGAGAGTTAATACAATCATGGAATCTATCATCAAAAGGATAGAAATTGATACATGGAAAAGCAGTCATTTAATCTTTATTGATAATGGACCCGTGAGCGTCGGAGCTAAAACACGTCAATTCAGTGTTTTATCAAGTTCAACCAAAGCGCTACTGGGGTACGTTAAATGGTACACACATTGGAGGAAATATTGTTTTTATCCCCTAAACTCTCTTTTCGATGACCAATGCCTTGAAGAAGTTGCACAATTTATGTGGGAAGCAACTGATGCTCATATGGGAAGGTTGCCTAACATCAAGCGTGCCAAGGCTTTAGAGCAAAGAAAGAGACAACGAAGAATTGAGCAGTTGACAAAGCGAAAGAAAAGTAGTACAATGGTTTCAAAGGTTGAGGTTCCGGCTCCTGAAAAGCCGGTGGTGGAGGGCGGCGGTTTAGCCCCTGAAATACAAGGAGATGTATGATTCTAGGAATTGTAACTGTAGTGGCAGTAGGCGTTGCGGTATATGAATATTTTACAAATGCCGCATTCAAAGCGGAAGTAGAATCTTCAATTACAACTGCAAACGCAGAAGTAGCTAATCTTGAAGCAAAGGCAAAGAGTGGCGTAGCTGTAGTTGAAGCAGATTTTGCAAAAGTAAAGACAGCAGTGGCAGCAATTATCGCAAAGCTGTAAAAGCTGTGGAGAGGTTGTTGGTTCGAATCCAATCCGCCGCCCTTTAGTGGACGGAGGTAGCTCACTGGTAGAGCGCTCCACTATAATTTCCCGTAGTGGTAAACACCAAGCCATGACTACTTGCAAAGGTTGTGCAGGTTCGAAAATCCTGCCGGGAGAGCTTAACTCATATACTTAACATCTGTAGCGGTTCGAATCCGCTCGAACCTTGGCTTGGGCAGATATAAGGCTAGCTTCTGGTATATGAGTGACGTATTGATTACGCACGTTGAAGGTTAGTTTGTTTCCAATAAGACGCGGGTTCGACTCCCGCCTAGTCCACCAATTTATGTAACATTGTTTTTACTATGGGCTAGTCATGGTTTCGATTGTTGGATGAATGAATTGTAACTTGCTTGCCGATAGCTGACTATCGTAATAAGCAGAAAAACAATAGACGGCAAATCCGTTTATGACAAGATGGTAGCAGCCCTTTCTGTGGAAACACAGGAAGTTGCTTCCGAACTTGTAATGGCCTAAACAGCCGGGGTCTAGACCACGGACCTAGCAACAGAAGTCTCGCAGTGCCTTCACAGGCCGAGAGATAGTGGTATAAGATTGAAGCAGAGGGGATTGTACTGGCGGAAGCTTAAAACCCCGGTTGTGGAACGGCGCAGCGAATCAACGAAGCATGTACATGACTTTTAGGTGCGTAAGACTTTTCAATAGTAAAACTTCGCACAAACATTGACTGTGGGGCAGGCAACTATTGGCTTGTTGCGGAGGATTGTGACTCCTCTTCTGGGCGTTCGATTCGCCGCCTCACCCCATCAGGGACAGGGCCATGAAGCAGGCCACTCGCTTTGGAAGCGAGAATATCGTCAGAGTGCGAATCTCTGGTCCCTGACCATATTGAGCCGCTGGCGTGGGCGTGCATGAGGGACAGAGTGGGGTCCAATATCAGGACCCCTAGTTGACCACGACAACTGCCCTGCGATTTTAGGAGAAGGAATGCCGCTGTATACATATAAATGTCCCGTATGTGATCGGACAAAAGAGGTTTTGCAAAAAGCACAAGATGCGGCACCTGAATGTGAAGTACATGATGACGCTCGCGGTGGTAGTCCTGTTTACATGACGCGCGTATTGAGTACGCCAAGCGCACCGCAGTGGAATTGCCGTACAGCACATTCACGTAGTAAAGGATTCTAATGGAAAATATTGATTTCACTAAGGAATTAACAATTGGTATAAACGATCATCCTTCTATTAAATTTCATTTTGATACCAAGAATTTCCATAGTCCTGATACCGTTTGGTTTTTAGATTCTATTTCATTTGATGGGTGCAACCAAGACTGCCCTAAAGAATTTTACCAAGAGATTATCAAATTTTGTCAAGAAAAGATTTAGTTCGCCGGTTCCCGTGGCGTGGAGTGCAGGCTCATACCCTTGCGCTGCTAGGCTCGTTTCCTAGGACCGGCACCAAGAGGTAAGTACGCCACTTAAAAAGTGCAATATACCTTCGCTGTGATGGCGGTAGGGGCAGTGGCTAACTTTGCAAATCCTAGTGATCCCTGCAAGGAGTGGCGTACACGGCCTATTTCGCGGGATTAACTCAGTGGCTAGAGTATCTGCTTTACACGCAGAGAGTCCGGGGTTCGAATCCCTGATCCCGCACCAAGCAGGTATATCGGGTTGAATTGACAACCTATCAGCGGGGGCACGCGATATACCGTAAGAAGGCTCAACGCTTTCACTTGCTGTTTGATGAGCCATTCAAATTAAATGCAACAGCAGGGGTTGTGAATGGTTTGCCTTAAAATCTTTCTGACTTGCGGCATGAATAGAAACCGATGACTTTTAGCCGGGTATTTTCAATATGTAAAACCTGGAAACATTTTGTGGGGGTTTGGCTCAGTGGCGACGGCAGCAGGCTGTAACCCTGCGACCCTAAGCGGTGAACACCAGAGGTTCGACTCCTTTAGCCCCCACCAAACGAAGCGCCGGTATGGTGGAATTGGCAGACACAGCAGACTTAGAATCTGCCGCCCGTAAGGGCATAGGGGTTCAAGTCCCTTTACCGGCACCAAGTTAGGCATACGCGCATCGTAAGCGCATGGGATGTAGTGGTATAGGCCGGTTCGAATCCGGCGCATTCTGTTACGAGTATGCCTAAGTTTTGCCCTTGTGATGGAATTGGCAGACATAGCGGACTTAAAATCCGCAGCCCTCAGTGGGCGTAGGGGTTCAAGTCCCTTCAGGGGCACCAGTCGCCGTATAGCTCAATCGGCTAGAGCACTTCGCTTATAACGGAGAGGTTAGGAGTTCGATGCTCCTTACGGCCACCAAATTATTAACTTCGTTTTCTTCTTGACTTCCCCAAAAAAATTTAGTATAATGGTGTCAATGGAGCGTTGGGTGAGAGGTTTAAACCAGTGCTTTGCTAAAGCACCGACCCCGAAAGGGGTCCGCACGTTCGAATCGTGTGCGCTCCTCCATAGGATTAAATGAGAAATACAAAACGAATTGGAGATGTTTCGACTGCCAAAATTGCGGCAGCTTTATTAGCAAAAGGATATACGGTTTTATACCCATTCGGAGATAATGAACGTTACGATTTAGTAATAGAAAACCATAATGGATTTGAAAGAGTGCAGTGCAAGACAGGAAGACGGACAAAATCAGGTAATATTTCATTTAATACAAAAAGTGTTTCCTGTAATGGTAAAACTGTAAAAGATTATAAAGGCCAAATTGAATACTTTGGAGTCTACTATCCGTTAGACGATAGTTGTTATTTGATACCTCTTGATGTTACTGGAACTAGCGAAACAACACTTCAGTTAACACAATCGAACATGGCTCGCAGTACTAGATTGGCGAGTGATTTTAAAATTTAGGTTTGGAGGGTTGGCAGAGTAGAAATGCTGCGGTCTTGAAAACCGACGACTGCGCCGACAATCGGACAGCGAGCGTGCAAATCGTTCACCCTCCTCCACATTAGGAGTATTATGGAAAAAGAATATGTACGAGTTTTAGGGGTAGAATTCCATCAGACAGTTGATGCTCCTCTAAATCATGTTGAAATTCACCCGCTGTTGTTTAGTGATCTTCTTAACGCTATTCCGGGTACAGATACCATAGATATTTTGATTCACAACGCTATACTACCTGAAATCACTATGGAGCAGAAGGTAGAGCAGTTGAAGCAGCAGTACGAAGCGCAGAAAGGATAACATGTCTAGTACAACAACACATACTTGTGACCGATGTGGCAATAGTTGCAATGGCGACACCTACATCAAAGAACTTAGACGTAATTACAAAGAATATAGATTAAAGAATACAGTATTTTATTTTGAAATGTGTGAAACATGTTGGAAAGAGTTTCTAGACTTTATAAAAATTGTGGACCCGAAGCCGGTAGAGAAGCTACCTAGACGTAGTTATCTTAGAGCATTTTGGGGATAAGAAAGGGAAGTATGTCAGATAGAATTTGGTTTACCAGTGACGAGCATTTCGGGCACGCGAACATCATTCAGTTCTGCAACCGTCCATTTAAGGACACCGTAGAGATGCAAGAAGCACTTATTGACCGCCACAACGAAGTGGTGAAGGCCGGGGACCGTGTGTACCATCTCGGTGACATGTATTGGCGCTCCACTTCAGAAGAACAGGCTCTAGCTATTAGATACCGTTTGAATGGGCAGCATTATTACATCTATGGCAACCACGATGAAGTCTTCCATAAATCCCAACGGGTTAGAGAATCATTCATCTGGTGCAAGGAACGTTTCAACCTGAAGGTGCCGGGATATCCGAACATTGTGCTTGACCATTTTGCCATGGAAACTTGGAATGGCTCCCACAAAGGGGCCTATCAGTTATTCGGACACGAGCACGCTGCGCGCTCCATGGATGTTATTTCTGGTTTGAAGCTAGAAGTCGGTGTTGATTGCTGGAATTACTATCCTGTATCGTTCGAAACGGTAACGGAGATTCTAGGTAGGAAGGCCGAAGCAACTGTCCACAAGTTTTGGTCCTGCAATAATGTTGAATGCAAACATCGGTTCAATGCTGTAGATAAGGAACCAAAGATTTGTGCGAAGTGCGGTTCGACTATGAAGTTAATGAGTAGATTTGAGGAGGCAAGACCGTGATAGATGAGGATGAAATTTATACGGAAGAATGCCCACTATGCAGTTGGTCTACTCATTGCAACGACCCGATGAAAGCAGATGAGAATTTAGATAAACACATGAAAGAAAAACACTCGGAGGTAAAATGAAGATTGTAGCATTTTCAGACACTCACGCTCACCATCGGGAAGTTACTTTACCTGATGGTGACGTTCTTGTGTTTGCCGGGGACTTGATGACGTGTGGGCGAAAGTTCAACGAAGTGGTCAGCTTTGCCGATTGGTTTATGAAGCAGCCTCACAAGCACAAAATCCTTGTGGCAGGCAACCATGACCGCTTATTTGAAACGCAGCGCCCTCTCTGTGTCGGTGAATTTCACAACAGAGGCCCGGTTTCATACTTACAGGATAGCGGAACGGCTATTGACGGTGTTAAGTTCTGGGGTAGTCCAGTGCAGCCGTGGTTTTACGATTGGGCATTTAACGTGCATCGCGGTCCTGAAATTATGAAGCATTGGAATTTGATTCCTCACGGAACGGATGTGCTGATTACTCATGGACCGCCAAAGGGACACGGAGATTTGACGGCTAATCATTGGGGAAACGAAAGTGTAGGATGCGAAGACTTACTCTATCGCATCAACGATGTGAAGCCGAAGATTAGTATCTTTGGGCACATCCACAATGGATATGGAATTACTACAAACGGAGTCACTTCTTTTCATAATGTCTCCATTTGTGATGAAGAGTACAGCCCTGTTAACGAACCACATGTGATTGAACTATGATTTACATGCTTGATAAACAGTGGAGCACACCTATTAGGAACTTTATTGGGCGAATTAACAGGGTAGTATTTTGGGGTAAACCCGGAAAGGTAATTGAATGGCCGTCGATTTTAGAGCAGGAGCCTACACGGCGCTCCACAAATATATCAGAGCCGGGGGAAACGAAAATATAGTCCTTCACGAAATAATATCAGTCGATGGAGGACCAACACGTTATGCTGTAAGATGCAACGTTTGTAACTATTCAGCGGAATGGACGTATAATATCCATGAGCAGTATGGAATCGAGCTTGACCTTGTAAATGGCTTTTGTAAGGCGCACGAACATTTACCGAAACTATCGCAGCCTATAACCAACGAAACTGTGCTAACGAAGAGTATGGTTCAAAATTATTCTGATATGCTAATACACCCAAAGATGAAAGAGGATATCGAGGCAGACGGCGACCCGTTCAACCTGCTAGGAGACATTAAAGTACACGTAGCCAAGGCGCGGCAGATAGTTGCAATCTCTTCTACTGGTATTAAGTTTGTAGCAAGAAAGTCGAACTTCAACGTCGATGTTCAAAATAAGAACGGACTGTATCGAGGATATTGTAACATATGCGGGAAGGATATGTCCCTTACGCGCGAAGAAATTCTTGACTTGGACAAAGAAAAAGCGTCCTTGGATTTTGATGAGTTCCTAAAAATTCATTTGCACGATGGAAGCGATAGGGAATTACCGAAGGGAAGAAAATTCAGACATGCGAGCAAACAGGGATGAAATACTCAGTCTAGTCAAAGCGAATCTCCCTTTGGGCACGAGCGCAAACATGACAAGCACGGAGCTTGATTATATTGCGAGTCTGGAAGGGGACTACCGACAGCTTGCGGTTCTTCAGGCGGTGGAGGGTCAGCTTATCCGCAATGGATTACTGAAGGAATCCCAGATTCTCAAGGCTGAGATAAATTCCCTTGGTGCTCTCATATCCGCACAAGAGGTAAAAGCCTACAACGATAAACAGGCGTGGGCGGATAAATACGGGAACTACCGATACGGAACTATTAACAAGGTACACGATAAACTGAAAGCTGCTGTCAGCAATGAACCGATACCTTGGGAAGAGTTTGATTGCGTAAAGTGTAACGACACCGGATGGTTAGCTAATTACAATACCATCGGGCCAAAGGGAAAGGTTCCTTGTTCTTGTGAGAAGGGACAGGAGAAGACTAAGAAGACTGATTACATGGGGCCGGTTACTCCCATTCCGACGAAGCCTAAACCTAATCCTTACGGAGAGGCAGAGAAAAAGCAGAAAGCCGCTCTAGCCGCGTTAGAGAAAAAGATTGCAGCAGAAGAGGCTAAACTGGCTGACATACAGACAGCAACTGGGATAGCCATGGTAACCCAGATGATTGCACAGGGACCGCCTGAGTTGCCGAGAAAAGGAAGGAAGTTTAGATGAGGTATAAACCATTACCAGATATACATTGCATGAATTGCTTTAAACTTATAGTAGATAGTGTCAAGAAAGGTTACCTTAAGTACTTCTGCGATACTTGTCTACAGATAGACACGAAAGAGGAGGAACATGAACAGCAACAACAAACCATGGTCGGCAGACTTCTTTAACGCGCAGCTACAGGCAAGCATCGAGCTTGAGATGTTACGTAGAAACTCTAACCAACACGCCATCGAGACTCTAGTAAAGATGTATACACGAGTGATTGACCAGCTTGAGGAGCAACTTGAGTATGAGAAGCTGAAGACTGATGCTTATCGGATGGTCTGGTCTGCTAGAGAATACCTGAAATCTCTGCCGCAAACACAAGGCACAGATATTGCCATCCACCAAGTTCTATCCCGCGCACTTAATACGCTTGACGCCGAGCGCGTGGACGGTATGGCTATCCGGGAGAAGTATAACCCCAAGGTAGCGAAGCTGAAGAAGAGATGTGCCTGTACGTATCCCAATCAAGCTTGCTCCGAATGTGTTGATACTAAGGAATGGACAAAGCATTGGCGTCCTTGTGATCTAGTATACCCTGCACCCAAACGTGACACAGATACAAAGGTTTATTACGACCAATCTAAGTGTAATACCGGCATGACCCTCTGCAAAGACGAACCGAAGGACCAAGAAGCTGCTCCACAGGAACCCAAATGGCGTCCTAAAGGTCCGCGCTGCTAATACAACCCTCCTTCCTGCCCTTCCTAGACAATAAACGAGCCTCCGGTCATCCGGGGGCTTTTCTGTGCCTCTACGGGGCTAAAATCACATATCCCCTACTACAACTAATAAATTAATAGGTCTATATCCGACTATAGTACTGTGCGCCATACAGTGTATGCCAACTAGTGTACCATCCTTTTCCCAAGAGGACCCATATGGGACCCTAAAGCCCTTACGTATCTATACGTTATAGGGTCCCCTTTCCCTACTACCATCCTAATAACAACCTGTTAACGTGTGGCCGGGTCCGCTTGCACGCGCGAGGCGAAGGGATGGCGAACCCTGCCGGGTAGGGCTAAAAGCAGGGTTGGTTTGGAGTCCCATGATTCTAAAGGGTTTAACCTACGATGAGTTTCGTAGACTCACATTCTGTTAGTGAGTGTCGGCAGATATCGGCATCTGTTACCATGTGTCACATTCTGTAAGTTATTGATTAAATGGAGGGTAACCCTCCGTGTATCCATTACGTAGTATTGAATACAAAATTAATAAACTAGTTGATAACGGCTAATCCTTACCTGTTAACCTTTGTGCCTAGCCAATCACCGGACATATAATACAGGCAAAGCGTACACGATACGCAAGTAAAGCTATTTATCTCTTCTCTGTTATAGGGTATATTCGCTATTCCCATTGCTCGGGATTGGCTCACTTGCGTATAGTATACGTTTAGTAATGGTCTGTTACGCTTCTATTGTCTATCTAGTATATAGGGTATTTCCATTGCCCCATTACCCCTGTATGGCGAGTTAGAAACGCGTATTGTTTACGCTCGGGATAGATAGGCTATTGCGCTAGTGAGCGTATCTGTACGGTCATTAGATGCCCCTAGCAGGGTATTGCAGGAATGACACAACAAACCCCGCACACGTCCGGTAATGTGACAATGATCTACCATTAGCCCATTACGTTTTGAACGTCCGGGAAGCTTGCAATCCTCATGCCATTTACTACATATTGCACATCTATAATCTTGACTCTTAAGTAACGTATTATATACGTCTAAAGTAATCTTGTAATTCTTCCAAAGGTTAGCGGCAAATCTACATTGAACGCATTTTATATCCCTTGCGCGTTTAGTTCTCTCTGCCGATGCCATGCCACATATTTTACACTTCATAGCAATTTAGATGCCAAATTCAGTAATTCGATTCATTTATTTTAACTATTTTCTATAACTGTATTACACATAGTATGACAATCTACATGTGTTCATTACCGGACAATTGTTATAAATATCCCATAGTAAAGCGATTTATCTATTCACTAAAAAACAGTGATTAAGTAAAGCGATTTACTTGAGGGTTTCGTAAGTCCTTTAGAATTGATGGTAAATCGGTTTACTGTTCATTTTCGCACATATCCATTGCTCGCGAGATAAATCGCTTTACTTGAATTTGGGCGTTTTTTGGCTAGGGTAGGACGTTTTTATCGCCCCCGATGCCATACAGAGCTTTATAGGAATTTCCATTCTAATATACTACATAGGGTATTCTAAAGGAGTTATGAGCCATTCTCAAATTGAGAAAAAAGCGAATAAATAGCGAACGGTTCCAAGCATGGCGAGCGCATCTATATAGAGCATGAAAAAAAAGTTGTTGCATTAGAGCTTTTCTATGCTAGACTCTGTTACATGAAATCAATCATCGAATATCGAAACGAGTTAGTAATTGGAATCGGCATGGCTGCATTTATCATCGGATTTGCAATTCAACTAGGATGGTAGACAATGAATCAACGTAAACACGTCTCACAGATGAGCCTAGAGGAAAAGCAAGCTCTAGAGAGCTTTGCCCATTCTCTACCCCGGTACAATTGGCAGCATAACCCGCATGTGAGTCAACGGATGATCGAAAAGCGTATATCGGAGCATGAGCTAACGTTAGCATTGCGCAAGGGTACAGTAATTGAATGCCATGCCAACAATTACCCCGATATACGCTTTGTACTCCGGTACACGATAGGGAATCGCGCTATATGTGCTTGCGCGTCACATCGGGGTAACGTAGTAACGGTTTGGGCTAACAATGCATCGGATAACCATAAGACGTTAGATGCGTCACAGTATCAGTGGAAAGCAGATTTAACACGCGTATTGGATACGCTGAAAAGAGGATAACCCATGCTTTTAACAGGTAACTGGTATAAAATGAACTTTGAGCGTAACGGGGATATTGTTACCATTACGATTAAATCAACCCGTAATTCATGGGGGACAAAGATTAAACTAGCCGTTAGCCTAGCCGAAAGAATCAGGGACGGATTAAATCTAACCCTCTAACCCATAGGGGCATAGTTGCCCCTGATCTATTGGAGGATAGCACTATGGTCGTTGTTCTAGTAATTCTCGCCTTTATCGCCGTATTTGCTGTAACGGTGATTGCGTTAACCATACACAATGCAAAGCAAGCGGATAAGCTAGCCAAACTCGAAGAACAAAAGCAAGCTCTTACATTGCTAGCACATGCAATGGAATATCTCACTAAAGAGGGCATTGGATATAACCTTGAATGGACTAGCGCGCGTGTGATACTCGAAACCGCTATGTATAACGTATTGTATACATAGGGTTTAAAATGGGGGTTGCATTATGCCCCCTGATCTAGTAATCTTGTATGGTATCAATTTGCAGTAATGAGAGGACGGGGAAAAGATGACGAAATTTGCAAAGCAATTCAAAGCAGCACATGCTGTGAGTACTCCACTGGTAACGGTGCGCACATTTGACGCAAAAAGCACCATTGACCATGTTTCTACCATGCCGTTACGCTTTAAGGATAAGGACGATAACCCCATTTTCGCCCCTGCTACAGAGCATGTATCTATCATTGTTTGGGATTGTATATACGGCATGGTCGCGAAGAATGATAGGGGCAAAGCTAGCCTTAAACAAGCTTTGAGCACTATTGGTGTGCCAAGCTTGGATGCTACCGCAGATTTACCCATCGCCTTAAGGGTTGCAGGGGTTATAGGGGAGGACGTGATTCTATTCCTCTCTAATGCACATCTTTGGTGGAGTGAAAGAGAAATCATTCAAGGGGTTTGGAATTTGCGCGATAGCTTTAAGCTCTGGGGTTCTATGCTTGTTTTGCTTACAGGTAACGGCGCTATTCTACCCTCAGAGCTTACAAACGATTTTCTAGTATTAGATGAGCCATTACCCACTAAAGAGGATTTGACGGGCATTATCCGGGATACATTCGAGTTTGCCTCACTTTCTGCCCCGTCCGATGCCGTTATAAACGATGCCGTTAAAGCTCTTACGGGTTTGCCTGCATTCATCGCAGAGCAGAGCACAGCTATGTGCTTGGATATAGATGCTGCCAAGCTAGACTTGGATGGGCTATGGGAGCGCAAGCGTACCGCGATTAATCAAACGCGTGGACTCACAGTACTCCAAACCGATGCAAACCTTGATAACATCGGGGGTTTAGAACAGTTCAAGCAATATCTAGAGCGGATTATGAACGGTAAAAACCGTCCTAACGTGATTTGCCTATGGGATGAAATTGAAAAGAGCTTTGCAGGCATGGGGACCGATACATCAGGAACAACTACAAAGATGGGTGGAAACATCCTTACATGGTCTAACGATATCGCCATGCAGGGTATTATTGCGCTAGGCGTACCGGGGGCAGGTAAAACGGAAATCGTTAAAGCTATCGGCAACAAATACGGGGTTTTAGTTATCGCCGTTAACCCTGCCGATATGGAATCGGGCATTGTCGGCAGTAGTAACGAATATCTCCGTAATGCACAAGCTATGCTTGACTCCATTTCAGACAAGAAAATTCTATCCATTGCCACATGCAATAAAGCAGAATCATTGTCCCCAGAATTGAAAAGACGGTTTGCCAATAAGGGGTTGTTTTTCTTCGATGCGCCTACAGAAACAGAGCGCAAGAGCATTTGGGATATCTACATTTCGAAGTACAAGCTTGATGCGCAAAACATGCCTAACGATAACGGTTGGACGGGGGCGGAAATTAAAGCATGCGCGATGCAAGCATACGATTTGAATATCTCGCTTGAAGATGCTAGTAAATATGTCGTGCCCGTTACGGTGTCCGATGCCTCTACAATCGAAGCTTTACGGGTTTACTGCTCGAATCGTATGCTTTCGGCATCATACCCCGGAACGTATACGTATAAAGAGCAAGAAACCCCCTTGCAGGGGCAGGAAACCATATCTCATACGGGCCGGAAGATGAGATAAACCCATTCCGGGGGTTGCAATATTACCCCCGGTATGATCTAATCTAGTGAGATGAGGTAAGCAATGAGCGCATATAGCACAAATCAAACGCAATTCCGGGAATTGCCTTTACTGCTGAAAGCATTAGAGGAAATGGGATTTGATGCTTCAAAGGTCGAAGTACACGAAACCGCGCAACCTTTGATAGACTTTCAAGGTCATCGTACACATTATGTGGACGCTACCGGGGATAAGGCGGAAATTATCATCCGTCGTAAGTATGTAGGCGGTATGGCTAATGATATCGGGTTTAGGAAAACGGCATCGGGGACCTATGAAGCTATCATTTCCGCCTATGATAGCAGCAGGTATTCTCAAGCATGGTTAGGTAAGTTATCTGCTGCATACGCTCGCCATGGGTTGATAGTTAAGATGGCTAGCAAGGGTTTTAAGTATGCAGGTAATGGGGTTAAACAGGGAACTAAAACCCAAATGCAATTTGTGAAAGCATAGAGAGGACGAGGGCAGGTATGGCTCAAATTGTAAAAGTGACCGTTGACGATAATACCGGGGAATTCGACGTTGATTTAACGGGGTTCCATGGTAAAGGTTGTGACGCAATCATTGCAGCATGTGGGGAGCTTGGAGAGATTAAAACCCATATCCACAAATCCGAGTATAACGAAAAAGAAAAAGTTACCATCGGCAGGGTTGTAAAGCAGTAAACATTTCGGCTAGGGACCGTTTACACGGTTTAAACATCCTAGCCGAATGATCTAGAGGTAAGCATGAATCACGTTACTGTAAGCTTGGATGAGTCTACCGGGGATTATACCTTTTTGGTATCTGACGATACACGGAGCTTGCTAGACGCTACCAGTACCGTTAGACGCGCGTCCCATGTAGAACCCGTTAACCCTATCGCGCGCGCTGCATTCTATACGCTCCGTGCATTGTTTGGCGAGTATGGCAGGGTTGCAAGTTTTACACGGGTTTGGGGTTGTCTATGGCGAGTAAATCTCTCTCCGGTAAACGGTCCGATACTCCCCGATACATACCGCGATAGGCAAAAAGCGATAGACGCTGAAATCATATGGTTGGAAAATAACTTTTTATAGCTTGCACGGGGTAACGATCATACTGTATATTCGTATACAGTAATAAATTTCGATTTGAGAGGACGGGTTAAACCCATGGAAATAACGGAATTAAGCAGTATGGCAGCATCGTAGAAAAGACAGTTTTGCTCCGTGTATCATTCCGTACCATCGGCAATTCTCGCAAAGTGAATACACGGAGCTTACTAAAGCTCTCCCCTGCCGCTAATGGGGCATTACTGAAAATTCAGAAAACCCTTTTTGAATCAAAAGAATTACAGGCAATTACCAAAGCAGATAACGAATTGCGCGCAACCCTGCATAATATGTGCGTCCCCTATGATATGGGGTTAGATTTACTTCCCCGTCAAAGCGTAGACAATGCGCGCGCGATTATGATTGAATACCGGGGAACCCGTAAGGAGCTTGTCAACGTATTTGTGGCAGCATACCCCGAATTGCAAAAAGCTACAGAGGATAGGTGCATTATCCTTGCCTCAGAGCTTGGAATTCCCGTGGAATACCTTTATAACCCTGCCGATTATCCCCCGGTTGAGTATGTTGCAGGCAAATTCGGGTTTGATTGGGATTTCCTTGAATTGACGGTCCCTGATGAGCTTAAGATGAGCGGAAAATTCCAAGAGGCATCTGAGGAATTAGCGTCTAAGATTTCGAACGTTACCGAGGAAATCACGCTGGTAATGCGTCAAAGCTTGCTAGAGCTTGTAACGCACCTTAAGCAAGCATTGGAACCCTCTACCGATGGCAAGCAAAAAAGGTTGCACGCCACTACGGTCACTAACTTGCAAGATTTTCTCGCAACCCTCCCAAGCAGAAACATTACCGGGGATACAGAGCTTGAAAAGCTTGCAGGGGAGGTTAGCAAGCTCATTACCCCCGGAGTCAATACGGATATCCTCAAAAAGGATGAAGCTTTCAAAGCTAGCGTTATTGAGTCCATGGGCAATGTAGCAGGGGAACTAACTAAACTGGTAGAGATAGTACCGGGAAGAAAATTTAGGGGGGCAGGGGCGAAACCCATTACCCCCGTCTCTACCCCGGTAGAGTCTACCCCAGAGATACCCCTGCAAGATTTGCTTATCCCGTCCGATGAAACCCTTGCGCAAGTAATGCAGGGGTAAATTCTCTCAATTGCAGTACCTAACCCCCGGATAATACCGGGGGTTGTTTTTTGTGCTAACAATGCCCCTAGAAACGCGCGCTGTAAAAAAGTGATACCTAGGTATCACCCATGCCCTATCGACGCAAATAAACCGTTTTATCTTGCGAAGAATTCACGCTATTTGGAATAGGTTTTATGCAATGGGCAGGGTTGAATCTAGTAAAGCGATTCAGTAAAGACTTTACTAAATACTTTACTAAAACGATTTTCTAATTCTAATCGGATTCCGGGGTTTGCTAGGGTAATTCCTTATACAGTAATGTCACATGGAACATGCTGGTACTAGTGTGGTACTCATGGTACTACCCAGAAAGTTGTATTTGCATTCTGTAAAAGCTCATGGTACTCTGATTATGCAAGTGAGGACAGCATGAGCAAAACGGAAAAGCTAATCGTATTGGATACGCTAGCGAGCACACTAGGGTTGCTCAATAGCCTAAATATGGAAGATTTAACCCCGTTGCAGCAAGTAATGCTGCCGATTGTTCGTCTCGACTTGGAAACTTCGCACAAGATTGTATTGGAAGAGGTAATAACATGACTCCTAAAAAGTTTAGCGCAGTAACGCAAGTTAAAATGATTAGCAGGCAAGTTATCGGGGTTGTCCCTGCTACAACCTTTGTACCTAACAAGAAGCGCAAGCCTCTCAAACATGTGAAACGCGAGCGCGATTCATGGCAGTACTAACTCGAAAGTTGTATTGAGTACCGGGGAACATTCTGGTACTCTGATCGAAAGTGAGGACACATGGAAGCTACAATGATTGCCCGTAAGGTCACAAAGAACTTTACGACCTATGGCGAAGCGGTTTCTTTTCAGGATGGCGTTAATGCCGCACTGGGGTTGCTTGGAAGTGACGCGACAGTGACGTTAGGTAATATTCTTCCATTGGAAGTATCAGGTTACACCACAACTATTACCGCAGAGCAGGATTTCCGGGAGGACTTGTGACATACGAATTAGCACGAGTGAGGGCGCAGGTACTAGCGAATAGGTTACAGCGTAAGGTTTCCGTGTATCGCTCCGACTATGGTACAAACCCTTATCATGCATCGCACATTATCCCAGTATGGGGCAAGCCTACCGGGGACCATTTTACCCCGGAGCCTCAGAAAGGCATGGATGGACTGTGAAAGCTCAAACTGTCAAAACAGAAATCATGGGTATTCCTGTGGTACTTAAGGTACTGGGAAATACGACCAAACTGGTACGAGTGGAGGGTAAAAAACCTTATGCCCGATGATGAAGATTTCACGAGAGAGGACGGCGATGACCCAGACTTCAACGAAATTTGACCGTGTAACATGGTTAGCCGAAATCCTTGCTATCCTTGATGAGTCACAGGGAATTCGAGAGCGCTTGGATGAACTTAATAAGCGCGTGCAACGTTGTTCTCCGGTATTATCTTTAGGTCCTTCTATTAGGAATCTTCTGTTAGTAGAAAAGATTCTGGGGGATGCAGTGGATAATGATTTAGCAGAAACGGCCAAAAATCTTTCAAAGATTTCCACAGAAAAAAGCAAAAAAGTAGTTGACAATCAACCAGAAGATTGGTAAAGTTAGGACATCAAAGGAGAGGAAACCTAGAGCATCCCGGAGATAGGGACCGAACCTAATAACTATGCACTGTAGCCAAGCAATCGACAGCTATGGAGGGGTTATGATACCGAGCAGGGAAAGCCTGCTGATGGGGACAGACGGAATTAGTCCCCTGATCTGAAAGAGAGGGAATATGGGCTGGAAAGAAACGTTGTATCGTGGCACACTCCACGTACTCTATTCGCTCGCAGGGTTGAGCTTGATATACGGGTTGCTCTTACCTGCAATCTTTACACATGGAGGGCGGTAATGCCGAGTCTTACAGGACAAACATTAGTAGCATTGATAGAATCATCTGGATTTGAGCCAAGCTCTTACAGTGGGGGCGGAATGTATGGTAAGGAATGCGTATCTGTACGGGGAGTACGGGGAGATGTTACTCCATGGGATGTGGCGTGGAATCTTGCCATGACGGTGCAGGATGAGCACGAGGGCAGCATTTATATACCAGAGCCGCGCATTGACTCTCTTGGACTGGGAGTAATTATATACTGGCCTAGTGTCGAATGGCCTAAAGAAACCGGGAACGATAATGCGGAGGGTGGCAATGGCTAACGTGTACGCAGTACTCAGAACCCGTTTGCAGGATGTGAACCGTCCTATCGTGTGCTCGCTAGATGATGAAGAGGACGAACCCAGAGAGGCTAACCCGGAGCATGATTGGGTTGCATTGGAACTTTTTGTAGGATTCATTATCGTTCTAACCATGCTCTGTAACGTGTAACACTAAAAGGGGATTGTCCCGAGAGGGTAATGAGACTAGGATGCTTCCTAGACAGTCCCCGACAAAAACAAACTCTGGTACTAGCGATCTGTAAAAATCTTTCTAGGAGAATGACCATGGATAAGACAGCATTGGAAACGACAGAGAGCATCTTGGGGCATATCGTGGCGAGTGGCAAAGGTGAGGACAGTGACCCACGCGGGGATTACTCTAAGGCATACAGCGAGGCTTTTACCCTTGTCGCAGCCGCGCAGAGTGTGGTGAGGGCAGAGCAAAACCTGCAACACATTGTCAGCGCATACAAGGCGCTGTAAAACCTAGGGGCGCAATGCCCCTGATCTTATGCTAACCTGCATTCATTGTGAGCAAGCGATACGTCCACCGGAGCCGAACACGGATGAGACTTACTATCGCCACATCGAAACAAATCAAATAGGCTGCTATGAGTGGGGACAGGAGCCATATGCAGAACCGAGTGAGGGAGCTTTCACGGATTATGTTGCAGAGCTTCCTATTAGTAAGACTAAGGACGTAAAGGTTGCAGTAAAAGTTATTACCCCAAGCAAAGGACGGAAATTCAGATGAGCAGTGAAGTAATCCAAGCATTCTTGGACAGCGATTACAGCGATGCTATTGATATTGTGGAGCATCTTGACAACGACCAGCGTTTAGCCCTATCGCTTGCTCTGGAAAGATTTAGCGAAGCGCTAGACGAAACCAGACGCGAGAGAGGGGTTGCGTGAGAATACTTTACGAGTTTCGCATCGGCAGTGATAAGGTAATTGTTTTTAAACCGAGCAAGTAACTTTTCACTTGACACTCAACAAATCCATGTGGTACTAATAGTAATGAATGGAGGATACAAGTGTTTGTAGGAATTGATTTTCCAAGTTTGTTTGACAAGGATAACTTTACACTGCGTCGTACTACCGGGCATAACATGCACGACCCGGAAAGCTTTATCACAGGTAAGGAACTTGCGCAGGGTTATACCTATACAAATTCCCGCAGGAATTGGGCAAATGAGAAACATTATCTTGCGGCAGTTGTCGGATTCCTTACCCTTGAGGAGATAGCAAAGACCGCTCCGCGCATCTCCTATATGCCTGAATGGATTTCAACGGCAGTACCGGAGAGTGCGCTGTGACCGTCGAAACGTTAGTACATGGTCCCAAAGAGTTTGCAGTAACCTTGCAGTATAAGGAACTTGCGCAACCTATCACCGAAACCTTTTATACGGAGGATTGAGTTAGAAGCATTCCTCAAAGGCATCGAAATTGCTTCGCATTATATGGGAGCACCAACCCTAATACACAAGGTATTTCCATGATTCGAATTATCACCGAGGACAAAAACCGGGAAGGAATATATCGTATCCTTAGTAACCATGCGGCAGATAGCTTTACAGTAATCCCTGCCGTGGGGTTTTGGAAAGGCGAAAAAGAGAATGCGCTTGTTATCGAGATAGTAGGCGCATCTCTTGAGACTGGTACTGCCATCGCGCAATCCATCAAAGGATGGAACCAACAGGAAACTGTACTGGTACAGTATATACCAGTAGAATCGAGATTCGTGTGAAAGTGTATCAAGTACGCATTGGCGGCAGTGGGTCAATCCAAGAGCAGATTTACCGTCTCATTGCCGAGAGTCTGGACGCAGCCGAGCAGTCAGCAGTATTCGGCCACGATGTAGCTATTCACGGACCTATCAGCTATATTGCAGTTAGTGTAGCCTAGAGGTAGAGAATGGAAAAACCTTGTAATTGTGGCGTATCAACGAATATTGCCGACGAGATTTCATGTGGTACTGGGGAACTGGACTTTAATGGATTCTGGGAATTCCCGTGTACTCATGGTCTAGAGGAATATTTCGAAGCTAAGTTGAAAGAAGACAAAGAAAATAAAACGGGGCAGTAATGCCCTGATCTGCCGAGCAAGGCGCTTCCCTATGGGTTGCGCGAGACTACAACCAGCAACCCATAGAGAGGAGCAGTGATGACCGTTAAGCGTCCAAAGATTCATTGGAAGAAGTACCTTACCCGCAAGATGTTTATTCTTGCAGTGTTCGCGGTGGCGGGTTATACCATCGAACACTTTTTCCACATTTGGTTTCTTGGCAAGGGTGCGGAGTTTGCAGTTGCTACCATTGTCGAGCACACCATTTTCGATATCCCAATGGAAGGTGTAAGCTAATGCACATCGACCATCTGGAATTCGCGGAGCCTACAGATATGTGCGAAATCCATGCGGGGACGTTCTACTGGACTTCCCCGCAAGGACAAGACACTGTGACGCAGAGTTTTACGTTAAGACGTTAAGACTTGCGCCGATGATACGAACAAATCCAAGCGCGTTGATGACTTGAATGAGCAGATGACGGATGAGTGGTCTAACCTCATCTGTGAGGGTAACACTAACATTCGGTACGTTGAAATCGTACCTAACCCTATCTTCTAGGAGGACTCGTGGAAAAGTATTTTTACCATGGAACCATCGACAAGTTTGTCCCGGAAATTCTGTCCGAGGGATTGCAGCCAAAGAAGCAAAACGGATGGAATGCTTACATGGAAACGTTTTTCGGCAGCAAGATTAACCCTGCAAAAGATGATGTACCGGGGTTCGTGTATATGACTTCTGACGAAGCGTGGGCTAACCGTTACGCTGAAGGGAAAGCAGCATACTTTCGTGCTAAACCGGGAACCCGTTTTACCATTGGGAGCCTTGAAATGCAAAAAGCATTAGATGCCCCGGTTATACCTGATGCAGTTGGTACTATCCTACGCATCAAAGCCGAGCCACAGATTTACTTTAATTTGGTGCGAGATGAGCGTGATTCTATGGGCCGCAAACTACACGGACACGTACCCCCGGAGCTAATCGAAGTGGACAAAAACCCGACTAAGCAGTTAGAGGGACTTGCAGCAGAGCTTTCCTAGCACTACAGACTATAGCGCCCGACACAGGGTAGCAGTCTGATCTGAAAGGAATTAAGAATGAACAACGTGAGGGTAAACACAAATCAAGGCAATGTAGAGTTGAAATGGGACAATAACGGCAGAGGTATTATTGATTCCGACGCTATCACAGCGTTCGAATGGGGGCATTGCCATAGCTTCGCCTAGAAGACACTGATATAGCAGCGGCTAAAGAATTTGCCGAGCAGTGTATATGCGCTGGAAAAGAAAAAATCGTCGCAGTGCTAGAAAGTGCTTGACAAAACGTAGCACATTTGGTACTATAGAAAGCGTACAAGATACGCAGAAGGAAAGAGAATGAAGCAAACCAGCAAAGCTTTTACAGATACGGATTTTGTAGTCAGGCCGCAGGACCCGCCCGCGTTCGAAGAGGATATTGACGCCGCAGAGGATACAGGTGGGTTCAAGATTGAGCAGGTAGAGATTCCCAAACGTAGTAACGTTAAGAAGACTCTAGCCTATCCGATTGGTACTCTCAAAGCAGGCAGCAAAGATTCGTTCTTTGTTCCTACAACCCCGGAAACTGCAAAGGCGATTACTTCGAGTATTCGAACCTTTGCTTATCGAAATGGATTTAAAGCAATCATACGCCAAGAGAAACTTGGTGTAAGAGTTTGGAGAAAGGAATAATCATGGAACTGAAAGATAAAAATGGTGCAGTAGTTTTTGCATCGGAAGATTTTAGCTTGGTGGAAACATTAGTCAAAGCCGCTAAAAGTAAGTATAATTTTGACTTTAGTCGAATTGTATTGAAT